>JGI26114J46594_1000325_pt1 | contig 12379 bp, 9 predicted proteins | sample AOAMet1_18_M0_10_2_FD_46594 | JGI IMG/M metagenome (IMG submission 46594) | reverse complement strand
TATGTCTCGGATATTATTTAATTAATAGAAAATAAAAGAGTCGCAAGAAATATTGAATTCAAAAGCTGTTAATATTGTTTGGTTAAAAAGGGACCTTCGTTCACAAGAGTACAAGTTTTAAAAAGAAAAACCCTAATCACTTGTTTATAAAGCAGTTAGGGTTTAACTAAGCGGAGAAAGAGGGATTCGAACCCCCGGAGGTGTGACCCTCAACAGTTTTCAAGACTGCCGCATTCGACCACTCTGCCATTTCTCCAATGGAATGCAAATATAACTTCCTTTTTATTTAGTACAAATTTTTATTTAATTATTATATAGATTCCTTTTTGTTACATTTGAAATATGTTTGAATTTGATTTGTTTTCATGGCATTATCCTCTGTTAATTCTTGCTGGATTTATTGCTGGGTTTATAAACACAATGGCAGGAGGAGGCTCTTTATTAACTCTTCCTTTACTTATTTTCATGGGATTACCATCTGCAGTTGCAAATGGAACTAATCGAATAGCGATATTTATGTCCGCCTTTTCAGCTACAGCTGGATTTAAAAGCAAAGGAGTTTCTAACTATCCTTTTAATGCTTATTTAGGCTTTGCAGGTCTTTTAGGCGCATTAATAGGAGCACAGATAGCAATTGATATTGAAGGTGATCTTTTTAACAAGATTCTTGCCGTTATAATGATTATAGTAGTTTTGTTAATAGTTTTTAAACCTGATATTGATTACAAAAACCTTTCAGATAGACTTACTGGTAAATATCTCTTTATATCAATGATTGCATTCTTTTTTATTGGTATTTATGGAGGTTTTATTAATGCAGGAATTGGATTTGTTATAATGTTGTTTCTTCATTATTATAATAGATTAGACTTGGTAAAAGTTAATGCGACTAAAGTTGTTATTGTTTTAATTTATACAACTGGTGCTATTGTAACTTTTGCTTTGGCTGATAAAATTAATTGGGTTTATGGATTGTTTTTGGCTTCAGGAAATTTTCTTGGTGGATGGACATCAAGTAGATGGTCAGTTAAAAAGGGTGAAAAAACCATTAAATTTTTCCTTTTAATTATGGTGCTATTAATGTCTGTTAAATTATGGTTCTTTAGTAATTAATATATTCAACAATTTCTAATCCATAACCTGTCATTCCAACTCTTTTTATCTGAGTACTATTTGTTAACAATCTTATTTTATGAATTTTAAGATCGTGAAGTATTTGAGCTCCAATNCCAAAGTCCTTTTCGTCCATTACAACAGGTGGTGTTTTGTATTCTCCTTTAGATTGTAGTTTCTTTATTTCGTTAAGTCTAAATAAAACATTTACTGGGTTAGGAGGTTGGTTAATAAAGACTATGACGCCTTTCTCTTCTTCATTTATTTTATTAAAAATACCATCNAGTTTATTTTTTGATTTGGACGTAAGAGTTGTTAGCAAATCATTGTTTGTGATCGATGAGTTTATTCTAACTAAAACTGGCTCATTTTCTTTCCATTCTCCTTTTGATAATACTAAATGTATTTGATTGTTATTTGTTTGTTGAAATGCTGATAAATTGTAATCTCCAAACTTTGTATTAAAAATAAAAGATTCTTTTTTAGTAATTAAACTATCGTGTTTCATTCTATATGCAACTAGATCCTCAATTGATACAATTTTCAAATCTAATTTCTTAGCTACTTTAATTAGTTCAGGAACTCTAGCCATAGATCCATCATCTGACATTATTTCACANATAACACCTGCGGGTGAACAACCTGCTAGTCTTGCAAAGTCAATAGCTGCCTCTGTATGCCCAGTTCTTCTTAATACACCACCTTCTTTTGCAATTAACGGAAAAATGTGACCAGGACGCGCTAAATCATCTGGTTTTGTATTGTTGTTTACAATTGCCTTTATAGTTTTTGATCTATCTGAAGCAGATATACCAGAAGTTACCCCAGAACCTTTTAAATCTACAGAAACTGTAAATGCCGTATCCATGGGATCAGTATTATTGGTAACCATTGGATATAAATTTAACTTTCTTGATCTTTTTTCTGTTATCGGAGTACATATTAGCCCTCTAGCATGTTTAGCCATGAAATTTATCGACTCAGGCGTAACTAGATCAGCAGCACAAATAAAGTCTCCCTCGTTTTCTCTATTTTCGTCGTCAACAACGATAATAATTTTCCCTTTCTTAACATCTTCAATTGCATCTGAAATTTTATCTAAAATTACTTTACTCATATTTATTTTTTTAATCGAAATTTTATAGAACTAATTTTTTTCAAAAATAGTCTAAAAGGATATGATATTTTATCAAAATTAAATATAGATTTATCAGAACTAGCTCTGTAAATTAAATATAATCCTAGTGGTAACATTATTGCATTAGGAATTATACTACCAATTAGTGCGTCTATACTTCCATCTTCTGCTGCATTTCTGCTGAAAGTTCCTATAAAGTGATAGCTNAGAAATAATATTAATGAAACNACCATTGGAAGTCCGATACCACCTTTTCTAATTATCGCTCCAAGTGGNGCGCCAACGAAAAATAGAATCAAAGAAGCAAACCCTAAAGCATACTTATCATATAAATTAGATTTATGAAGATTAACTATTTTTTCTTTAATAAAAAAATTGTCCTTTTGGTTTAATAAAACTTGAACATGACTGTTTGTTAAATTTAAAGATTCGTTTAATACGTCTAATTGTTTATTCCTTGGGAAATCTTTTAAATGCGAATTGTAGTTTGTGTATAAAACNGAATCTTTAAAACTGTTATCAGNTCTAACGTTTCTTCCAAAATTTGAGATTCCAGTTCTAGCATAAAAATTTTTTGCAAAATTGTTATATCTAAAAACTAAGTTTTTTGATAAGGAATCAATACTGAAATTTAACTGAGAAATATTTTGCATTCTGTAAGTATTACTGAACTTTTCATCATCAAAATCAACTTTGTTGAATTCTCTCAAATCTATGTTCATTACATGCTTTTCAAAAGAAACTAGGGTATGGGGTGAAACTTGTTTGTTGTTTGGACTTCTACTTTCTATTTCCTCATATCTTTTCCCGTTATTTAAAACTAACTGTAAAATTTCACTTGAATCTTGACTTCTAAGTTCCCCAGATTCAGCTTTAATAACTAAGGTGTTTCTAGAATTAAAATTATTTTGGTGTATAATTATATCCTCGAGAAGATTATTGTCTGGACCGTATTTTCTTTCAACTTTAATATTCATGTTGTTTATATCACTGAAAACACCCTCAGTAATGGCCAAAGCTGGTTTTAATTTAGCAAGATTTTTTCTAAGATTATAAGATTTGAATTCTGCATAGGGAATAAGGCTATTNGCTATAAAAAACATTCCAATACATAGAATAATATTAACAACTAGAAGACTTCTCATTGATCTAAAAAGTGATATTCCAGAGGATTTTATAGCAGCCAACTCATATTGTTCAGATAAATTTCCAAAAGTCATTATAGATGCTAGTAAGACTGTCAATGGAATAACTAGCGGCAGTAGTTTAGGTGAGTAGAATAAAAGAAATTTAAATATTATTTCAAAATCAACTTCTTTTCCAGCTAAGTCGTCAATAAATACCCATATTATTTGAATAATAAAGATAAACATCAATATAAAAAAGAAGCTAAAAAATATCTTTAGATAAGATGTTAATATATAACGATCTATTATCTTCATTTTATAATTTTTCTATGTAATAATCTTTATAATTATTTTCATTAAAAATAAAAATATCTTTTTCTAAAACAGGGTCAAAAACAATTGAATCTACACTAAGTATTGTTTTTGTTTTATTTTTCCCGATTTCAATAAGTTTAGAAATATTATCATTTGAAATATTAATTCCAAGAAGTAAATAATCTATATCTGAATTTGAATTGCTTGGGATTAGCTTAACAAATTGGATTTTACTTTTATAATCTGACTGAAGTTTGTCCCANAAAATTAAGTAGCCTTTTCTATAAAAATTTAACAACTTCGACGGTTTTATGGTTTGTTCTTCTTCTTCTTCAATACTAGAAATTATAACTTCTTCATTTTCTGGAACAATGGAGTAGATATTATTAGAATCACATATTTGAGTAATTCCCATAAAATTTAATAAATAATTGTCTCCCTGAATAGTCACAGTTCCGTCTACGTCTTGGTTTATTCCTTCTAGTTTATTTTCTAAAGTATACTTAAAATCGATTTTATAACTTTTTGCTAAATCAATTTTATTTGAAACTTTAGCTAATAATTTTTCTGCTCTGGGATCATTTTGAGCATTTATGCTTAAACTAAATATTATTATTGTAAATAAAATGTTTTTCATTATTAATTTTTTTCACTCTCTAATAGAGTATTTAGTGAAGCTAAATCTAAAACTAAAACCTCTCTAGCTTTACTTCCTTCAAACGCACCAACTATCCCCGCAGCTTCTAGTTGGTCAATAATTCTACCCGCTCTGTTATAGCCTAGTTTCATTTTACGTTGCAATAATGATGCTGAACCTTGTTGAGCGATTACTATAATTTCAGCAGCTTCTCTAAATAAAACATCTCTATCCTCAATGTTATTATCTAAAGAACTTGAACTTTCTTCACCAATATATTCTGGTAATTCATAAGCTGTAGCGTATGCTTTTTGAGAACCTATGAAATCTGTAATTTTATTTATTTCAGGTGTGTCAACAAAAGCACATTGTATTCTTACTAATTCATTTCCTTGTGTATAAAGCATATCACCTTTTCCTATTAACTGATCGGCACCACCACTATCTAATATAGTTCTGGAATCGATTTTTGACGTGACTCTAAATGCAATTCTTGCAGGAAAATTAGCTTTAATGATTCCAGTTATAACATTTACAGAGGGTCTTTGAGTAGCGATTATTAAGTGAATTCCTACAGCTCTAGCTAATTGAGCTAACCTTGCAATAGGAGTTTCAACTTCTTTTCCTGCTGTCATAATTAGATCCGCAAATTCATCGATAATTAAAACTATATAGGGAAGAAAAACATTTCCAGAATCTGGATTTAATTTCCTTTGTTTAAATTTAGTATTGTATTCTTTTATGTTTCTACAAAGAGCATTTTTTAACATTTCATACCTGTTATCCATCTCGATACATAATGAATTTAAGGTTTTAATTACAGCCTTGTTATCAGTAATAATAGCCTCATCCGTATCGGGAAGCTTTGCTAAGTAGTGTCTTTCAATCTTATTAAATAAAGTTAATTCAACTTTTTTTGGATCAACTAAAACAAATTTTACTTCAGAGGGATGTTTTTTATAAAGAAGTGATGTTAAGACTGCGTTAAGTCCAACTGATTTTCCCTGACCTGTAGCACCTGCCATTAGCAAGTGCGGCATTTTGGCTAGATCAACAACATAAGTTTCATTACTTATGTTTTTTCCTAATGCGATAGGAAGTTCCATTTCAGCTTCTTGATAATTTTTTGAAGCTAATACTGATTTCATTGAAACAATAGTTGAATTTTTATTTGGAACCTCTATTCCAATTGTTCCTTTTCCAGGAATAGGCGCTATAATTCTAATTCCTAAAGCAGCTAGTGATAAGGCTATGTCNTCTTCTAAATTTTTAATTTTTGATATTCTAATTCCTGCTTCTGGAATGATTTCATAAAGAGTTACAGTTGGTCCAATTGTAGCTTTTATTTGATCAATACCAATTTTATAATTCTTAAGAGTTTCAATTATTTTTTCTTTATTCTCTTCTAACTCTTCTTCATTTATAGTAATAACTCCTCCATTNTCATATTCGTTTAATAATTCTATTGATGGAGTTTTGTAGTTTTTTAATTCTAANGTGTGGTCATATTCACCAAATTTCTTTACTAATCCTTTGGCGATAGCATCTTCATCAAGTATTTCTTCTTTTTCATTATTTTCGATTTCAATTTTGATTTCACTTTCGCTATTTTCACTTGGCTTAAAATTAGGTTTATCTTTGTATGATGAAAAATTTGCAATTGTAGGTTTTAGATCTTCACTTTTTATATTAAATTTTGATTCAGTTCTTTCTTTATTTAATTTATTTGAGAGATCAACTTGGATTGGATTAATTTGATTTTCATCAATTAATTCACTTTTTACTTTAGGGTACATTTTTTTAAAAAAATCAACAACTTTTTCTGGGGTTACTTTCAATCTAACAACAAGGTAAGTTAGTAATCCAAAAATCAGTATTGAAACTATTCCGATTTCTCCAATATAAATTTTTAAAAACTCATTTACTTCAAATCCAATACTGCCTGAATAAATATAATTTGAAGAATAATACCCAAAAAACAATGAAATCCAAATCATTATTAATATACCCCAAAACCATCTATTATAAAGTTTTGCTAAATCTGCATTTACAAATAAAGTTAGTCCAGAAATAAATAATAAAATTGGTAAAATAAAAGAAGAAACACCAAACATTAAATAAATCAAAAAATGACTTATCAAAGCACCAAATTTGCTAGCGATATTGACTGAATCTACATCTTTATCAAAGAATTGAATTAGTTCTGACTGATCAGATCTCCATGTTCCAAAATAAGAGATTAAAGAAGAAAAAATAATAATTGAAAATAGCACTAAAAAAACTCCAAACATGATTTGTTGAGTTCTTGATAATGAAAAATATCCTTTTAACTTACTTTTAGTTTTAGACATAAGAAGTGTTTAACAAAAGTAAATATTTATAATTAATAATATTAAGCTTTCTTAATTTCAAGTTTTTTGATTTTATAATTTAATCCTGCAACTATTAACGTCATAAAGAAACTTAACCAATTAAATATAGCGTAAAAGAAGTAATCTATTACACTAACCCCTAAAACTCCAGACTGATATGCTCCACAGCTATTCCATGGTATTAACACAGATGTTACTGTTCCAGTATCTTCCAATGTTCTGCTCAAGTTTTCTGGTGCTAAATTTTTCTCTTTAAATGCTTTTTCATACATTTTTCCAGGTATTACAATAGCTAAATATTGATCTGATGTTGTCAAGTTAATAGCTAAACAGCTTCCTGCCGTACTTGCAAATAAAGAAAAAGTTGATTTGCCTAAGTTTAGTAATGATGTAGTTATTGTTTTTAAAGCACCAATTGATTCCATAACCCCTCCAAAAACCATTGCACTAATTACTAACCATATAGTGTTCATCATTCCAAACATACCTCCACTTTTAAATAGATCATTTAATTCAGAATTACCAGATTCAATATTTGTATCTATTGTTATTGAATTAATAATTGCACTGTAGGCACCATCAAATGTTAATGAACTAGAATTAGATAATTGAGTTAAAATATCTTGTTGAAAAATAATAGCGAATATTGCGCCTAAAATTGTTCCAGTAAATAGAGCAATAATTGGTGGTGTTTTTTTTATAATTAAAATAATTACTATTAATGGAACAATAAAAATTAGAGGAGTTATATTAAAAGTTTGATTAATTGCTTCAAGTAAAACAGTATTGTCTGTCGTTCCAGAGGAAACCATGTAAAAGTTTAAAATAACAAATATTATTAGGCTAATTGTTATTGTCGGAATTGTAGTTATTGTTAAATATTTAATGTGAGTAAATAAATCTGAACCAGAAATTGCAGGGGCAAGATTTGTTGTATCACTCANCGGAGATAATTTATCTCCAAAATAAGCACCCGAAATAATNGCGCCAGCTGACATTTCTACAGGAACTCCTATTGCCTTAGAAATACCAATTAATGCTATTCCAACAGTAGCAGATGTTGTCCAACTACTTCCAGTCGCGATTGAAATAATTGCACAGATGATCAAACATGCAGGAAGAAAAATTGATGGATGAAGTATATTTAATCCATAATATATCATTGAGGGTATAATCCCACTTATTAACCATGTCCCAGATAATGCACCAACAAAAAGTAAAATGACTATTGCACCAGTTACAGATTTTAAATTTTCAGCAACTTGACTCATCATATTACTAAACTTAAATCCTTTAAAAATACCTAATCCAATTCCAGCTGCAGCTCCAAGAAGAAGTATAAATTGATTTGAACCTCCCATGGCATCATCTCCATATACATAAACATTAAACGTTAAAAATATTATAAGAAGAACTATTGGAAATAACGACTCATTTAATGATAAATTAATTTTTTTCTGATTTTTTTCACCTGCTTTTGTCATCTAGCTAATATATAATTTAGTTCAATTAAAAGGTAATTGATTTATGAAATAAATTAAAACATTTGTATTTTTGAAAAAAAGAAAAAATGGAGCATTTTGATGTTGTTGTAATTGGTTCAGGACCCGGAGGATATGTTTGTGCTATAAGATGCGCGCAATTGGGTATGAAAACAGCTATTGTTGAAAAATATAATACATTAGGTGGTACCTGTCTAAACGTTGGATGTATTCCATCTAAATCATTATTAGATTCTTCTCACCATTATCATGAAGCTTTGCATAATTTTTCAACCCACGGTATTGAAATTGAGGGTTCAATTAAAGTGGATTTAAATAAAATGATTTCTAGAAAAAACCAGGTTGTAGAACAAACAACCAAAGGAATTGAATATTTAATGTCTAAAAACAAAATTAATGTTTTTAATGGCATTGGTTCTTTTGAAAATAATCAAGTCATTAATATTGATGGTACTGCTAAAATTAAATTTAGTAATGCTATTATAGCTACTGGATCTAAACCAATTTCATTACCATTTGCAAAGATTGATAAGAAAAGAATTATCTCATCAACTGAAGCTTTAAAACTAAAAGAAATACCAAAAAAATTAATTGTTATTGGTGGAGGTGTTATAGGGCTAGAACTGGGTCAGGTTTACAGTAGATTAGGATCAGAAGTTTCCGTCATTGAGTATTCTGACAAAATTACTCCTTTTATGGATGGTGCTGTTTCTAAAGAATTATTAAGAATATTTAAGAAGCAAAAAATAAAATTTTATTTATCCCACAAAGTTACTTCAGTAATTTCTAAAAACAACTCTATAATTGTAACTGCCGAAGATTCAAACGGATTAAATGTTAATTTTGATGGAGATTATTGCCTTGTTTCAGTTGGTAGAAAACCTTACACTAATGGACTAAATCTAAGTTCAGTTGGAATTAATACAAATGATAAAGGTCAAATTGAAGTAAATGATAAACTTCAAACTAATATTGAAAATATATACGCCATTGGAGATGTTATTAAAGGGCCTATGTTAGCCCACAAAGCAGAAGAAGAAGGAGTCTTAGTAGCTGAAATACTAGCGAAACAAAAACCACATATTAATTACAATTTAATTCCAAATGTTATATACACCTGGCCTGAGGTTGCATCTGTTGGTAAAACTCAAGAACAATTATCAAGTGATGGTATTGAATTTAAAACTGGGCAATTTCCTATGAGAGCATTAGGAAGGGCCAGAGCAAGTATGGATATTGATGGTTTTGTAAAGATTNTAGCTGATAAAAAAACCGATGAAATTCTCGGTGTTCACATTATTGGTGCCAGAGCTGCTGATTTAATTGCAGAAGCTGTNACNGCAATGGAATTTAGAGCTTCTGCTGAAGATATTTCTAGAATGAGTCATTCTCATCCTACTTATGCTGAAGCTATTAAAGAAGCAGCATTAGCAGCTACAGAAGACAGAGCTTTACATATTTAATCTAGTGCCTTTTTCATTTTTAGTTCTATTTCTTTCAAACAAAGATTCCCAATACTACCTTTTAGGGAATGATTAAAATCTTTTTTTGGAATATAGTTGTCATTTTTTATATCATCGGATATTTTTAAATAAGCATCCCTGAAAGAATAGCCACTATTAACTAGTTCGTTTAAATTTTCAACTGAAAACACATATTTGTATTTATCATCATCTAAAATATTTTTTCTGATGTTGATTTTATTTATTGAGTAGTTAAATATTTCTAAGCAGTTTTTAATATCAATGATGGACTCTATTATTTTTCCTTTATATAGTTGTAAATCTCTGTGATATCCACTTGTTAGATTTATAGAAATAGAATTGAATTCACTTATTAGAGATTGTATAATATTACACTTGCCTCGGATTAGTTCAAATACATCTGGATTTTTTTTATGGGGCATTATACTTGAACCAGTTGTTATTTCATCTGGAAATGATATAAAATTTAATTCTTGAGTCATATAAAAGCAAATATCAGCTGAAAACTTTGATAATGTACTAGCTAAAGAACCTATAGCAATAGCTACAGATTTTTCAACTTTTCCTCTGTTCATTTGGGAAGATATTACATTGTACTTTAATTCATTAAACCCTAATTCTTTAGTTGTAAAATCTCTATCTAATTTAAATGAACTTCCATACCCTGCAGCACTCCCAAGAGGATTTTGATCATTAATTTTAAAAGCAGTATTTAAATAAAATATGTCATCAATCAATGATTCTGCGTAAGAAGAAAACCATAAACCAAAAGAAGAAGGCATAGCTACTTGTAAATGAGTGTAACCTGGAAGTAGAAGATTTTTATTTTTTTTTGCTAATTCAATTAATGTATTAAATAAACTTTTTGTTAAAATTTTTATTTCACTTATTTCATTTTTTAAGTAAAGTTGTGTTGCAACTAATACTTGATCATTTCTAGATCTTCCAGTATGAATTTTTTTCCCAATTTTTCCCAATTTTTCAATAAGTATTGATTCTATTTTTGAATGAACATCCTCATAATCNTCTTCAATTGTAAATTGTCCGATTTTAATATCACTATCAATTTTTTTTAATTCTGAAATAATTTCAGCAAGTTCGGANNGAGTTATAATCTTAATATTATGTAACATTTTTGCATGNGCTATAGTAGCCCTAATATCGTATTCAGCTAANTAAAGATCATAGTGTCTATCATTACCNACAGTAAATTTTTCAATTTTAATATTTAAATTATCTTCTTTGTTCCAGAGTTTCATGATTAAATTATTTTATTTAAAAGTTGAATGTATAATGGTATTGCATTTTTAATTTCATCAACATATATGTATTCATCAGCACTGTGTGANCTTAAAGAATCACCAGGACCCATTTTTATGGATGGAAACGAAATTTTAGATTGATCTGATAGAGTAGGTGAGCCGTATTTTTGAACTCCTAATTTATTAGCTGCTGAAACAATTGCATGATCAGTAGAAATTGATGAGGAATTAAGATTTAATGATCTGGGTATAATTTCACATGGTGAATCTTTTTTTAAAATATCATATATCTCTTGATTTGTGTAACAATCATTTACTCTTACGTCTAAAACTATTTTTAGCTCTGAAGGCACGACATTATGCTGATTCCCAGATTGTATCTGAGTTACTGTAGCTTTTACATTTCCTAAAAATTTAGATTTTTTTTCAAATTTTAAATTTTTAATCCATTTAAGTACTTCAATTGATTTAATAATTGGATTATCATCATTTATGTGCGCTGCATGACTTGATGTTCCTTTAATTTTAATGTCAAATACAATCAACCCTCTTTCAGCAATTGCCATTTTCATCAANGTTGGTTCACCAATTATTGCAAAATCAATTTTTGGAAGAATTGGAANAATTGAAGCAATTCCATTTTCGCCTGAACATTCNTCCTCAGCTGAAGCAAGAAGTATTAAATTATATTTTANATCTTTTTTGTTATAATAATAAGTAAAAACTGCAATTAGAGAAACTAAAGCTCCACCAGCATCATTACTTCCAAGCCCGTATAGCTTACCATTCTCTATCTTGCTATTAAAAGGATCATTTTTATATCCTTTATTTGGTTTTACTGTGTCATGGTGAGAATTCAGTAGTATCGTGGGCTTATTTGAATCATAAAATTTATTATAAGCATACACGTTATTTTGATTTCTTTTAAATTCTATATCACGAAATTTGAACCATTTTTCTATTCTATTTCCTGTTTTATTCTCGTTAAAGGAATATGATTCAATTTTTATTAAATCTTGTAATAGTTGAATTGCATTGTTGGTTAACTCATTCATCATAAAACTATTTTAGTACAATCTTCAGTTGATTTTATTATGTTATGATCTCCAATAAAAATATTACTTACCCCATTTTCTAAAGCATAATAGCAATTTTCTATTTTAGGCACCATTCCGTCCGATATAATATTATTTTTAATAAGCTGGTTGTAATCATTTTTTCTAATAGTTTTTTTAATACTCAAATTGTCATTTTTATCAGTTAAAATACCAGGTTTATCAAAACAATATTTTAGAGTTACATCGTAATTTTTAGATAGTTTTATTGATATTTCAGATGCAATACTATCTGCATTTGTATTTAATATTTGACCTTCTCCATTATGAGTGAGAGAACAAATAATTGGAGAAATTTTTAATTTCAATAATTG
>JGI26114J46594_1000317_pt1 | contig 12528 bp, 9 predicted proteins | sample AOAMet1_18_M0_10_2_FD_46594 | JGI IMG/M metagenome (IMG submission 46594) | reverse complement strand
ATTCCTGAAGAGTGGGGCGGTGACACTCAGTTTATTAAAGTCTCGGCTGAAACTGGTGATGGAATTGAAGAGTTGCTAGAGGCTGTGTTATTGCAGTCCGAATTGCTGGAGCTGAAGGCTCCGGTAGATGTGCCTGCTCGAGGAGTTATCGTTGAGGCTCGTGTAGATAAAGGTCGAGGTGTAGTTGCTACAGCGCTCATTCAGCAAGGTACCTTACGCAAGGGCGACTTTATGTTAGCTGGTGAGAGCGTAGGAAAAATTCGTGCCATGACTAACGAAATGAAAAAGCCTATCGCTGAGGCTGGACCCTCAATTCCGGCAGAGATTCTTGGGCTAGATGAAGCGCCAAATGCCGGCGATGAGTTCTTCGTGGTGGCAGATGAGCGAAAGGCGAAAGAAATTGCTGAATTGCGAGCTACGAAGGCACGCCATGATCGTATGTCACGCCAACAAGCAGCTAAGTTAGAGAACATGTTTACCGATATGGGATCTGAGCAAGTCAATAAGCTCAATCTTATTGTGAAAACAGATGTGCGTGGGTCTTTGGAAGCTATTAATAGCGCTCTTCATGACTTNGCCAACGATGAAGTNGCTGTGGATATTGTCTCCTCTGGTGTTGGCGGTATTACTGAATCTGATATTAACTTGGCCTTGACCACGGGNGCNATCGTTTTGGGCTTTAATGTCCGAGCTGGCGGTTCTGCGAAAGCCCTAGCTGAAAAAGAGAGTGTAGAACTTCGTTATTACAGNATTATTTATAATCTGTTGGATGAAGTTAAGTTGGCTCTCTCAGGTATGTTAGCTCCAGAGACCAAAGAAGAAATTGTTGGTATTGCCGAAGTGCGAGATGTCTTCCGGTCACCAAAGTTTGGCGCTATTGCTGGGTGTATGGTGGTAGAGGGATCTGTCTTCCGTAACAAGCCTATTCGTGTGCTGCGAGACGATGTTGTGATCTATCAAGGTGAACTTGAATCGCTACGTCGATTTAAAGATGAGGCGAGTGACGTACGCAACGGCATGGAATGTGGTATTGGTGTTAAAGACTACAATGATGTGAAGGCTGGTGATTTAATCGAAGTCTATGATGTCACTGAAGTGAAGAGATCGCTCTAATCATAGCGACTATAACGAACTTTGAGTAGGTGTAGCTAAAGACTGACATGCCAAGAGAATTTACCCGAGCAGAACGCGTTTCAGATGCTGTCCAACAAGAGTTGGCGGTATTAATTCGCGACGAAGTTCGTGATCCGAGGGTAGGGATGGTCAGTGTTACAGATGTAGATGTTAGCCGTGATCTTGCTTACGCGAAAATTCACGTTACCTTTGTGGGTGATCGTGATCAAGAAGAAATTGATCAGGCAGTGAGAGCTTTAAATGGTGCAGCGGGCTATTTACGCAAGTTATTGGCCGCTAGCATTAAATTACGTATTACTCCTAAATTAACATTTATTTATGATGAAAGCGGTCGCAGAGGGCAGCACTTGTCAGCGCTAATTGATTATGCAATGTCCACTCAAGATGCTGATCAAAAAGCAGATACCGAAGTTGCAGACAACAAAGGTCATTAACGTTGGCCCGTAGACGTAATCGAGGCCGCCCAGTTAACGGCATTTTCTTGCTCAACAAGCCCAAAGGCTTAACATCTAACCAAGCTTTGCAGCGGGTGAAGAATCTATTTGATGCCAATAAAGCTGGTCATACGGGTAGTTTGGATCCGCTAGCNACAGGCGTGCTTCCAATCTGTTTAGGTGAAGCGACAAAATTTAGTCAGTTTTTGTTGGATTCAGATAAGCATTATCGCAGTACCTTTACTCTGGGGGTGACCACAGATACTGGCGATTGTGATGGTGATGTGCGCGAGAAAAAAGACGCTTCAACCATTACTGAACGGCAAGTATTGTCAGCTATTGAAGCGTTTAAAGGTGAGATACAGCAAGTTCCATCAATGTATTCGGCGTTAAAACATAATGGTCAGCCTCTCTATAAACTAGCACGTCAAGGGATTGTGGTGGAGAGAGAGGCGCGAGATATAACAGTCTTTAAATACGATGTGTTGGACTTTCGTCCAGGCTTGAAAGCAGAGCTGGACGTTGAGGTTCATGTGAGTAAAGGGACCTATGTACGTTCTTTGGCAGAAGATTTAGGCGCCGCACTTGGTTGTGGCGCTCATGTTAGCGCCTTGCATAGGCATGTTGCTGGTCCGTTTTCAGATGAAGAAACCGTCACCTTGGATAGCTTGCAGCATCAACGAGAAACTATGGAGCCTGAGGGCCTTGATAGCTTTCTAAAACCTATGGATATTGCTGTAGCGGACCGAATGGCGGTGGAATTATCAGCGGTAGTTGCTGGTTATTTCCAGTTAGGACAGCCAGTAATGTCAAATGAGGCCTTTCGTAATGGCCAAGAAGGGGATATAGTGCGCGTCTTTCGGGAAGGAGGCACCTTTCTAGGTGTAGCTGAAGTCACTGCAGATGGTCAGGTGGCACCGAAAAGACTGGTGGTTGAAAGCAGTTAAATTCAACCTGCTAGGGAAGCAACATAGAATTTTGTGATGGTAGAGTTTTTATCATCAATAAGTACTGGTACATGAGTGCCAGATATCACGTTAGGTTGTCTGTAAGTATGCGCGGGCAAACCTTTATTTTTTTAACTCGCATATTGGAGTAATACATCATGGCACTAAGTGCACAAGAAAAAGCAGCAATCGTCGCAGAACACGCTACCTGTGAAAATGATACAGGATCGCCTGAAGTACAGGTTGCATTGCTAACCGTAAATATTAACAAGCTACAGGAGCATTTTGGGGATCATAAGAAAGATCACCATTCACGTCGCGGTCTTATTCGCATGGTTAATCAGCGTCGCAAATTACTTGATTATTTAAAGAGTAAAAACTTTGAGCGCTATGGCCAGCTAATCAAGAAGCTTGGTTTACGTCGATAAGTGTTCATGGTGCGGCTCCCTCTGAGGAGCCGTACTATTAATATTGAACACATAAAATTAATCGTCTGAACAGAATGCCTGAATCGATGCTGATCGAGTTACTTATGACTATTTTAACCGGTAGTCATAAGTAACCCGAGCAGCGCACTCTCAGGGTCTAAGTAAGGCGCTACAAGGTAAATAACAAAGGTAAAATTATGAATCCTTTAATTAAGAAATTTCAATACGGTAATCATACCGTTACATTAGAAACAGGTCGTGTTGCCAGACAGGCAACCGGTGCAGTTTTATGTTCAATTGATGACACTACTGTACTTTGTACTGTCGTTGGCGCAAGAGAAGCCAAAGCAGGGATGGATTTTTTCCCGCTGGGTGTTCACTATATTGAGAAGGCCTATGCTGCGGGTAAAATCCCAGGCGGTTTTTTTAAGCGCGAAGGTCGGCCGAATGAAAAAGAGACTTTAACCTCTCGATTGATCGACCGTCCTATCCGTCCGTTATTCCCTAATGGATTTAAAAACGAAGTTCAGGTTGTTTGTACTGTTGTTTCAGCGGAAAAAAATATCGATCCCGATATAGCTGCAATGATTGGAACATCAGCAGCCTTATCAATCTCAGGCATCCCGTTTAATGGACCTATTGGCGGCGCAAGAGTTGGCTACACAGAAGAGGCAGGTTATCTGCTCAACCCTACTTATAGTGAGCTAGAAGACTCTTCACTGGATATGGTTGTCGCTGGAACCAAAGATGCTGTTCTTATGGTGGAGTCTGAGGCAAGTGAATTGTCAGAAGACATCATGTTAGGCGGCGTTCTCTTTGCCCACCAAGAAATGCAGTCAGTGATTAGTGTTATTCAGCAGCTTGCTGATGAAGCTGGAAAACCTCGTTGGGATTGGCAAGGTGAAGCTGAGAATGCAGAACTCAAGGGTGCGTTAAATAGTTTAGTGGGTGCTGATGTTGATTCTGCTTATCAGGTGGTTGACAAACAAGAGCGTGTTGCCAGTGTTAATGCATTGCGCGATCGTGCATATGCAGAGCTAGCCTCAGACGAGGGCGCATCAGAAGAAGATATTAAAGATGCATTCAAGAAATTAGAAAAGAGTGTTGTTCGGGGCAGAATTATTCGAGGTGAGCCACGAATTGATGGTCGTGATACTAAAACAGTTCGTGGTATCAATGTTGAAGTTGGTATTCTCCCGAAGGTACATGGCTCGTCCTTGTTCACTCGTGGTGAAACTCAAGCCGTTGTTGCTGCCACTCTAGGTTCTACTCGAGATGCTCAAATGATCGATGCTCTTGAAGGCCGCAGAGATGATCCGTTCATGCTGCATTACAATTTCCCTCCGTACTCGGTGGGTGAGTGTGGTCGTATTGGCTTTACTAGTCGACGTGAAGTGGGCCATGGTCGTCTGGCTCGTCGTGGTATCAACGCAGTATTACCTAACCCTGAAGAGTTTCCTTATGCTATTCGCGTAGTATCTGAGATTACCGAATCTAATGGTTCAAGTTCAATGGCTTCGGTTTGTGGCTCGAGCTTGGCATTAATGGATGCTGGTGTGCCACTTAAAGCGCCTGTTGCTGGTATTGCTATGGGGCTTGTTAAGGAAGACGAAGGCTTTGCTGTCCTGACAGATATTCTTGGTGATGAAGATCACTTAGGTGATATGGACTTTAAAGTAGCCGGAACAGCTGCGGGTATTACTGCTCTGCAAATGGATATCAAAATTGAAGGAATTACTGAAGAGATTATGGAAATTGCTCTAGAGCAGGCCATGGACGCTCGACTGCATATTCTTGGAGAAATGAACAAGGTTCTTGCTTCAGGCCGTGATGAAGTGGCTGATACTGCGCCGCGCATGGGTGTTATGCAGATTGACTCCGACAAGATTCGTGATGTTATTGGTAAGGGTGGAGCGACTATCCGTAGCCTTTGTGAAGATCACAATTCAACTATTGATATTACCGATGACGGAGCTGTCAAAATCTACTCTGAAGATACTGAGAGCTTGAACGCGGCCATGGATGCTATTAAAGCAATTGTTGCGGATCCAGAACCAGGTACTATTTATGATGGTAAGGTTGTTCGAATCGTTGACTTCGGTGCTTTTGTTAACTTTATGCCAGGCACCGATGGGTTGGTACACATCTCTCAGATTGCTCAAGAGAGAGTTGCTAAAGTAACTGATTACCTAACTGAAGGTCAGGATGTCCGTGTTAAGGTGACTGAGATCGATAATCGTGGACGTGTGAAACTCTCAATCAAAGAAGCTCAACTAGAAGAAGGCACTGCTCCAGAAGCCGCTCCTGCTGAAAGTTCAGAGCCTGAGCAAGAGCCAGAAGCGTAGGTCAGTAGCTGTCAAAAAAACCCCGGTTAATGACCGGGGTTTTTTTTGCCTCGCAATTCGTTTCTTGCGAAGTCCTAAGACATTAAGCCGACGCTAAGCTAAGTAATTCAGATGCGTGAGAGAGAGTTTGTTTGGTAACTTTTGCACCGCCGAGCATACGTGCGAGCTCTTCTACCCTTTGTTGCTGATTAAGGGGCGCCATCAGAGACTCCGCACTATTGTCTTCAATGACTTTACTCGCCCGATAGTGGTGATGAGCATGAGCGGCCACCTGAGGTTGATGGGTTACGCTAATAACCTGACCTCTTTCACCTAACTGTTTAATGAGTTGTCCAACAATATCTGCTGTACTTCCTCCAATACCTACATCGACTTCGTCAAATACCAATGTTGGCATTGTCGAGTGGCTCGCAGCTACGACCTGAATCGCTAAACTAACACGAGAAAGCTCGCCTCCAGAGGCAATTTTAGCCAACATCTTGTGAGGTTGACCTGGGTTGGTTGCAAGCAAAAATTCTATTTCTTCAAGTCCTCTTGATCGATATTCACAATTATTGACAGGAGAAAGCTGAACTAATAACTCAGCACCTTCCATGGATAATTTTTGAAGCTGTCGATTGATATCTTTGGACATAGCTTTGGATGCAGCTTTTCTCTTGGATGACAACTGCTTTGCTGATTTTTCGTAACTACTCGCAAGATCAGCTAGCTTTTCCTCCAATGCATTGATGTTCTCACTGCCACCAATCAAGTTTTTCAGTTCTGCTTCTAGAGTCTGCAGAGTCGTCTCTAATTGATCTGGATTTACTCGATGTTTTCGACTCAACTGAAAAATAGCAGACAGTTGCTCTTCAACGATTTGCAGTCGCTGAGGGTCTGCTTCAAAACGATCAATATGATGAGAAATCTCGTTAATAGCTTCTTCTATCTGAATAAGGCCACCTTGCAGAAGCTCTTCAGTGATTTTTAGCGCATCAGGTTTATACTCAATATTAGCTAATATTGATAATGCTTTATTGAGGCTATCACGAAGATTAAACCCCTCCGCCTGTTCACAAATTGCCAGCAAGTTATGACTGTCTTGAACTATTTGCTCGGCATTGGCCAAGGTTTTTTGTTCAAGCTCCAGCTGCTCCAAATGTTTAGCTGTCAGATCGATCTGTTGTAGCTCGTTGACTTGGAAGTTCAACAAATCCTTTCTATCATCTAATTCATCGGAACGTTGAAGGAGGTTAGTTAGATCAATATGTACTTTGTNCCAGGCGCTATATTCGCTTGCGACCTTGGTGGCTAGATCTTCAGCGTTTGCGTACTCATCGAGAAGGCGACGATGAGTTTCTTTTCTCAAGAGTGATTGATGCTCATGTTGACTATGGATGTCGGTGAGCATATCTCCGAGTTCCTGCAATTGAGACATAGTACTAGGTTGGCCATTAATATAGCCCCGCGATCTTCCTTCTCGGGTGTATATACGCCTTAGGATACAGTTTTCATCTGAATTAAAATCATTGGCATCAAGCCAAGTTTTTGCGGCTTCTATGGTATTAATATCAAAAGTAGCTGTGATTTCAGCTCGCTCTTTGCCATGTCGTATGGTGTCAGTGTCGGCACGATCACCCAATGCCATTCCTAATGCATCTAATACCAATGACTTGCCAGCGCCAGTCTCACCGGTGATGGCTGTAGTGCCTTGAGCAAACTCTATTTCGAGAGATTCTACGAGCGTGTAATTACTAATATTGATCGAAAGAAGCAAAGTTTATTACCAACCNGTTTATAAATCGCCATGCCGAACATATTTTACTGGCGCCATCGCTTGAAACTTTGGAGTTTGTCCCCATATGTAGCCATAGGGTAATCGTAACTAACCGCCGAATCAATAATCTTGGGCATTAGTGTAGTTCGCTAAACAAGAGAAGAGGAAAAAGTATGCAAGACGAAGTAAGTGGCGAAGAAGAAAGCACGGTGGAGTCTAATGATCTACCTGGTGATCAGGCTGAAGTTAATGAAGCTGAAAAGCTTAACGAAGAGATTGTAGCGGAGCTTCTAGCGGACGATGAGTTATCTGGCACCGAAGAGCTTGAGGAGCAGGTCAGCAAGGCCAATGACCAAGTGCTGAGGGTGCAGGCAGAAATGCAAAATGTTCGTCGCCGTGCTGAACGCGATGTGGAGAATGCTCACAAGTATGCATTAGAGAAATTCACTGCAGACCTGCTGCCTGTGGTCGATAACTTGGAGCGCGCAATCAGTACTATCGATGCGTCAGATGAAGGTCAAAAAGCAGTCGCTACGGGATTAGAATTAACGTTAAAAACCTTTGTTGATGTCTTGGATCGCTTCAAAATTGAAGCAGTAGATCCAGCAGGCCAACCTTTTGATGCAGATTTACATCAGGCAGTGAGTATGGTCCCTAACCCCGATTTAGAGCCAAATACGGTGATGGATGTTTTTCAAAAAGGATATACCTTAAATGGTCGATTGGTAAGACCAGCTATGGTGGTTGTATCTAAAGCTGGTTGATTAATAAAGGTGATTTCCATTGGAGATACCCTTGAAATTTTTAAACACGCACCCATATACAGGGTAAGCGAATAAATTTTAAATGAAGCCTTGAAAAGGTTTCAAGACAAGTAACGGAGAGATAAGTGATGGGAAAGATTATCGGAATTGATTTGGGAACGACCAACTCCTGTGTTGCCGTACTCGAAGGCGATAAGCCCAAAGTAATTGAGAATGCAGAAGGTGCAAGAACTACACCTTCGGTAGTCGCGTATGCTGAGGATGGTGAAATTTTGGTGGGTCAGTCAGCCAAACGACAGGCTGTAACTAATCCTGAGAATACCGTTTATGCGGTTAAGCGTCTGATAGGACGTCGGTTTGATGACAAAGTAGTCAAGAAAGACATTGAAATGGTCCCTTACAAGATTGTTAAGGCTGACAATGGCGATGCATGGGTTGAGATTAAAGGAGATAGCAAAGCTGCGCCTCAAATCTCTGCTGAAATCCTCAAAAAAATGAAGAAAACCGCTGAGGACTATTTAGGCGAAACAATTTCAGAAGCGGTTATTACTGTTCCTGCTTACTTCAATGATTCTCAGCGACAGGCGACTAAAGACGCAGGTCGAATAGCGGGTCTTGATGTCAAACGTATTATTAATGAGCCAACAGCTGCAGCGCTGGCTTATGGAATAGACAAGTCAACCGGTGATAGTGTGGTTGCAGTCTATGACTTGGGTGGTGGTACCTTTGATATTTCGGTGATCGAAATAGCTGATGTTGACGGTGAAAAGCAATTTGAAGTGTTGGCGACTAATGGAGATACCTTCCTTGGTGGTGAGGACTTTGATATGCGTCTAATTGAGTATTTATCATCAGAATTTAAGCAGGACAGCGGGATTGATTTGCATAACGATCCGTTGGCTATGCANCGTCTTAAAGAAGCAGCTGAAAAATCNAAAATTGAATTATCATCTAGCCAACAGACAGAAGTTAACCTGCCTTATATCACTGCGGATGCCAGTGGGCCTAAGCACTTAGTTGTTAAGCTGACTCGCGCTAAGTTGGAGTCCCTAGTTGAAGATTTAGTTGAGCGCTCGTTAGAGCCACTAAAAATTGCGTTGAAAGACGCAGGCAAGTCAACATCAGAGATTGACGAGATAATCTTGGTGGGCGGTCAAACACGTATGCCTATGGTTCAAGACAAGGTCACTGCGTTTTTTGGTAAAGAGCCGCGAAAAGATGTTAATCCCGATGAGGCGGTTGCTGTCGGTGCAGCCCTACAAGGTGCAGTTTTGGCTGGAGACGTTACTGATGTATTGTTACTCGACGTTACTCCTTTAAGCCTTGGTATCGAAACTATGGGTGGCGTAGCTACTCCGGTTATTGAGAAGAACACCACTATCCCTACGAAGAAGTCTCAGATTTTTTCCACGGCGGATGATAATCAAACAGCCGTTACTATTCATGTAGTGCAGGGTGAGCGTAAGCAGGCGACTTCAAACAAGTCTTTAGGTCGTTTTGATCTTGCAGACATTCCCCCAGCGCCAAGAGGCATGCCTCAGATCGAAGTAACCTTTGATATAGACGCGAACGGCATTTTAAATGTCGGTGCTAAGGACAAAGCAACAGGTAAAGAACAGTCCATCATTATTAAAGCATCATCAGGTCTTTCAGATGAAGAGATCGATGCAATGGTTAAGGATGCAGAAGCTAATGCAGCTGATGATCAGAAATTTGAAGAGTTGGTACAGGCGCGAAACACAGCTGATGGCTTAGCTCATGCTGCTAAAAAGACGTTGGAAGAAGCTGGTGACAAGGCTTCTGATGAAGAAAAAGCTGCTATCGAAGCTGGCATTAAACAGGTGGAAGAAGCTGTTCAGGGTGATGATAAAGATGTTATTGATGAGGCGGCAAAAGTCTTATCTGAAGCGTCTGCGGGTCTGGCTCAAAAGCTCTACGCGGAGCAAGCTGAAGCGGGAGAGCAAGGCGAGCAGAGCGAGGGTCAGCAGGCTCCCGGTGATGATGCGATGGACGCAGAATTTGAAGAAGTGAAGGACGAGGACGTTAAAGAAGATAGCAAGTAGTAGGTTATCTAACATTATTACATGTGTAGTGTTTAGGCGCGAAACGACCTTTGGGTAATATTCCAAAATGAGTTTCGCGCCTCTTCATTTATGGTTACACCTAACGTTGCTAATGGTGTTAGGTTCTAGGTGGGAAGAAATCGAAGTATGTCTAAGCGCGATTATTACGAAGTTTTAGGTGTGGATAGCAGTGCCTCTGAGCAAGAAGTAAAGAAGGCCTTCCGCCGTATAGCAATGAAATATCACCCTGATCGAAATCCGGATGATCAGAAAGCTGACGAAAAATTCAAAGAAGCTCAAGAAGCCTATGAGATTTTAGGGGATGCCGATAAAAAAGCTACCTATGATCGGTTTGGTCATGCAGGCTTGGATCAGAATGGTGGTGGTCAGGGTGGCGCAGGCTTCAGTGACGTGTTTGGCGACGTTTTTGGGGATATTTTTGGTGGTGGTCGGGGTCGAAGTGGCCCAGCTAGAGGTTCTGATCTTCGTTATGACCTCCAGTTAGACTTAGAAGACGCAGTTAAAGGCAAGACTGTGCAGATTGATGTACCAACGATGGTGGCATGTGAGCCCTGTGATGGCTCAGGTGCACGCAAAGGCAGTGCGCCTGTTACCTGTGACACCTGTGGTGGAGCCGGTCAAGTGCGCATGTCTCAAGGCTTCTTTTCCGTTCAGCAAACCTGTCCAAAGTGTGGTGGTCGAGGCAAGATGATCTCTNATCCCTGTGGTAGCTGCCATGGGCAAGGAGTTAAAGAAGAGCGTAAAACTCTGTCAGTAAAAATACCTGCCGGAGTGGATACTGGAGATAGAATTCGTCTCTCCGGTAAGGGTGAGGCGGGGCCTCACGGCGGACCCACGGGAGACTTGTATGTGCAAATGCACGTGCGTAAGCATGATATTTTCGTTCGCGATGGAAGTAATTTGCACTGCGAGGTACCTATTAGTTTTGCACAATCTGCGCTGGGCGGTGAGCTCGAGGTTCCTACCTTGTCAGGCAAGGTTAAACTGAAGATTCCAGCGGAAACCCAGAGTAGTAAGTTGTTTAGATTACGGGGAAAAGGTGTTGCTCCAGTTAGAGGAGGCGCCCAGGGTGATCTGTTATGTAGAGTAGTTGTGGAGACTCCTGTAAATCTGAATGCTGAGCAGCGTGAGCTCTTAGAAGGTTTTGACAAGAGTCTTGCTGGAAAAAGCAAGCACTCCCCCCGAAGCAATCATTGGTTTGATGGGGTAAAAAAATTCTTCGACAACCTGACTAACTAAGCTCAAAGTACAGATATACGCTACACTAGCGTGGTTCTAAATCAGGAGTTATATCGTGATCAACATAGCAATCACCGGGGCAGGCGGTCGTATGGGCAAAACGCTCATTGAAGCGATCACGAATAGTGATGGTATTCAGCTTACTGCGGCGATCGAAAACCCTGAAAGTGCTCTGATTGGAGCAGATGTTGGTGAGTTGTCTGGGGTGGGTCTAAATAATATCCAAGTCGTTGGATCATTAAGTGATGTAATCAACTCATTTGATGTTTTGATAGATTTTAGTACCCCAACCTCTACCGCAAGTAATGCAGAGGTTTGTCTGGCGCATAAAAAGAAGATGGTGGTGGGCACCACCGGTTTAACTGAAGAGCAATCTCAGTTGGTAAACAGCGCGAGTCAGGGAATAGCTATATGCATGGCTTCAAATTTTGCAACAGGTGTAAACCTCTGCTTTAAGTTAGCTGAAATAGCGGCCGGTGTATTGGGTGATGATGCAGATATTGAAATCAGTGAGGCTCATCATAAAGACAAGGTAGATGCCCCATCGGGAACAGCTCTTTCTTTAGGTAAAGTTGTTGCTGGTGCTCTNGATAGAGATCTNGATCAAGTTGCTATCTATGGTCGTGAGGGTCAGACGGGTCAGCGTGAGAGATCTACAATTGCATTTTCATCAGTTAGAGCGGGAGATATTGTCGGCGATCATACAGTTTTGTTTGCCGCTGATGGCGAGCGGGTGGAGATAACCCACAAGGCTTCTAGTAGAATGGCTTTTGCCAGAGGTGCTGTGCGAGCAGCTAGATGGTTGATGGGAAAGGACTCAGGAATGTTCGATATGCAAGATGTTTTAGCGCTAAAGTAAAACTCTCAGGCTGACATTTTAAAGCCCCGAGATAATAAAATTTTGATCAACATTGATAGACAATATACAACCCTTTCCTTATACTATCGTCCTAACACCGCGACAGTAAAAAGCGGTCTCGTTCTGAGAGGTTAGAGCAAAGAGAGTATTTTATTTAAGCGAGATGAGACCATTTGTTTCATCTCGCTTTTTTGCAAACTTGGAAAAGTCTGCCAACCATTTCAGAGTTATATTACTTAGACGCACTAGAGATCATCTCGAGGCCTAAGTCAGCTAAACGTCAATCATTTAGGAGGTTGTGTGATTTCCCAGACTTATCGGGAAGCCGTACTTGCGCTAGCAGACGGAACAATTTTCAGGGGAGCCGCGATAGGGGCGGACGGTCTATCTGTTGGTGAAGTGGTTTTTAATACGGCCCTCACTGGTTACCAGGAAATTCTTACCGATCCGTCTTATGCGCGACAAATTGTGACGCTAACTTATCCCCATATTGGCAATGTTGGCGTAAATACTGAGGATGAAGAGTCTGATGTGATCT
>JGI26114J46594_1000312_pt1 | contig 12651 bp, 18 predicted proteins | sample AOAMet1_18_M0_10_2_FD_46594 | JGI IMG/M metagenome (IMG submission 46594) | reverse complement strand
ACATGAAGAAGAATTAAATGACATTATCAAAAGAGAATTATAGATAGAGGAATATTATGAGAAGAAATGCAATAACTAGTGCGGTACAAGAGGAAAACGATGAAATTAACCTGACTCCNATGCTTGATGTGGTTTTCATTATGCTTATTTTCTTTATTGTTACAGCAAACTTTATTAAAGAACCAGGTTTAGAAATTAATAGACCAGATTCTGACACTGCTGAAACTCAAGAAAATGCAGCTATTTTGATCGCTGTGGGGCCAACCGGTGAGGTATGGATGGATGGAAGAAGGATAGATGTTCGCCAGGTCAAAGCTAATGTTGTCAAACTACTAGCTGATAATCCAAAAGGATCTGTAGTTATCCAAGCAGATGAGAAGGCAATGGCCGATACTATTATTCAAGTAATGGATGGTGCCAGAGAGGCTGGTGTTAATGCTATTTCTCTAGCTTCAGAACCAAAATAATATAATATGAATCAGGTTAGCGCATTATTAAATAAAATATTTAGCCCTGTAAAGGCTTTATACAATAAAGCTTTTGATGCTAATAAATATGCTGCAGGCATAGGTCTTTCATTATTAATAACATCTGGTTTATTTTTTATTATGGTTATTCTTATTTCATTAGGCGACAGCGGAATGAAAGAAGATAAATCAATAAAATTAGCTGATGTTGTAATGCCTGAAAGACAAATAGATACGTTCATGACTGAGGTTGATAAACCTGAAAAACCTGAAGAGCAACCAGAGGATATCGCCCAACCAGAACTAGACCTTCAACCATTAACAGGAATAGATGTTTCAATGGCTAAGCCAAAAGCCAACTTTAAAGCAAGTGGAAACTTTTTTAGAGATGGTGAGTACATCCCATTATTTAAAGTCCAACCCATCTATCCAAGAAGAGCACAAGAAAGAGGTACAGAAGGATTTGCTATTACATCCTTTACAATTACTGAAACTGGAACAGTTGAGGATGCTGTTGCCTTGGAAGGCTACTGTGGTGATCCTGAAGATCCTAATACTCAGATGAGAGAATGTTCTATTTTCAATAGTGCATCAGTAAGAGCTTCGTTAAAATTAAAATATAAACCAAAAATAGTTGACGGTAAGCCGACAGCTGTAGAGGCGGTTAAACATAGATTTACTTTTAAAATGGAGAAAAATGATTAAACTTTTTAAAAAATCAAAATTAATATATGCATTCGCCATATTAGCCTTTTCTTTTTCTTTCACATCAAGCTATTTAGAGGCTCAGGAATCTTCAAAGCCTAAAAAACAAATTAAGTATAAAAAAGCCAGAGCCCTGCAGACTTCAACTGCAAAAAAAATGGCTAAGGTATATGAAGCCTTAGAGGTAGTTAATGAAGAAGGCGAACCTGCTCCAGATATGGAGGTTGTGCTAGAAATACTAACAGCTTTAAGAGATGATCAAGATAATTTAAAAAGTTATGATAGATCGGTTATGTGGAATACATGGGGCTATGTTTATTTCTCAGACGGAAAGTATGACGAAGCAATCCAAGCCTATGAAAAGCTTTTAGCAGAACCCGAGGTAACAATCCCGTTGAGAACTTCTGCCCTGCTTACTCTAGCTCAATTAAATTTAGTAAAAGAAAGATATCAAAGAGGTGTTGATTTAATTTTAATGTGGATGGATGAAGTTGAAACAGTAACTGCACAATCGTGGTCACTTCTTGGCCAGGCTTATTTTCAGCTGGGAGATTTTAGAAAGTCTAGATCATCTATGGAAACAGCAGTCTCTATGGCTGAAGAAGAAGGCTACAAGCCTAAAGAAAATTGGTACGTTCTTGTTGCGGCTTGTATCAATGAGTTAAAAAAAGAAATTGGTGAGAAAAAAGCTCTTCTACTTCAACTAGATATTTATGAAATTCTTGTAAACCTGTATCCAAAAAAGCTTTATTTTATTCAGCTTGGTGGAACATACGGTCAACTAGGTAGAGAAAGAGATTACATGATTACGCTAAAGGCCGCTCATGCTAAAGATTTTCTTGATAAAGAGTCTGAATACTTAGCTCTTACCCAGCTACTTCTTCTTAATCAGAATCCATATTGGGCTGCTCAAGTTCTAACGTCAGGCCAAAAGAAAATTGTTACAACTACGGAGACTGTTATTGACAAGGTTACTAAGGTGAGACTAAGGTAGAAAAAACTGGGCCAGTAGTTAGGAGTAATGAAAAAAACTTAAAACTTTTAGCTGATTCATGGAGAATGGCTCAAGAAATAGACAAAGCTATCCCAGTCTTAGAAAAAGCAGCAAAGATGTCCAAAGAGGGCAAGTCTTATGTCTTGCTTGGTAATCTATATTTATCTGAAGACAGAATAGAGCAGGCCGTTGATGCAATCAAAAAAGGTCTTGATAAAGGCAAGCTTACAAAGCTATCTCAAGTGTATTTAACACTTGGTCAGGCTTATTATGAGTTGCAAGAATTTGATAATGCTAAGAAGCAATTTAGAATTGCTGCTAGAGATAAAGATAAGAAAATTAAGAAGCAGGCAAATAATTGGATTAAATATACTGAGAATGAAGAAATGAGAGTTAAGAATTTAGCCTTGAGAAGAGAGTACATCCAAAGCCAATCATAATTTAGAGTACTCCTCTATTTCAAAATTATAGTCATTATCTTCATCTTTTCTAAAAGATTCTTTGCTGTNTAGTTTCCATTCTGTAAGATCTAGATNTGGATAATAAATATCTCCCTCAATATCACAGTCAACTCTTGTAATCAAAAGCTTGTTTACTGTCTCAATAGTATCTCTAAATAAATAGCCCCCACCAATAATAACTATTTCATTCTCTTTGCCTTCAAGCTTATTAATTTCTTCTGCACTTTTAACGGCTATTTCCAGGCTCTCAAAAACTTGAGCGCCTGGAATTTCTTTCAGCGTCCTTGATATGACAAAGTTCGTTCTATTAGGCAATGGCCGCCCTATAGACTCAAAAGTCTTTCTGCCCATTATGATAGTTTTATTAAGCGTATATTTTTTAAAATGAGCTAAATCTGTTTTTAAGTTCCACGGAAGATCATTGTCAACTCCAATAACCATGTTATTTGATACCGCCACAAGATGAGAAATTATTTTCATTTATACCGCCATTTTTGCTTTAATTGCAGGATGATGCTCATAGTTTTCAAGTTTAAATTCATCTATAGAATATCTATGAATATCTTCAAGTGATTTTATATCTGGAAGGCTTAATGTTGGTAATGGCAATGGCTCACGAGAGCATCACCAAAAGAATGAACAAAGCGTTTTGGTTTGAGATTAAGAATTTTTCCAAAGATACAAAGCAGTAAAGAGTAGCTAGCAATATTAAACGGAACCCCTAAAAACATGTCAGCACTTCTTTGATACATATGACAGCTAATAGCCCCTTTACTTACATAAAATTGAGACATCACATGGCATGGATGAATATTTTTAAGCAATTCTTTTATTTGATCTACCCCACCCCAATCTCGCCATTGCACTCCATATACGGGACCAAGTTCTTTTTTTAAGTCATTATTCTCATACCCCAAAGCGACACCTTGGTTGTCTGCATTATCCGTCCATATGGTTGAATATTTACTTAGATCAGTTAGTTGATCTCGATTTTTGCTAAACCTGATTTCAGCAAGTCTTCTCATGCAAGTGATTTTGTTGTTACAGCTGGAAACCCTTCATCTAAATCAAAAGTTAACTGATGTCCAAACGACGAGATAGTTCCCGTATTGGTCCTATCATCCTTTTCATCACCACTTTCTAAAATATATTGAAGAAGATCTAGGTATGCTTTCATGCATTACTCCTTGAATAGGAAAGCAAAATGAAACCAATTATTACCATTGGAATGCAAAGGAGCTGACCCATGCTTAAAAATTCTAATGCCACGTAGCCAATATGAGCATCAGGTTGTCTAAAAAATTCAATTATAAATCTAATCGATCCATATAGTATAAGGAATGATGAACAAACAATGCCATGTGTTTTATAAATTTTACTTATAAGATACAACATCAAAAATAATACCAAACCTTCCAAAACTTTCATATAGTTGAGAAGGGTGTCTTAAGTACCCATAAGGGTCAGTTGGAAAAATAAAACCCCATTCACCATTTGTAGGTTTGCCATACAATTCACCATTTAAAAAATTTCCTATTCTGACAAGACCAAGACCAATCGGCATAGCAAGAGCTACGGCATCCATCAATCTTAAAAATTTTATTTCATATTTTCTACAAAATAATACGATACTAAGCACAACACCTAGCAACCCTCCGTGGAAGCTCAACCCTCCCTGCCACACATATAAAAGAGAGACAGGATTACTAAGTAATTGATCAGTTCCATAAAAGAGCATATAGCCGACTCTGCCTCCACACATTGCTCCAAAGAAAAGGCCATATAGAAACACCAAGTCATTAACTCTTTCTTCTGACAAGCCAACTTCAGCAATAATTTTATTAGATTTTAAATATAAATATATTAAGTAAGCTGATAATAACCAAGAGACTGCATAATACTGAATTTTTATTGGCCCCACCTCTAAGAGACTAGGGTTATTAAAAAAGCTTGATAGTTCAATAATCATAAAACTATCATATATATTGCTATTACAAGCATCAAAGAAATAAGTAATTTTTTAAGAATATTTTCTGAAACAAAATGAGCTATTTTTGCTCCATAACTGGCAGTAAAAATGCTAGTAAAAGATATACCTAGTACGCTGGAAGATAAATGTATCCCAGACTCATATTGGGTAATAATGAATTGTTGAGACCCATTAAGACATACCCAAAAGATGCAAATATTGCTATTGGTATTCCACAAGCCGCAGATGTGCCTATGCTTGATGTAAGACTCATTCCCGAACTCTTAAAGTAGGGGACTGAAAAAATTCCACCACCTATACCCAAAACCGATGATAGAAAGCCAATAAATGAGCCTACTACATATGATTTATTCCCATTATTTGTATTTTTATTTCTTGATAACTCAATATTAAAAATCATTTGAATTGCCACAAATAGTGCAAACAATCCTATTATTATTTTCAGTAAGGAGCCTGCTATTTGAATTGCAAAGACCGCACCCAGAAATGATCCAAAAATTATTCCAATCACAACAGGTCGCATAGCTTGAAAATCAATTGCATTTTTTTTCATATGGGCATTTGCAGATGCCACCCCAGTAAAAAAAATACTTGCCATAGATGTGCCAATAGCCATATGAACAATGATTGCATCCTCAAAACCTAGACCAATGAAACAGGTCACTAAAACAGGAACTATTAATGTGCCCCCGCCAATCCCAAACATTCCTGCAATTAATCCAGAAAAAATACCCAATGAAATAAAAATTAATACTTCTTCAATCATTTTGTAATCTCATTACAGTAGAGCTGTTTCATCTCACTTAAGATACTTCTATAAACCTCTTTCTTGAAGGAAACTATCATAAATAAAGGGTACCAATAGGATACCCATTTATATTCATCAAACTCATTATCAGGGTCATTGATAAAGCTAATTTCTACTTTTTTAGTAAGTTTTAGCATAAACCATTTCTGAGTTTGGCCTTTTATTTTCTTTTTTATGAAATGTTTTTTTCTTTGATTTAATGGAATATCATATTTAATCCAATTTTTGGTTGTCCCAATAAACTTAACAGAGCTGGAAGATATTCCTACCTCTTCAAATAATTCTCTTTTTGCAGCCTTTAGAGGCGTCTCTCCATTATCAATACCTCCTTGAGGAAATTGCCAATTAGTAGTTTTTTTTCTTTTGCATAGTAGTAGTTTGCCTTTATCATTAATAATAATAAGGCCAACGTTTAATCTGTATCCTGGTTCATTGATCATTGTAAGAGTTGATATTTTATGAAAAAAAAATTAGTAATATTTGATTTAGATAATACCATTCTTAAAGGAGATTCTGATTATTCGTGGATTAATTTTTTAATAGAAGAGGGTCATGTTGATCAGAAAGAATATGAATCAAGNAATAAGTATTTTTATGATCANTACTATGAAGGAAAACTTGATTATGATGAATGGGCCGAGTTCGCCCTCTCAACAATAAAAGGAAAAACATCTAATCAAATAACAGATCTCTTATCTCAATTTTTAAATACCGTTATAGANCCAATGATAAATATTTATGCTCTTAGGCTTTTNCATAATCACAATCATGATAATGATATTATGCTTTTAGCCTCTGCTACTAATTCTGTCATAGTGGAGCCAATTGCAAAAAGATTAGGTTTTGAAAATATTGTTGCAACCGATGTNGAGATTACTGATGGAGTTTATACTGGAAAAGTTTTAGGAAGACCCGCATTGGGAGAAGGCAAGCTTATCAAAGTGAAAGAATGGGCAGCCTCCAATGGCATTACTAATTTTGAAGACACTATATTTTATTCTGACTCTATTAATGACTTGCCTTTATTAAGCAAAGTACACAAACCTATAGCAGTGAACCCAGATGATCAATTAAGAAAATTAAGTGAACAAAATAACTGGGAAATTATAGATTTACCTTAGGATCCTGCCTCTATNTTGGCCACAACCTGATTTGCAGTTTCTGCACTTAATGTCCAGCCAAGATGGCCATGACCTGCATGATAAAAGACTCCTTTCATCCTACTTTCAGAAGTTATTGGCATCATATTGGGGGTCATTGGCCTTAGACCTGCCCAAGGGGTGTAAGTTTCTGTACTAACATTGGGAAAATATTTTTCAACCCAATCTAACAATGGCCTAATTCTATTCTGACGTATATCTGTATTTATACCTGCAAGTTCAGCAGTACCAGCAACCCTAAATCTGTCACCAAGACGACTTGCAACTATTTTTACAGGTTGATCAATAAGCGATACCGAAGGAGCACAGCTTTTTGAAATTTCGTCTTTTAAATCTATTGTGATGCTATATCCTTTTACAGGATAGATATTCATTTTATCTCCAAGTCTACTTGCNAAACTTTGTGTGCCAACCCCTGCACAAATAACTACATTATCAAATGAATCATTCATAATTTCATTTTCTTTTCGCATNGTCAGAACGAGCTCGCCTTTCTGTCTAGATATATATTCGACAGTAGTATTAAGNTGAAGGTTTGCAGAATANTTNTCAACCAATACTCTTTCTAGGTTGGTGCAGAATTTATGAATATCACCACTAGCATCTGACTTTGTATATATCCCCCCAACAATTTTTTCATAGTTGGCATTATTTTTAAAAGCAGGCTCAAGTTCTTTTACTTCTTCCGTTGTAAGNGTGTCCCACTCCATTCCTTCTTGATCTAGCCATGATTTTTTTGCCTGATCGAGCTTAAATTCTTTTTCTGAATCATAGAATCTTAAAATACCTTTTTTTAAAAGTTCGAATTCTATCCCTTCATCTTCAGCAATTTTAAAATAGGTCTCTCTTGCTTTTTTAGCCATATCAATAGTTTCAAGAGTATTCTTTTTATGCTCTCCCTTAAGAGTTGCCCATAAAAACCCCATCATCCATTTATATTTTTGAATTTCAGGAGAAGGATTAAATAGTAAGGGTGCATCTGGTTTAAACATCCACTTAATGCCATTCATTACGTTTTTAGGCGTATTCCATGTTTCTGCATTACTTGCACTTAACTGACCGCCATTAGCATAGCTTGTTGCCATTGCTGGATAGCGTCTAGAATCGATAATAGTGACTTTGTAGCCTTTTTTTACAAGAGCATATGCGGTTGTTGTGCCTGCAATACCTGCTCCAATGACTGCTACTTTTTTCATTGCCCATTGTCTCAACTAATGTTCTAAAAACCTAGAGCTAATCAATAAATAATGGGCTTCAAATTTACTCAAAAGTTAGCTACAATTTAAATAAGAATCATTCTCATCTAGAAATATATACGAGGCCATACAATATGAGTGAATTTATAATTACATTTAGAGAGGTGCTAGAAGCATCTTTGGTGGTGGGTATTATTTATTTGATTCTTGAAAAATCAAATCAGATAAGTCATCTTTATAAATTGTGGGCTGGAGTAGCTGCGGCCATTGTAGCAAGCGCTCTGGTTGGTTATTTGGTGTTAATTGCTAAAAACTCCCTTGGCAACGATTCTACCGCGGCGCTTTTTGAAGCAATTTTCTTATATTTAACGGCTATCCTAATTTGGTATGTTATTTTTTGGCTATCAAAACATGTCAGTGACAGAAAAGAGCTTGAAGGCAAAACACTTGGCGCTATAGAGCTATCTTCGTGGGGTGTTTTCTTTGTGGTCTTCTTTGCAATTCTGAGAGAGGGTTTTGAGACAGCGGTATTTTTAATCTCTAGCTTTACAATAACAGGATCATTTTCTTACGTTGGCTTTTTGGCAGGGGCTGTCCTTGCTATTTTAATTGGGTATTTAATCGTCCTTCAGGGAAGAAGAATTAACTTAAAAAATGTATTTAAATACACAACCTTGTTACTAGTATTCTTAGCAGCCGGAATGATTGCTTATGGAACCCATGAATTTGAAGAGTATCTAGTTAAATCTGAAAAAATAGAAGAATCTGAAGTATATAGACCTTGGAGTATTTTAGAGCCCCAGAAAACAGAAGAGGGCACAAAAATCTATCACCCACTTCACGACAAGGGTTCTATTGGAGTTTTTGCAAAAGGGTTTTTTGGCTATAACAGTAATCCAAATATACCTGAAGTACTTTTATGGATAGCTGCTTTATTTTTTGGTTTCAATATGTGGCGAAGGTTTTATCACTAAGAATCTAGCTGATCCATATTCTTAATAGCCTTGCCCATCTGGCGCTCCCTTGTGGCATGCTCATTGACAGACTTTAGCATTGCATCTGCCTTTTTTAATAGATCATCTGTTGAGCTACTAAATTTTTCAAATTCTTTTTTTAGTTTTCCAAACTCTTCCATGATCTCACCAGCTCTTTCATTTAAAGCCAAGGTCCTAAAACCCATGTGTACGCTTATTAGATATGCAGCAAGAGAATTAGGGCCCATGATCAATACTCTTGAGTCTCTAAAGATTTGCTCTCGTAGGTTATCAATAGAATCTATCAACTGCATCAGGGACTCACTAGGTATATACATAACACCCAGATCTATTGTTATACCAGTTTGAACATATTTTTCTTTTATATCTATCGCATCTTTTATTACATGCCTTCTAATGTCATCAATCGATTTTTTTACAGACCTCTCATCGCTTTGCTGAATAGAAGCTAAGTAATTGTCATACAACCCAGATGGAAATTTAGCGTCTATTGGCAACAGCAAACCTTCAGGCATTTTTAAGACAATTTCTACTCTTTTACCCGAACCAGTTATTACCTCTGCATTCTTTTCAAATTGACTGGGCGGAAAAATATCTTGCACTATGGCCTCAAGAGACCACTCTCCAAATTTTCCAGCAAGGGTTCCTCCAGATAGGTACCTTTTCAGTTTATCTAATGGGTCGTGGAAGGATTGAATATCTTTTGTTAGGTCAGATATATTTATTTCTTGCCTTTCCATGGCCTTGTCAATATCTTTTAAAGACTCCTCATTAGATGATTTTGAAGGGTCTTCTTTAAGATTTAAAAAGATAATTGATATTAGCAGCAGAATGACTATTACTAATAAAATCGATACAACCCAAAGTCCACTCATACAAAAAACCTTCAATAAGAATTAAAACTATATATATTTAACCTATTCTTTATAACTTATATTACATATACAACTCTAAGTTATATCCTATAAAATAAGAAATATATGTCTAACATTCTAACTCATTTTGAAGAAATCAAAGCCAAAGGCTTATCAATTGATATCACTAGAGGTAAGCCGCATGCTTCCCAGCTAGACCTTTCAAATGAGCTTCTATCCATGGGAGTAGAACCTTACGAAGGGTCGATTGATTTAAGGAACTACGGAGAGCCCCTAGGTATAGAGGGTGCTAGAAAGCTTGGTTCTGAGCTTCTCTCTGCGCCTTATGAGAACATAATCACGGGAGAGCAGTCCAGCCTCTTATTAACTTATCAAACAATTTTAGCTAACTATCTTTTTGCTGAACCAATTGCATGGAAGGATATGGAGAGTCCAAAGGTAATTTGTCCAGTGCCTGGCTTTGATAGACATTTTAGAATGCTAGAAGACTTTGGTATTGAAATGCTAACAGTACCACTCACAAATGATGGGCCTGATATAGAATCGTTAAAACTTTTAATGAAAACAAACGAGAATATTGTGGGTATGCTTAGCGTCCCAAGGCATTCCAACCCTTCTGGAGAAGTTTATTCAGATAGCAATTTAAGAGATATTTTTAATATTGGGAGATCTTATTCCAAGGACTTCCTATTCATTTTTGATAACGCATATCTCGTTCATGATTTCATGCCAACCAAATCTCAAAAACCAATATGGGAAATAGCCACAGAAGAAAGTGCATCTGCGCAAGTGGTTGAAGTTACATCTTTTTCAAAAGTAACATTTGGTGGAGGAGGTCTGTCGTTCATGGCTGCTTCAGGAAAAAATCTTTCTCTCATAAAAAAAATGAGAGAATCGATGGTAATTTGCCCTGATAAAATTAATCAAAAAAGACATATACAGTTTTTTAAGAACGTAGATGATATAAAAAAACACATGGCCAAGCATGCCGAATTAGTAAAGCCAAAGTTTGAGATTGCTTATCAAGCATTAGAAGTCATAGGATCTGATATAGGGTCATACTCAAAACCTACAGGTGGTTACTTTATTACATTTACATCTCAAAAACCCATTGCATCTAGAATAGTGGAATTATGCAAAGAAGCTGGGGTATTGATAACTCCTGCTGGTGCAACTTTTCCTCATGGAATTGATCCCAAAGATAATACGCTTAGATTAGCTCCAACATTTGTAGACTTAGATGAGCTCAAAGACGCTATGGATGTTTTTGTCACTGCAATTCAGGTTGCAGATCTTGAAGCTTAAAACTAATTCTTAGATCTCATATGGGGAGAGTAATTCTTGCCATCGTATTTAGAAAACATTTTTTTTATATCAGGATGATTGCATGGGATTCCAGACTCATCAGTTAATAAATTTTGTTCAGAAACATAAGCGATATAAAAAATGTCCTCATTCTCAGCAAATAAATGATAAAAAGGCTGATTTTTTTTAGGTCTTATCTTTTCTGGTATGGAGTTATACCACTCTTCAGAATTATTAAATTCAGGATCAAGATCAAAAATAACTCCTCTAAAGTCCAAGTACTTATGTTTAACTATATTTCCTATGGAAAACTTTGCTTCTATTAACTTCTGCATTATATTGATAACTTAAATCATTTTTAATTATATTACATGGAAAATAGTAGAAACTTTACTAGAAACGATGACCTGATAGTTGTTTCTTCAAACGATATAGCTGGTGTGGAAATTAAGCAGCACATTGGAATTGTGCAAGGCAGTACAGTGAGGTCGCGCAATGTTGGATCTGATATATTTGCAGGTCTTAAAAATATAGTTGGAGGAGAGCTTGTTGGTTACTCAAAACTACTGGCATCTTCCAGAGAGCAAGCTTACTCCAGAATGCTAGAAGATGCTAAAGCAAAAGGAGCAAATGCCATAGTATGTTTTAGGTTTCAAACCTCAACGATTACCCAGGGGGCATCAGAAATACTTGCGTATGGTACTGGTGTAAAAATATAAAAGGAAAAAATTATGAATAAGACAGAAAAAGTTGCATTTAGAGAGGCTGTAATTGTTGTATTAATGGGCGCAGTAATTAATTTTCCTCTTCAAACCTTCTTATTATGGTTAACCATCGATAATTGGAGCTGGTCAAACCCAATAACTATTTCTATTTTTACCCAGTCAATCTTAACTTTTGTAGCTCTAATAAGGGTTTATTCTATAAGAATGCGTTTTCAAAGAGGTAAGTTTTAGTTAATTCTTCTTATCCTTTTTATCCTTCTTGTCCTTATTATTTTTTTGATATTTTTTAGCTTTTATTTTCATCTTTTTCATTCCAAGATGGGCTGATCCCTTACACCAAACATCATAAATATTTGAGTAGTTTGAAGCTAGGCTAGATAAGGCCATAACCTCAGTCCACTTATCCTTGTCTTCAGGATCTTTTTTAATTTCTTTCCATATACCATCACTCATCAATAAAAACCCCGCAACACCATCCTTTACCTCTTTGCATTCTTTTCGATTCATAAGGTAGTTTGGATTATTCATCATTCTTTCTTTAGTCCTACCAGACATGTCCATATTCTCATCAGTTTTGAATTCAATGGTGCTTCCATCAGGCATCTGCATATTTTCATCAAGCTTTATTACGACAACATTTTTACCAGACATGTCCATATTCCCATCAGTTTTGACATCAGTTTTGAATTCAATGGTGCTTCCATCAGGCATCTGCATATTTTCATCAAGTATGAATACACCAGTACCATCACCAGGCATTTCCATATTTTCATCAAGGTTTATTACAACAACACTTTTACTAGACATGTCCATACTCTCATCAGATTTGAATTCGATGGTGCTTCCATCAGAAACGTTCTTTTCATAGTGGTGATCTGCGGCAAATGACGGGAGTGAAATAAGAATGGTTAAAGCAATTATTATTTTCATGTTATGTCCTTAATGTTGTTAATAGGTGTAAGACTATATC
>JGI26114J46594_1000308_pt1 | contig 12719 bp, 9 predicted proteins | sample AOAMet1_18_M0_10_2_FD_46594 | JGI IMG/M metagenome (IMG submission 46594) | reverse complement strand
CATACGGTACTGAAAATAGAAAAGGTCGGGAAATTATGAAAAAATTTATATCCACTGTTAGCATCTTTCTGTGCGCTAACTCTACTCAAGCATTCGCCGCTGAAAACATAGACAGCGGAGATACCGCATGGGTTTTAACTGCAACTGCTTTAGTTTTGTTTATGTCATTGCCTGGACTAGCACTTTTTTATGGCGGATTGGTAAGAGCTAAGAATTATCTTTCAGTCTTAATGAAAGTCTTCACTATAGCCGCGTTAGCATCCATAGTTTGGGTAATAGCTGGCTATTCAATAGCGTTCGGTGAAGGAAATGGCTGGTGGGGGGGGCTAAACAATCTGTTCCTAAACAGTGTAAGCTCGGACTCTGTCAGCGGTTCAATACCTGAAACAGTATTTTTATCTTTCCAAATGACATTTGCTATCATCACTCCAGCATTGATTGTCGGGGCGTTTGTAGAAAGAGTTAAATTTTTACCCGTACTTATATTCACGGCTCTGTGGTTACTAATAGTTTATTCTCCAGTAACTAATTGGATCTGGGGAGGTGGGTGGCTTGCTAAAGCTGGTGTGATTGATTTTGCGGGCGGGCTTGTCGTTCATGCAACAGCTGGTGTTTCAGCCCTAGTTTATGTTCTCATGCTTGGTAAAAGAAAAGGCTTTCCCAATGAATTAGCCGTTCCGCACAGGCCCGCTATGGTAATGATTGGTGCTTCAATGCTTTGGGTAGGATGGTTCGGTTTCAATGGCGGGTCTCAACTTTCTGCTGATGGCGGAGCTGGGATGGCGATATTGGTAACACATATATCAGCTTCTGTTGCTACTTTAGTTTGGGTGGCAATTGAAGCTATTACTAATAAAAAGCCAACTCTAGTCGGCGCAGCAACAGGCACTATTGCTGGTCTAGCTACTGTTACCCCAGCCGCCGGAGTTCTTGGTCCTGGCGGGGCAATAATAATAGGTTTATCCGGAGGGTTGATTTGTTATTTTGCTGTCAACTTAATCAGAATAAAGCTCAAAATAGATGATAGCCTAGACGTCTTTGCAGTACATGGCGTTGGAGGTATAATTGGCATTCTTTTATTACCTTTTCTCTCATCAACAGCTCTAGGAGGAACGGGGGAAGGTAACTTTACTACCCAGCTAATGGGAACTGCGGCAGTCGTATTGTGGTCAGTAATTGCAACCACAATTATCCTGTATGCACTGAAGAAAACCTTAGGTCTAAGAGTATCAGAAGAGCAAGAGTATGACGGACTTGATATAAGTCTACACGGCGAATCAGCTTATAATTAACAGGCTCATTAGTTACACAAACTTAATATTAGTGTACTTGTGAAATTATAGTTTTTAACAAACTTGCATAAATATTATCATCCGCTAACCTTATTAAATAATTGATACCAATTATTTAATAACTTTTAAAAAGGAATTTATCGTGAAACGATTACTAGCAACTATTCTTACAGTAACCTTAATGACACCGGCATTGGCATTCGCTGACGGCCACCTTGACTCAGAAAAATCGGTTAAAGAGGCTATACAGCAGTACTGGGATGCAAGAAATAACCGTGACCATGAGACGGTTGCAGCTATGGAAAGTGACTCTGGTATGTATGGTACAAATTCGGACGGAAGTTTTCACAAGCCAGTGGCAAAGGCAACTGCTGATGACTGGAAGCGCAATATGGTTGGTGATGCCTCCAACATGCGTATTGCATATACTGAAGCGGCTGAAGTTGCTGATGGAGTAGTCTACGCACGTTATTATGCTGAAGGTGTAGTGGGAACAGCCGATAATCAAACGCCATACCGTACACGAGTAACAAATGTGTGGGTTAAAGAGGCTGACGGAAAATGGCGTGCTAAAGCAATGCATTTTTCAAGAGCTAATTACGGCGGAACGCACCAAACAGTAAGTTCAGACTTTGATGACTGATTTATAGTAGAACTAAAAGTTAATATCAAAACCCTGTTTTTTACAGGGTTTTTTTATGGAGTTTCTGAAGGTTAAAGAGCTAAAATACAACTCAGGCACAGTAAAATTTATCTAATCGGCTTACCGTCAAGGAATTTTTGGGCATATACTTTTGATCTTTTATCATCAGGAATAACACTTAGGACTTGCATAGATTTTAATTTTACCTGCTTACTTAAATAATCTTTTTCATCTCTATTGCTAATGTTTAATAAAAGGCTTTCTGCCAGTGGCTTCCAGCGATTAGCATCCACCGCTAAAAGTGACATAGCATAATTTACTTCGATTAATGTGTCATCCGAAGAGATTGCAATTGCCTTATTATAAAGATTAACTCCCTCATCTAGCGAAGCACCAAACCAATCCTGTCCGTTTTTTTCACCAACTTTTCTAATAACCCCTAAATGCCAAGCACCCTCAAGCGCCAATCCTAAAGCATCATCCGGATACATCTCTCTGAAGTTTTTAATTATATTTAGAGTTTTACTGGGTAGTTTTTTTTGCCATGCCTTTATTGCGCCACTCGTTCTTGTAACAAACCCGTCACTAATCGCATACTGTAACTGTGCATTATAAAGGCTTGGGTCCATTGTAATAGCTTTCTTGGCCAGTGATCTTGCAAATTTTGAATGAGTATTTAGTTTTCCAACTTCTCCAAGAAGGATCTGTGCCAATAAGCTTTCCGATGCAATTGCATAACCTTCTGCAGTATTCATTTTTATAGCTGCAGTTTGCGCTTCATCGAAACGCCCCATGATAAATAACTCTTTAACTTCGCTCAACGAGCTAGCCTGTGCAAAAGGCATTAAAGCAATAAAAAAAATGAAAAGCGTGATNTTTGTTTTTAAAATTTTATACACTATTCGCTTTTATTTCTTATGCCTAGAAAGTGACTCTATGATTAAATTGGATGTTTCACGAGTGCCGAAAATCGAAACAAATGAACCAAATCTCGGCCCCTGACTTTGCCCAAGACAAACTTCATAGATAGCCCTAAACCAATTTCTTAAGTTCTCAAAATCATATTTTTTTCCAATTGAAAAAATTAAGGTCTGTAAAATCTCTGAGTCTCTTGATTGGGCTGCAGGAATCGAAGCCAGCTCTGAAGCTAAATCTTTAAGGGCTTTAAACTCTTGGTCAGTTGGCTCACGGTAAACTTTGTTTGGTTTTACAAAATCTTCATAATACCTGACAGCAAACCCGGCAAGATGGTCAAGTGTTGGGTTCTCAATAGGATTTGCATCGGGTGCATACCTTTTTATGAAACCCCACAAAATATTTTTATCCGATGCGTTAGCCGCGCTGACTAAATTGAGTAGTAAACTAAATGAAACTGGGGGTACAAAGCTTGGAGGCTTTCCATTATGAATGTGCCAAACAGGATTTGATAAACGTGACTTAGTGTCTTGTGAGCTCCAAGCGGCGAGATGCTGGAAATATTCATCTACATTTTTTGGAATGACGTCGAAATATAGCTTTTTAGCGGCTCGAGGCTTTTGGTAGTTAAAAAGAGATAAACTTTCTTGAGGGGCATAATTAAGCCAATCTTCCACTGATATCCCGTTACCTTTAGACTTTGAAATTTTTTCACCTTTTTCATCTAAGAATAACTCATAAACAAATTGCACTGGTGGGTTTCCACCTAATATTTTGCAGATCTTTGAATATAACGGGGCATTATCTTGATGGTCCTTTCCAAACATTTCAAAATCAACGCCAAGGGAAGCCCAACGCATTCCAAAATCTGGTTTCCATTGTAATTTAACGTTACCACCCGTTACGGAAGTTGTTATTTCACATCCGTCTTCGTCATCAAAAGTTATAGTCCCATCTACTGAGTTAATAGACTTCATTGGCACATATAAAACTCGGCCCGTTTTGGGTGATATTGGAAGAAATGGAGAATAAGTAGCTTTCCTTTCCTCCCCTAAGGTCGGTAACATTACCGCCATGATTTCATCATATTTCTCTAAAGTTAAAAGCAGCCATTTGTCATAACTTCCTTCTCGGTACAAATTAGTCGCGGATCTAAACTCATACTTAAATCCGAAGCTATCCAAAAAAGCACAAAGCCGAGCATTCATATTTGCTCCGTAACTTGTGGCAGTTCCAAACGGGTCAGGAACATCAGTTAAAGGTTTCTGCAGAAACTCTTCAAGTTTGGCAGGGTTAGGTACAGTAGGAGGAACTTTACGCATTCCATCCATATCATCAGAGATGCATATTAGTTTCGTTGGTATTTGATTTGCTGTTAAGGCCCGAAAAGCATTCATCACCATAGTTGTTCGCACTACTTCGCCAAAGGTTCCTATATGTGGAAGACCTGATGGGCCATATCCAGTTTCAAAAATAACAGGCTTATCGCCGCGTTCATAACCACGGCGCTTTTCAATATCCAGCCTTCTTAGTATTTGCTTTGCTTGCTCAAATGGCCATGCTTTTGAGCTCATTAAAATATCGGTAGACATTACTTTCCTGTCATGGTTTTTATAAGAAGCAATAGAACATATATTGAAGAAACGTCAATGAATACTAAATTAACTTGGCAATTTAGTTATCCACATCAGGTCTTGGCTTTTTCTCTATTTGAGCTATGATATTTCTACTGATAGTATTCTGATTTACTCAGTTTATTAGCAACAAAATTTATTTAGGCTAATTTGATGAAGATTTCTATAGAACGCGCCGCTCTTTTAAAAGCACTTGGTCATGTGCAAAATGTTGTAGAACGCCGTAACACAATACCAATTCTTTCGAATGTACTCATAGACGCAAATGAAAACAATATAACTCTGGTCGCCACAGATTTAGATATAGAGGTTTCAGAAGCAGCTATCGCTACTGTAAGTGCGCCAGGGCAAGTTACAGCACCCGCTCACACACTTTATGATATAGCACGCAAACTACCTGATGGGTCTCAAGTTAATTTGCAAATTAATTCTGACGGGCGATTAGATATTGATGCAGGAAGGTCGCATTTCACACTTCCACTTTTACCATCTAGCGATTTTCCGAAAATGACCGCTGATGGATTTACTCATAGTTTTGTTTTAAAAGCGCCTGAGCTTACTAGGCTTATTGATAAAACAAAATTTGCAATNTCTACAGAAGAAACTCGTTACTACCTCAATGGTATATACGTACATGGGCACAATGGAAAACTNAGGGCCGTAGCAACAGATGGNCACCGCTTAGCATTAGCNGAAATGGACTTGCCTGAAGGAGCAGCGGGTTTGCCTGGCGTGATAATGCCGCGTAAAACTATTGCAGAGATACGCCGTCTAATCGATGGTAGCGACGCAGATATCGCAATCTCAATATCAGAAGCAAAAGTCAGGTTTCACTTTAATTCAGCTATTATAACATCAAAATTAATAGACGGAACATTTCCAGATTACGAAAGAGTTATACCTAAAGGAAATGATAAGGAACTAACTATAGATAATAAAGTTTTTGCTAATGCAGTTGACCGCGTGGCTACAATATCAGCAGAAAAATCCAGATCAATTAAAGTTGCATTAAGTCAAGACTCTTTATCATTAACTGTGAACAACCCAGAGAGTGGGAATGCACACGAAGATATAGTAGTGGACTACAGTTCAGAGCCTTTAGAGATCGGTTTTAATGCAAAATACCTATTAGATGTCGCGGGACAAATTGAAGGAAGGGATGCAGTCTTTCTTCTAGATAACCCTGCCGCTCCGGCTTTGGTTAAAGATACTGAGGATGAAAATGCACTTTTCGTACTAATGCCATTGCGCGTTTAATCACAACTATATCGTGAGTTATATAGACTACCTCCGTCTAACAGACTTCAGGTCTTATGAGTCTCTAGATATAAAATTTGATGGACGCCCTGTTGTTCTTTTTGGGCCAAATGGAGCCGGGAAAACTAATCTGCTTGAAGCCATCTCTTTTCTATCCCCTGGGCGAGGGTTAAGAGGGGCAAAAATAGAAGAACTATCTAGATTATCATCTGAAAAAAAATATAAGGCCTGGGGTATTAATGCTGAATTAAATCAAACTAGGCTGTCTATCGGGCAAATACCAGAAAATCCTAGACGTAAGATTACCAAAGTTAATGGGAAAAACTCAACAGGCACAGAACTTGCAAAACTAATTACTTTGATGTGGTTAACTCCAATGCAAGATCGCCTTTTTACCGGACCTGCAGCAGACCGTAGAAAATTTTTAGATAGATTTACTCTCGTACACACTCCCTCACATGGGCTAACCACATTAAGGTATGAAAAAATGCGGTCTGAAAGAAATCGCTTACTGTCAGATGGAATTAATGACAAAGGTTGGTTTGAAGCTATTGAAAGTGATATGGCTAGCCAAGGAGCGTCTATAGCGAAAGCTCGAACAGAAACAGTGGATCGTCTTAATCAAGAAATAGATAACCGTTCTCAATCAAATGATATATTCCCAAGAGGAAAGGTAAGCCTTGAAGGAGACGCTGAAGAAAAGTTCAAAAAAGGCATGGCTTTTGAAGATATAGAAGATTATCTTCGTGAAAAGTTCAAATCAACACGTTCACTAGATATGAAGGCAGGCAGGACTCTACATGGTGTACATAAATCTGACCTGAATGTTGTTAACATAGAAAAAAATATAGATGCATCTCAATGCTCTACGGGAGAACAGAAGGCCTTGTTAATTGGTTTAACTCTTGCCCATGCACGCGCTCAGGCTGATAGATCGCCTATTTTATTGCTCGATGAGGTTGCAGCGCATTTAGATATGGATAGACGGGCAGCTCTAATAGAAGAGTTAATAAGCTTGGGTACTCAAATATTTATGACCGGTACAGATGCTTTGCTTTTTGAGGCCTTCGGAGATAGAGCGCAACAATTTGAAATTAAAAATGGCATACTAACTAANCACCATTAAAATTGAGTTGCTATCCGTCAGTTGTAAAGATATTGCATGATGGAGGATATGATTATGAAAACAGAAATAGTAGCAATTCTACTTATTTATTTATTCTTTATTCTTTTAGAAGTTTTCTTTACAAGTTTTTTTAGAAAAAATAATCAAAAATTTAGTGACGGGTTAGTGGAGGTCATTAGTGCTGGAAGTCTTCTTCTTGTCACACAGCCCCTGGTCTTAACATCGGCCTATCTGATAAGCCAACTATACCTTCCATCATTCGAAAATAGTCTAAAAGGTATAAGCCCCCTGATTGCTTTTTCACTTTTCTTAATTTTTGACGACCTCACTCAATATTGGTGGCACCGACTTTCACACAGCGTGAAATGGCTCTATAAACTTCATAGGCCTCATCATAATGCTGAATATATGAGCATACGCTTAGTTTATAGAAACAATGTCTTTTACTATTTCCTGATGCCAAGTTTATGGCTATCGGGTCTGTTAATATATCTCGGTCTAGGCTGGGTCTACGCGGTATATATAGTTATGAAGATGACTATTATATTTGGTGCACATTCAGACCTTCCATGGGATAAACCCCTTTATAAAGTTAAAGGGCTGTCGAAAATTATGTGGGTAATAGAGCGAACCATCAGTACGCCGGCTACCCATCATGCTCACCATGGAAAATATAAAGATGACGGTATAACACATTACAAAGGGAATTTTGGTAATATGCTGTTTATTTGGGATGTTATATTTGGAACTGCAAAAATAGAAAGACGCTACCCTGCTGATTTTGGTGTTGAGGACTTACCAAAAACATCTACTCTAGAGCAACTCATTTGGCCAATCGTTTCCAATGGGCCCTTGCCGAAATAAAGCGGTTAGTTTAGTTTTCAATCATTAAAGTTGGAAGTTCTCCCGTAAGGCCGGAAGCTTCTTCAATAAAAAATGTTTTCAATAATTCCGAGTGGTTAACACCATTTAGCCCTAAGCGCCTTACAAAACGAAGTGAGCTATTTTTATTTGAAAACAAACGATTTAATATATCAGTGGTAATTCCAAGTTTATTATTATCAGAAATGCGCCATTTTTCATATTCTTGGATTACTTCACTTCCCAAATCTATATTTTCACGAATACTTAATGCTACATTATCAGCCAGTGCAGCTGCGTCACGGAGGCCCAAATTAAGGCCTTGGCCGGCAATAGGATGAATTGAATGAGCGGCATCTCCTACAAGTACTAATCTTTTTGCCGTATATCTATTAGCCATCTGTAAATTTAGCGGAAAAATCTGCCTAGGCCCAAGTAATTTTATCTTGCCTAATAAGCCGTTAATTCTATGCGATAGTTCATCAATAAAATCAGAATCGTTTAGACTCATGGCAGCATCAGAAGCTAGTGAACTGTCAGACCAAACAATTGAACTTCTGTTTTTTGTTAAAGGCAATAAAGCGAGTGGTCCACCCGGGAAAAAAAATTGATGTGCTGACCCATTGTGTACAAACTCATGACCTATTGTGGTCACAATCGCACTTTGCCTGTAGTGAGTAAATCGAACGCTTATATCTGCAGATTTTCTAAAATTAGAATTTTTTCCATCAGCTGCAACCAATAAAGAAGCGTCAATTATACTGTTATTATCTAAATTAATTTTTATTTTGCTGCTATTTGTAGAAGTTTTTAAAATTTTCACTGGAGCCTTTATAGTTATGCCACCAATTTTTTTGACCGTCTTTAAAAGTGCATTTTTTAAAATACTATTATCAATCATATAGCCTTTGTAATTAGCATGATTTAAATTTTGAAATTTTAAATTAAACTTATTTTTTCTACCCACTCGGCTATCAGATATAAGTATCTTATCTATTGCTTGTATATTGCCAACAAGAAAGTCTGTAACACCTAATTTTTTTAGCAAAACAAAGCTGCTAGCCGAAATGGCTGATGCCCNCNTATCTTCTTTGATGTTGGGNTTNTTTTGATCTAATATGCAAACTTTAGCGCCTTTTTTCGCACAAGCTAATGCAGCAGTGAGTCCAACTAACCCTGCTCCGACTACAACTATGTCAAATTTTTCTTGCATGCTAAGCCTTTAATACATTAATTTTTATATAAATATGTATTATAAAAAAATAAATTCTCTTAACGCGATGTTTACGACCGGTGTTTAACCAAAGAGTAGATGTATTTACAATAAAATTTAATGGAGTGTTATAATGGGGCGACAGCGCACCTCCAATAAAAAGAAATCTCAATATAATGAGAGGTCCCTCAGATATAACGAAGGCACTNCCTCAAAGGGCTTTAAGAGTTTTGTGGGTTCCATTTTGTTACTTTTAGGGGGCGCTATTATTCTATCTGCCGTCACTTCATTTAGTGCTTTCGATTCATCAAGTGATACTGCTGGTATTGGCCCAATAAATAATTCCATGGGGTTAGTTGGCGCATATACTGCCAATTTTTTGTTACAAATNTTTGGAAACAGTATTATTTTAGGGTCCATCCTAATAATATTTAGTGGAATGAAGTCTTTTTATTACCTTGCTATTAAAAAAGGGGCTTCAGAGGTAAATCATAAATTTTTTATGTGGCTTGGTATAATTGTTTTTTCCGCTTCCACCCTATCTGCGCTGCCTATACCTCATGATTGGCCATTAGCTACTGGTTTAGGAGGAATTTTAGGAGATAAAATATATTTAAATTCTATAGCAGGTCTTAATAAGTTAAATGTCCCCTTACCTAGCCTTATTGTTACTCTGATAACATTTACAGTCACTTTACTTTTATTGGTAAGGTTTTTAGAGATTGTAAAGAAAGATATGTTCGATATCTTACATTCAGCTTTTTTTCTCTGGTCTTATTTAAGAAGTGCTACATTGCATGTATCTAAGTTTATAAAGGGAGTTTTTGGAAAGCATAAGGTGTCGAATACTGAAAGTGAAATTGTTGAAAAAGTACAAAGGGTAACAAAAGTTAAGGAAAAAATACCTAAAATAGCTAAATCAGAATCTTCTTTAGCAAAGCCAAAAATTAAAAGAAAGAAAACTCCGTCAAATGAGTTTTATTTTCCAGAAGGATCAGAATTTGTTTTGCCAGGATTAGACCTACTGAAAAATCCTCCTCCTAGGTCAACAGTTCAGGATGCGGGTGCTCTGAGCAAGGCCTCAGATAAACTTCACAAAGTTATGGCAGACTACGGAATAGAGGGGGATATGGGCGCTGTGAGGCCGGGGCCAGTTGTAACGCTATTTGAATTTGAACCTGCCCCTGGTGTTAAGTCACAAAGAGTCATCAATCTGTCTGATGACATAGCTCGAAACATGTCATCGCAATCAGCAAGAATCGCCGTTGTTCCGGGAAGAAATGCAATGGGCGTTGAAATGCCAAACAGAAGAAGAGAGACTGTATGGCTTAGAGATATGTTGAACTCTGAATTATTTAAAAATACAGATATGGCGCTACCATTAATTCTAGGTGAGGATATAGGTGGAGCACCTTTCATCACAGACCTTTCTAAAATGCCTCACCTCTTAATAGCAGGTACCACAGGCTCAGGTAAATCAGTTGGAGTCAATGCAATGATTCTTTCATTAATGTACACCCTAACGCCTGATCAGTGTAAATTTATAATGATCGATCCTAAAATGCTCGAATTATCAGTTTATGACGGTGCACCTCACCTGTTGGCCCCAGTTGTTACAGAGCCTAAAAAAGCTGTTGTTGCATTAAAATGGACAGTTAGAGAAATGGAAGATCGTTACCGAAAAATGTCTAAAATGGGCGTCAGAAATATGGCAGGCTATAACGAAAAGGTTGCNGAAGCTAAATCCAAAGGNGANCCCATGAGCCGAAAGGTAATGACAGGGTATAATAAAGAAACAGGNGATCCAGAATTTGAAACAGAAGAATTAAATTTTAAACCNATGCCATTCATTGTTGTAATTATTGATGAAATGGCAGACCTAATGATGGTAGCAAAAAAAGATATTGAGGGAAGCGTACAACGGTTAGCACAAATGGCGCGAGCCGCTGGTATCCACATGATAATGGCGACTCAAAGGCCTTCGGTTGACGTAATTACTGGTACAATTAAAGCAAATTTTCCTACTCGTATTTCTTTCAGGGTTGGGTCAAAAATAGACAGCAGGACTATTTTAGGTGAGCAGGGCGCTGAACAGTTATTAGGAAACGGAGATATGTTATTTATGGGAACTGGCAGGCCAAGGCGTTTCCATGGCCCCTTCGTCTCCGATGGTGAAGTAGAAAAAATAGCTAATTTTGTTAAAGCACAAGGGTCTCCTAGCTACACTGAAGATATTACCACTGAGCGTGAAGATATGGCCTCTGACTCCGTAACAAATAATGGAGAAACTGGTGGAAACACACTTTTTGATCAAGCCGTTGCTATCGTTTCAAGAGATAGAAAAGCTTCAACAAGCTATATTCAACGTAAACTTAGTATAGGCTATAACCGTGCTGCTGATTTAATAGAGAGAATGGAGTCTGATGGTATGATCGGCCCAAGTGGTGCAGGAGGCAAAAGAGAAATATTCTTACCAGAATCAAATGACTCTTACTAAAACTTAATCAACTAACGTTTCCAAGTGAAAGAGATAGCTGCTGCATCTTCCTTAAAATTGAAGTCATCAGATGAGCCCTCTCGGTGAGAAACCGATAAAGACACATCGGCATCACCCATCCTGTAGCCCAATCCGGCCTGAGCATCACCTACTAGAATTTGATCTTGCATATGGTACTGCCCCGCAGTCAACCTTCCCAAACTATTAGGTGAATAACTCACAGCTTCAGCATCTGCACCTGCGAAAAAATACCACGTATTTTTGTCAAATTTTGACCCTTTTCCTGAGTCTTCACCTATTTCGACTACAGCCCCGAGAACGGCAGAAGAGCTATTATCATCAAACCTGAGGGCTGCTCTTGGCGTTAAGGTAAGATTAAGTCCCTTTTGATTTCTACTTTTAAATGCCCTCGCATATCCTATGTCCAGTCTCTCGCTACCTGAAACACACTTTTCCCCAGATAGGCATGAATTACCATAAACGTCAAAATTAAATAGTTTTGTACCTTTATTATCCTTAAGAAAGTCGATTGAGTTAGAAGCAAAGCTTTGAGAGCCTGAGGTAACATTTAATGATAAACCATTAGAAGGACTAGTTACTTTTGAAACAGGGTTGATTTCTTTTTTATCTTGGGCAAAAGCAGGATTGGCCAGCATTAGAACAGCAGTGGTACCTATCAGCAGTTCAGTTAAAGTCTTTTTTGCTCGGCTGAAGCTTCGAATATGTCTAGTTTCTAAAGACATTTAAAATACGTTTTCCTCATAAATCTATAGTTCTTATTAATGTATAAATTACAACTTAACACAGATCTTATGAGATAGTCCTCAAAAAAATTAGTTTATTTTATTAATTTTTGGTAAAGTTGCAAAAATGTTCGCTTAACTTTTAAAAAACCTATTACAAAATAACAATTGCAATTATTTAACTTGTTTTATGTGCCCTGCAAAACATACTTTGCGATAAACCAGCAATGGCTAAGAGCTCCCATAATAACAAAACAATGCCAAATAGCGTGGTTGAACGGAATACGTTTATTTATATAAAAAACAACACCCACACTATAAGCTATGCCTCCCGCTAATATCAAATAAAGTCCTGCAGGGTCTAAAACTTTATTAATTTTATTTATTAGCAGAACACCTAACCACCCCATTAATAAATAAGTTGTAATAGAGATTTTTTTAAACCGCCCTATAAAAAATATTTTGAAAAATATACCGATAACGGCCATTAACCAGACTGCGGCCAAAATTATGATAGACATAGTCCCTGGTATAAAAA
>JGI26114J46594_1000306_pt1 | contig 12746 bp, 10 predicted proteins | sample AOAMet1_18_M0_10_2_FD_46594 | JGI IMG/M metagenome (IMG submission 46594) | reverse complement strand
CTCTCATGGGAGTGTAGACCAAGTAATTCCTGTTTCATGGGCACAAAAAACTCCTGAGTTTTTAAAAGAATTAAATATAGAGTGTACCTACAGTGAGTTTCCTGTTGGTCATGGAGTAGCTCCAGATAACTTCAATGAATTTAAAACCTGGTTAATAAGGCAATAGCTGCTTGTTTTTATAATAAAACAACCTTTACTTTAAAGAATACAAAAAAGAGCTAAGAGGAACAAGTTCTATGGTATTGTCTTTATTGAAGAAATACTCAATGATAAGTTCTCCCCAATTATCTCCGTCAGAGAAATCTGCTTGTATCCACCTGCTGTTTAACAGTTTTATTTTATTGATTTTAAAATTACCCCTAACAGAGGCTACTGGTATAATAGGGTTTCCGCCTTTTACACCATTTTGATCATAAATTTTATTGTTAATAATAGCTTCAACATCTGCCGCTTCAAGACCAAGACGTTCAATATACTCTAAGGCATTTTCATTTCCTTGAAGACTAAAATAATTTGCATCTGAAATAGCCTCTGAAACACCAGAGAGCGAATCTTTGGCTTTTTCTAACTTTAAAGAAAGTCCTTTAATTGTTTTGTCTTGCGCTTCCCATATAATTTTTTCATTTGCGTATTGAAAAACAATGAACAAAACAGCAAAAAAGAACAGGTACATAAAAATACTTTTCTTCATAATATAATTAATTTTATAATTCAATAGTTAATCCGTCATAGGCTAAAAACACATTACTTGGCAGTGTTGCCTGAACAGCTTTGTGAAATCCTAGATGGTGGCTAATATGNGTTAAATANGCTCTNTGAGGCTTTACTTNAGCAATAAAAGCAAGNGCCTCTTCTAGATTGAGGTGAGAAGGATGCGGCTCTTNCCTGAGGGCGTTAATAACCAAAACTTTAGTGCCTTTAATTTTTTCAATCTCACTTGGCGCCATTGTTTTNACATCTGTNAAATAGGTAAAACCTTCCATGGAATATCCAAGTACTGGAAGNGTGTTATGTAAAGCCTCTACNGGAGTTACAAGNGTATCATGCAATAAAAAAGATTCCTTCTTTGAGATAACATGCTGCGTTATTGTTGGCGCACCAGGGTATTTATTTTGGGTTTCAAAAATATAACCAAAACGTCTTTTAAGGGCTACAAACACCTCTTTACTTGCATAAAAGCTAATATCACCTTGTCTAAAATAAAAAGGCCTTATGTCATCCAGACCAGCGGTGTGGTCACTGTGCTCATGAGTTATAAGTACTGCATCAAGTTTCTCAACTTGGTTAAGTAGCATTTGTTGTCTAAAATCTGGACCGCAGTCTATAACATACACCTTATCTCCAATTTCCAGCAGTACAGAAACGCGCAATCTTTTATCCTTAAAATCATCGCTCAAACATACAGGATGTTTACTTCCAATGACAGGAATTCCTTGCGAGGTTCCTGTCCCTAAAAATGTGACTTTAAAGTGAGATTTCATACCCACAAAAATACTAGTATTTTTTTTGATTGGCTATGGTAATCGCTACCTTTGTTGGACAACAATTAACTACGGTTATGCCAAAGACTATAAAAGGAGATAAAGAATTTGAGGCGATTCCTTCCATAAAAAATAAAGCCTTACGTATCAATTTAAATGAAAACATTTACGGGACTTTTGCNGAAATAGGCGCAGGTCAAGAAACGGTACGTAATTTTTTTAGAGCAGGTGGAGCATCTGGTACTATTGCCAAGACTATATCTGCCTATGATAAAGATTTTAGTGATGCCATTTATGGTGTTGAAGAAGATGGAAGATACGTAACAGAAGATCGCCTTAAAAAAATGCTCACTCATGAGATGAACCTCATTGAGGAGCGAATTTTGCGTGAAAAACATCCAAACAAAATATACTTTGCATACGCAAACACGGTTGCTACCATAGATTTTGCAAAAAAATACAAAGGACATGGTTGGGTAGGTATTCGGTTTCAAACAAATCCAGATGAGCCATACAGCGAAATTATTTTACACATTCGTTTTCATGAAACAGAGGCATTATTGCAACAACACACCCTTGGTATCTTGGGAGTAAACCTAATATATGGAGCCTACTATAAACACGATTCTCCAAAAAATCTATTACGTTACCTCTATGACCATATAGACAAAGATAAAATTGAGATTGACACCATTAATTTTTCTGGTCCTAAATTTAAGGATGTAGACAACCGTTTGATGAGCTTACAGCTTATTAAAAATGAAATGACAGATGCGGTGATGTTTGGACCAGATGGAAAAAATGTCCTGCCAGCAAGAATATTACACAAAAAGAACATATTGGCGCTTCGTGGTAGTTTTAGACCAGTAACTAAGGTGAATATTGACATGTTTGAAAAATCACATGAAATGTTTATCAATGAATCCAAGGTTGATAAAGACAGGTCTGTTACTATATTTGAAATTACTCTTTCAAATCTTCGTGCAGAAGGAGAAATCGACGAAGAAGATTTCATGGACCGCGCAAGACTTTTGTGCTCTCTAGGGCATACGGTTATGATTTCAAATTTCCAAGAATACTACAAACTTGTGGAATACTTCTCTAGATATACTAAAATGCGCCTAGGTCTTGCCATGGGAGTTAATAATCTGGTAGATATTTTTGATGAAAAGTATTACCGCCATCTTAGTGGTGGAATTTTGGAGGCTTTTGGTAAATTATTTTTCAAAGATTTAAAGGTATACCTCTACCCTATGAAAAATAAAAAGGGAGTCTTTACTACTAGTGAAAATTTAAAGGTGCATCCACGTATGAAAGAATTATACAAATTTTTCAAATACAATGGAAAAGTAATAGATGTTGAGAATTACAATCCTGAGGTAATGGGGATTTTTTCTAGAGAAGTGTTAGCCATGATTGAAAAAGGCACTCCAGGATGGGAAAAAATGCTTCCTAAAGGAGTTGGAGAAATAATAAAAGAAAAGAAATTATTTAGTTATTCTTCAGAGAAATAACACACTATTTACATAACAAAAAAAACGGTACATATAGCTATATGTACCGTTTTTGCTTTAATAAGTGAAACAACTAAGAAACTGCATCACTCTCCAAAATTTGTAATGCATGGGTTTTAGTTTTTACTTTATCGATAACGTGAGCCACAACACCCTTGTGAACTAAAAATGTTTTACGATGTATGCCATCATACTCACGGCCCATAAACTTCTTTAGGCCCCAAACACCAAATGCTTCAATTACAGCTCTATTTGTGTCAGCGAGCAAAGGAAATGGAAATTCATATTTGTTTCTGAAATTAGATTGCTTTTTCTCTGTATCAGCGCTAACACCAATAATTTCGTAGCCTTTGTCTTGCAAATCTTTATAATAATCTCTTAAATTACAGGCTTCTGCCGTACAACCTGGTGTACTTGCTGCTGGATAGAAAAATACAATGACTTTTTTATCTTGATAGTCTTGCATAGTTATGGTGTTCCCATCTTGATCAGTAACAGAAAAATTTGGAACCTTGTCTCCTATTTTTAGTGTATTCATTTTGTAGATTTGTTTTAATATTAGGCTTATTGTGTAAATTTAAACCAAATGAACAAACAACAAAAGGTAGACTTTGTTATAAATACGTTAAAAGAGTTATATCCAGAGATACCTATACCACTAGATCATAAGGATCCCTACACGCTTTTAATCGCGGTTTTGCTTTCTGCCCAAAGCACAGATGTGAGGGTTAATAAAATAACACCCTTGTTGTTTAAAGAGGCAGATAACCCTTATGATATGATTAAACTCTCTATAGATCAAATAAGAGAAATCATAAGACCTGTAGGACTTTCTCCTGCCAAAGCAAAAGGGATTCATGGCTTATCTCATATATTAATAGATAAACACAACGGAGAAGTTCCTAATGATCTAGAGGCGCTTGAGGAGCTTCCTGCCGTAGGTCACAAAACTGCGAGTGTTGTAATATCCCAGGCCTTTGGAGTTCCAGCATTCCCGGTAGATACCCATATTCATAGACTTTTATATAGATGGGGGTTCACTAATGGTAAAAATGTAACACAAACAGAGAAAGATGCTAAAAGACTTTTCCCAGAAGCTGTTTGGAATGATTTACACCTTCAAATTATCTGGTATGGTCGTCAATATTGCCAAGCTAGAGGTTGGGATTTAGAAAAAGATAGGATCACCAAAACTATTGGAAGAAAAACGGTACTAACTGCCTATTACAATAAAAAGAAAAAGAAGAAATAAAAAAAAGCCCTGAAATAGTTATTTCAGGGCTTTTTGGTTTTAGTTTAAAAGTGTTTTAAACGTTAGGTTTTGATATTCTAAAACTCTTAACGCTTTAGAGTAATTTAAAAGAAATGTTATTGTTTCTTGTTTAGGAACCATGTTTTTGTTCACCTGTCCAGAGGGTGAAGATCTTGAGTATAATTTTTGCATACAATACTTGTTTAGAGGTTAATCTTAACAATTAACGATGCAAAAATTAATTTATTGCATTAGTCTGTCAATACAATGTTATGTTTATCAATTACTTTACGCAAATTAATGAGCGCATATCTCATTCTTCCCAGAGCTGTATTGATACTCACACCAGTTTGCTGGCTAATCTCTTTAAAGCTCATGTCTTTATAAATACGCATCATTAGCACTTGTTTTTGATCTTCAGGAAGCTCATCTACAAGACGTCTCACATCAGAGGCTATTTGTCCTTTAATGATTGTATTTTCTGCATTTAATGCATTGTCAGAAAGCACAGAGAAGATGTTGAAATCTGTATTGTTTTCAAACTTCGGCATGCGGTTATTCTTTCTAAAGTGGTCAATCACCAAATTATGTGAAATACGCATTACCCAAGGCAAGAATTTTCCTTCTTCGTTATACTTACCTCTCTTTAAGGAATTAATGACTTTGATAAAGGTGTCTTGAAAAACATCTTCAGCTACATCTCTATCAAAAACCTTTGAATAGATAAAACTATAAATTCTTTGCTTGTGTCTTGTAATAAGGGTGGAAAGGGCAGACTCGTCTCCTTGTAGGTATGAGGTTACTAAAACCGCATCTGTAGCTTTGCTTTTTTTCATATCAGTACTTTTTAAAGTGAACAACTAAAAAGTTAGGGTCAAGTAGTTGTTATCGTAAAATTAAAAAAAGTAGAAATACGCTATAGGCAATGATTTTAGTTTACATCGTTGTAAGTCGTAAATATAAGTACATTATGTTTACAATTCAAAATAAATAGGACGTTTTTATTAAAAATAACTTAAAACTCGCTGCTTTGTGTGATACAAATAGCATTATGTTATCTTTGTGAAAACCACGATTTAACAAGGCTTTACATTGAAAACCCAACCACTAGATTCAAAAAAAAACATCATTATAAAAGGTGCTAAGTTACACAACCTTAAAAACATAGATGTTGTTATTCCTCGCAACAAACTCGTTGTAATCACTGGACTTTCTGGAAGTGGTAAATCTTCATTAGCCTTTGACACCTTATACGCTGAGGGTCAAAGAAGATATGTAGAAAGCCTATCGAGTTATGCAAGACAGTTTCTTGGAAGGCTTAACAAACCTAAGGTAGATAGTATCAAGGGTATCTCTCCTGCTATCGCTATTGAGCAAAAAGTAAATTCGACAAATCCTAGGTCTACTGTTGGTACCTCAACAGAGATTTATGACTATCTAAAATTATTATTTGCACGTATAGGAAAGACCTACTCTCCGGTAAGTAATTTGGAGGTTAAAAAAGATACGGTTTCAGATGTTATAAAATATATCAAAACATTTCCTTTGAATAGTAAACTCCTTTTGTTGGCCCCTATTGTGCTGGAAAAAGGGCGCACCTTAGACAATAAAACCAAAGCATTAGCTCAACAAGGCTTTGCGCGAGTAAAACTAGACAGCAAAGTACTTCGTATTGATGAGCTGAAAGATAATTTGACTCCCAAAAGCATTCAACTAGTTATTGACCGTGTTATTTTAAAAGAGGATGAAGATTTTTATAACCGCCTAGCAGATGCCATTCAAATGGCTTTCTATGAAGGAAAGGGAACCTTATTTATAGAGCATCTTGGGAGCAATAAAATTTCAGAATTCAATAATAGGTTTGAGCGAGATGGCATGACTTTTACAGAGCCTAATGTACACCTTTTTAGTTTTAATAATCCCTTTGGCGCATGCCCTACCTGCGAGGGTTATGGAGATGTAGTTGGTGTAGATCAAGATTTGGTGATTCCAAACACTAGTTTATCTATTTATGAGAATGCAATTTTTCCTTGGCGGGGAGATAGCATGGGTTGGTATAGAGATCAATTGGTAAATAGTGCCTACAAATTTGATTTTCCGATACATAAACCTTGGTTTGAGCTCACTAAGACGCAACAGCAATTAGTTTGGGATGGTAATGAGCATTTTGAAGGGCTGCACAGTTTTTTCAAATACCTAGAGAGTAAGAGTTATAAAATTCAGAACAGAGTAATGCTCTCTCGCTATAGAGGTAAAACAATTTGCGCCTCTTGTAATGGTAATCGTTTAAAGGCAGAGGTTGGTTATGTTAAAATTGCCAATACCTCCATACAACACTTAGTTGGGCTGCCTCTAGAGGAGTTGGCTGCATTTTTTAAAAAATTACAGCTAGATGCCCATGATACCAATATTGCCAAACGGTTGCTTGTAGAGATTAACAACAGGCTCTCTTTTTTACTTGATGTTGGCCTCTCTTATCTTACACTCAACAGAAAAAGCAATTCACTCTCTGGAGGAGAATCACAGCGTATTAATCTGGCCACATCCCTTGGAAGTAGCCTTGTAGGTTCTATGTATATTCTAGATGAACCAAGTATTGGTTTGCATCCAAAAGACACAGAAAGACTCATAAAGGTATTAAAGTCTTTACGAGATTTAGGGAATACTGTAATTGTGGTAGAGCACGATGAAGATATCATGAAACATGCAGATCACATCATTGATATTGGCCCCGAGGCTGGTAGTTTTGGAGGTGAAGTTGTTGCCACAGGAACCTATAAACAACTCTTAAAGTTGGACTCACTAACAGCCGGTTATTTAAACCAAAGTTTAAAGATAGAGGTTCCAAAAAAACGTAGAACTTACTCCAATACAATAGAGATAAAAGGAGCTAGAGAACATAACCTTCAAAACATTGATGCTACCTTCCCTATAGGGCTTTTCACAGCAGTTACCGGAGTCTCTGGAAGTGGAAAAAGTACACTCGTCAAAAAAATATTGTATCCCGCCCTTCAGAAAAAAATTGGTGCTCAAGCAAATAAGCCTGGACAGTTCTCCAGCATAGAAGGTGATTTCTCGAGCATTAACACTGTTGAGTTTATTGATCAAAACCCAATTGGGCGCTCTAGTAGATCTAACCCTGTTACCTACATCAAGGCTTATGATGACATACGAAGCCTATTTGCAAAACAAAAACTAAGTGATATCCGTGGCTACAAAACCAAACACTTTAGTTTTAATGTTGATGGAGGAAGGTGTGATACCTGTAAAGGTGAAGGAGAAATTACCATCGAAATGCAATTTATGGCAGATGTAAATCTGCAATGTGATGTTTGTAATGGCAAGCGATTTAAAAAAGAAGTACTCGAGGTAAAAGTAGGTGATAAAAATATTGATGACATTTTAACCCTTACGGTAGATGATGCTATTGAATTTTTTAAAGCTCAGGAACAAAAAAGAATAGTTACAAAACTTCAACCTCTTCAAGATGTTGGCCTTGGATATGTTAAACTTGGACAAAGCTCCTCTACCCTATCTGGTGGAGAAGCTCAGCGCATCAAACTAGCTTCTTTTCTAGTAAAAGGAATTACCAAAGAAAAAACCTTGTTTATTTTTGATGAACCTACCACTGGCTTGCACTTTCATGATATTAAAAAACTCTTAGCCTCTTTTTACGCCTTACTAGAAAAAGGACATACTCTTATTGTTGTAGAACACAATATAGATTTAATAAAATGTGCAGATTATATTATTGACCTNGGNCTTGAAGGAGGNAGCAAAGGAGGCCANGTTATGGTTCAAGGAACTCCTGAGAAAGTGAGCGCTCATAAAAAATCATACACTGCCAAATACCTAAAAGANAAAATATAAGCTAATCCAAAAAACTTCATCAATAAACCACATGAGTTTAAANACTTAAAAAACAAGCCCTTATGGGTTTGTTTTTNTTTTGGCATGGTCTGTGTATTATAAAANTTGTACAACGCTCAATAGAGTAATTAGCAAGTACATTAAAACAAAGACTATGAAAAATTTCAAAACNTTACTTCTACTGCTATTAACAATAGCCACAGTAAATGCTGCAAAAAAAGATACGCCAGAGTCTACAAACCAGACACCATATAATGGAAAAGCATATATTTTTATTGAAGGCGGTGTCGAATTCTCTGTCTTTGCCGATGGGCAGTTTGATTTTGTATACCTAGCCACCCAACAAAGCACCATGCTCTCTTTTAACACCCCTAGTGTATTTCTAAGTTTTAATGCAGGGCAAGATTATGAGACATACCTTCAGTATGACGATTATGGAGCCATAATACAAATAGAAGATGTACCGGTGTATTATGACGTGTATGGCAGAATAATTCAAGCTGGTGAGGTTGAGATTAGCTACAGAAACAGAGCTATCTCTCGCATTGGAGGCCTACATATCTATTACAACAGCTATGGAGATTATGACTATTATACAGGTTATATAAATTCTTACAATAGATTTTATACCTACCGCCCATGGCATGGGTACTATCTAAGACCAATGTATAACAACTGTATTGTATGGAATATACCCTACAGAAGGTTTTATACACCTATACGCTATAGTTATTATAATCATCTAAGGTATTATAACAATAGAGCTACCAACACCTATACAAATGCTAGAAGAGAGTTTATTTCTCCGGGAAGTAGAATTCATTATAGAAATGGTAGAACCGCTTTAAATACACGTTATAAAAGAGGTAGAAAAAACACCATGATTACTGGTCATGGTAGAACACCCTTTATGACTAGGGCAACTAGAACTAGCACAAATACCTCTAGAACTGCTGCCCGTACTAGAAATAGGACGGTACCCAAAAACTCTAATACTAGAAGCATTAATACCCAATCTAGAAATAGAACAGCTATTGTAAGCCAGACAAGAAGTCCTAGAATAGTTCAAACCACCCCTAGAAAAAGGCCTTCGATACGTTCTAATTCAGCACGTACATCAACAAGAAGAAATACCAATGTAAATAGGACCTCACGTAACACAAAAGTGGTTAGAACTCCCACTAAAAGACGTGGATTAAATTAAGTTTGATTAGTTTGTTTGTTTGATACCCTTTGATTTATTTATATATTTCAGAGGGTATTTTTTATGAAGCTGTAATTACAGATTTAATAACTCCTGCTAGTTTTTTTGTAAGTGCTTTTCTAGAAAACAACTCTATGTTTTTAGAGTTAATAAAAAGCGACTCATTCTTGTAAGCGTTGTAGTATAAAAGTATTTGTTTTTTTAAAACATCTTTTTGATGTGCAGATACATAAACTCCACTTGCAGTTGTGTTAATAATACCTTCTATATCACTCCCCTTAGGGCCAATAGCAATAATTGGGCGAGCTGCCTGCAAGTATTCAAACAATTTGCCTGGAATAATGGCTTTTGTATCTTCACTCTCTTGTTCGAGTAAAAGCAATACTTGCGCCTTATGCTGCAAAACGACAGCTTCTTTATGGGATACGTACCCTTTAATGGTTGTATTGTTTGTTAAACCAGCTAAGGCTATACCAGAGAGTACCTCATCACTAACTACTCCCGTTAAACAAATTTCTAGATCTTGGGCAAAAATAGAATCTTCTTTTGCTATTTGAGAAAGTACCTCCCAAAGGTAAGTTGGGTTTCTTTGCGTTAAAAGGGAACCAATATGTGCTATAGAAAATGTAGTATCAAGAGCAGGTGTATCTATCTTTGTAGGTTCAAAACCATTGGTGATAACCGTTATGGGTTTTGTAGTGAGCAAGGAAAATTCTTTTGCTGTAGATGGGCTGGTCACCAAAATATGATTTGCCGAGTTTAATACCAAAGACTCTAAGGCTTTATGTTTAGCCTCTGAGGCTTTTGTGAGTAGCAATGATTTGTGATAATGAATCGTAGTCCAGGGGTCTCTAAAATCTGCAATCCAGGGCAGGTGTACCTGTTTTTGTAATTCCATGCCAATTAAATGCAAACTATGAGGAGGACCAGAAGAAATAATACAATCTACAGGATTAGCTTTTAGATATTGTTTTAAAAAAACTACAGATGGCGTTACCCACCCTACTCTAGCATCTGGTATAAAATAATTGCCACGAACAAACAAAAGTAGTTTTTCTAGAGCAGAAGGTTTCTTGTTTGAAATGATACCGCTGCTAATTTGTTGTGTCTTTTTTTTGGAGAAAATAGCAGCAAATTTATACGGCTCCTTTATAGGACGCTTTAGCACAGTTATCTCTTTTGGTATTTGCGCAACCAAATCTTGATCTACAATAGGATAATTTGGATTTTGCGGGACATATACAACAGGGTCTATGTCAAAACTTTTTAAATGACTAACAAATTTTAACCAGCGCTGCACCCCTGGACCGCCCGCAGGTGGCCAATAATAGCATATAATCAGCGCTTTTTTCATTGGTTTATAAAGTTGTTAGTTGTCGCTTTCTATAGGTATAACCCAAAGATATTATAATAAATAGCAAGAGTAACACACTACTGAATAAAGCAATAGTGCTTCCGGTTTTGACTACTGAAGGTTCAAATTTAAATTCAATTTTTGAATATCCTGCCGGAATTTTTAATGCCCTTAATAAATAGTTTACACGTATGTGAGTAGTTGCTTTGCCATCTATATATGCGTTCCATCCTTTTGGATAATACACCTCACTGAAAACTGCTAGCTGCTCAGAGGTAGAAGCAGTTTCATACACCAAATGATTTGGCTTATGTTCTACTAAGTTTATAGTTGCTGTGGAGTCTCGCTGGATATCTGCAATAGGCAAGTAAGGTAAAAACTCTTTATGGACAATGGCTGTTTTCTTAGTATTAATACTATCTAATTGGGTGATTTCTGCATCTGCAGTTTCTACCATTAGTACGTTTTCGACAAACCAAGCATTGCCATTTGTATAGGGGTTACGCTGGCCTATAACAGCTCCGTTTTTACTTCTTGTTAAAATAAAACGAACATTTAGCATGTTTAACATACTTATATCTCCCTGGTTTATATAAAAATCTGCAATATCTTGCATTCTTCTTGGTTTGGCTGCATGGTATCCACCTATAGAGCTATTGGTATAACTTACCTCTGCGCTATTAAAAGCATTATTAGCGGCATCATACACTCTATATCTACCTGTTTCTTTCTCTAATTGTAGGGTTGCTGCCGTTTTTTGAAAAGGCTGCTCCATGACACGTCTATTTACAAAGTCTTCACTGTTAACATATCGCCTGTCTACCCCTACCAAGTCAAAAACTACAAGGGCTGTTAATACTGCAACTGTAAGAGTTTGTTTGAATTTTTTGGTACTATATAGCCATAGTGTGAATGCAGCCAATACAACAAAAACTAAACTACGTAAAGAGTCATTTACAAGCAGAGTGGTTCTATCCTCTCTAATGGCATCCATAAAAGGAGCTCCCATTGCTTCTATGATATCTCCATCATAAGGACTCACAAAACTAAATAGTGCATTTTTAAATAAAATGAATACAACTAGTAATCCTCCAATAATAGAGGTTGTGTATAGTAAACTGGTTTTCTTTTTTTGCAAAGAGGTAGTGCTTTTAAAAAAGTGATGTAAGCCTAATACAGCCATAATTGGCAAGACCAATTCTATGATAACCTGTATAGAAGATACTGCTCTAAATTTGTTATACAGTGGCACGTAATCAATAAAAAAGTCTGTGAGGATGCTAAAGTTTTTACCCCAAGACAATAATAAACTCAAAACAAAACCAGAAAGTAGCCACCATTTTACGCGGCCTTGGATTAAAAACAGCCCAAGAGTGGCCAGAAATACAATAACAGCTCCAACATAAGCTGGCGCTGCAACAATTGGTTGATCTCCCCAATACAGTGGTATTTGGTATAAGGTGTCTTTAGCTTGCTGTGGTGATGCTCCCATTTTTAGAGCATCCTGGGTAGCAGAGTTTTCTGGAAAAGGCTCGCTAGAACCACCGCCCATAAAACGAGGAACAAGCAGATTAAAGGTCTCTAATTTCCCGTAGCTGTAGGTCGTGATATAATCATAATCAAGACCGTCTGTATCTAGTTTTGGTGATGTATCTGGATTGATGGTTAAATCACTAGGGCCTCTGGTTGAGGTATCTGCATACTCTTTGGTTGCCAACAAATTGGTAGCATTTAACCCCAAAGACAACATAACACCAAGTACCATAATACCCACAGATGTAAAGTAATGAGTTAAGGTTTTGGATTTAATGGCTTCTATTAAATATGAAACCCCAAGGCATAGCACAAGAAGTAGCAAATAGTAAGTCATCTGTATATGGTTTGCTGTAAGCTCTAAAGCCATAGCTACTGTAGTGAGCAGAAACCCCCATACATACCTTTTTCTAAAGGTGAGTATAATACCGCTTAATACCAGTGGCATATAAGCAATAGCATGCGCTTTGGCATTATGCCCTACCCCTAGAATAATAATTAAATAGGTAGAGAAACCAAAAGCAAGCGCTCCTAAAAA
>JGI26114J46594_1000301_pt1 | contig 12928 bp, 9 predicted proteins | sample AOAMet1_18_M0_10_2_FD_46594 | JGI IMG/M metagenome (IMG submission 46594) | reverse complement strand
CGGGCTCATATAGCTCAGTGGTAGAGCACTTGCTTGGTAAGTAAGAGGTCACCGGTTCAAGTCCGGTTATGAGCTCCATTTTAATAAAATAATTATTTCAGAGAGGCATATAAAGATGGCAAGAGAAAAATTCGAAAGAACGCTACCCCACGTTAATGTTGGGACAGTTGGTCACGTTGATCATGGAAAAACTACACTTACAGCTGCGCTAACTAAAGTAGCTGCTGAAGTTTTCGGTGGAGACGCTGTTGACTTTGCAAATATTGATAACGCTCCAGAAGAAAGAGAAAGAGGAATTACTATTGCTACTTCTCATGTTGAGTATGTTTCAACTGCACGTCACTACGCTCACGTAGATTGCCCAGGTCACGCAGACTATGTTAAAAATATGATTACTGGTGCTGCTCAAATGGATGGCGCTATATTAGTAGTAAGTGCTGCTGACGGTCCTATGCCACAAACAAGAGAACACATCCTTTTATGTAGACAGGTTGGAGTTCCATATATCGTTGTATATATGAATAAAGCAGATCAAAATGATGATCCAGAAATGATAGAGCTTGTTGAAATGGAAATAAGAGAACTATTAAATGAATATGATTTCCCTGGTGATGATACTCCAATCATCGTTGGTAGTGCATTAAAAGCATTAGAAGGTGATACTTCTGAAATCGGCGTCCCNTCAGTAACAAAGCTTATCGAAACTCTTGACAGTTACGTACCAGAGCCTGAAAGACCAGTAGATGGTGCTTTCCTAATGCCTATTGAAGATGTATTCACAATTTCAGGAAGAGGAACTGTTGTAACAGGAAGAATCGAGACTGGTATTGTTAATACTGGTGATCCTCTTGAAATCATTGGTATTAAAGATACAACTACGACTACTTGTACAGGTGTTGAGATGTTCAGAAAATCTCTTGACGAAGGAAGAGCAGGTGAAAACTGTGGAGTTCTATTAAGAGGTGTCGAAAGAGAAGCTGTAGAAAGAGGCCAGGTTTTATCTAAGCCAGGTGCTATTTCTCCTCATACAAAATTCGAAGCTGAAATTTACGTACTAAGTAAAGATGAAGGTGGAAGACACACACCATTCATGAATAACTATAGACCTCAGTTCTACTTTAGAACAACTGATGTCACAGGTGCATGTGAACTTCCAAGTGGAGTTGAAATGGTTATGCCGGGCGACAATATTAAAATGAATATTGAGCTTATTGCTCCTATTGCTATGGACGAAGGTCTTAAATTTGCAATTAGAGAAGGNGGCAGAACTGTTGGTGCTGGCGTAGTATCAAAAATTATTGAGTAAAAATTGACTTATTAGCCGAGGCCTTTGTGTCTCGGCTTACTTGTCTCTGAAGAATATGAAAATGTGTTTTAGGCCAGTAGCTCAATTGGTAGAGTACCGGTCTCCAAAACCGGGGGTTGTGGGTTCGAGACCCTCCTGGCCTGCCAAATTAATATGGCAGCCTAAATAGGAAATATATGACTAAAGTAGTAGCTTCGAAATCAGTAGATAAACTTAAGTGGTTTATTGCTCTTTCCGTATTTGCAGCAGCTGTTGTTGGAAATAGTTATTTTGTAGAAGTAGCTTTTTTATATAGAGTATTAGGCGTTGTATTTTTATTTATTGTTGGTCTTGGAATTTTATCTATTACCAGTTTTGGATCTAACGCAATCAAGTTGATGCGAGAGTCAAGAACAGAAATAAGAAAGGTTGTTTGGCCAACTAGGTTAGAAACAACTCAGACATTTTTAGTAGTATTCAGTGCAATTGTTGTTCTTTGTCTATTTTTTTGGGGCCTAGAATCATTATTAACGTTTTTAACAAAATTGGTATTAGGTTAAATATATGGACTGGTATGTAATACAAGCCTATTCAGGGTATGAGCAAAAAGTAAAAATTGCTTTAGAAGAAAAAATTGAGCTTAACGGGCTATCTGAAAAGTTCGGTGAAATTTTAATACCTACTGAGCAAATCGTCGAATTAAAAGGCGGAACAAAGAAAACTACTGAAAGAAAGTTTTTCCCCGGTTATATATTAATTGAGATGTTGCTTGAGGATGATTCATGGCAGTTGGTCCAATCAACTCCTAGAGTTTCAGGCTTTGTTGGTGGTACCAAAGATAGACCATTACCAATTTCAGAAGATGATGTTAATAGTATTATTAATAGAATTGAGGTCGGTGAAGATGCGCCTGCTCCAAAAACAATCTATGAGCCTGGCGAGGTAGTAAGAGTCTGTGATGGACCTTTCAATGACTTTAATGGCGTTGTAGAAAATGTAGATTATGAGAGAAATATGGTAAAAGTTGCAGTCCAGATACTTGGAAGAGCAACACCTGTTGATCTTGAATTCATTCAAATAGAGAAAACATAATGGCAAAAAAAGTAGCAAATATTCTAAAATTACAGATTCCTGCTGGCGGTGCTAACCCCAGTCCTCCTGTTGGACCAGCTTTAGGTCAAGTTGGAGTAAATATAATGGATTTCTGTAATGCATTTAATGCAGAAACTCAGAGTGCTGAAAAAGGTATGCCTCTTCCAGTTGTAATCACTGTCTANGAGGATAAATCTTTTACATTTGTTGTTAAGACACCTCCAGCTGCAGTTTTAATAAGAAAGATTCTTGGTATTGCCAAGGGAAGTGGAGAGCCTAACAGAGAAAAGGTTGGTAAATTAACAAGAGCACAGTTAGAAGATATAGCTAAACAAAAAGAACCAGACCTTAATTCAAATGATATTGATGCTGCAGTTCTAATTATTGCTGGTACAGCAAGAAGCATGGGAGTCGAGGTAGATCTATGAGCAAAGTAACTAANAAACAAAAAATTATTCTTGAAAAAGTTGATCCTGAAATGACATATTCAATGGCGGATGCTCTTGAGATATTACAATCAGTTAAATCTAGTAAATTTGAAGAATCTGTTGATATAGCGATTAGACTTGGAGTAGATCCTAATAAGTCTGATCAAAATGTAAGAGGAGCAGTTACGCTACCTAACAGTCTTGGAAAACAAGTTACTGTTGCTGTTTTTGCAGATGGTGATCAAGCCGATGCCGCTAAAGCTGCNGGTGCTGAACATATTGGAATGGAAGACCTTGCTGAAAAATTNTCAAAAGAAGAAATCTCAGTTGATGTTGTTATTTCTACAAATGCAGCTATGAAAGTTGTTGGAAAACTTGGACAAGTACTAGGACCTAAAGGTTTGATGCCTAACCCTAAAACTGGAACAGTTTCAGATGACGTTGCTACTGCTATTAATAATGTTAAAGCTGGACAAGTTAGATTTAGAACAGACAAAAATGGAATTATTCATGGAAGTATTGGTAAGGTTTCTTTTGATTTAGAGAAGATACAATCCAATGCAGTTGCTTTATTAGAAGAATTAAAAAAATTAAAACCTGCATCTGCAAAGGGCATTTATATAGGTAATATTGCTTTAAGTAGCACTATGGGACCTGGTATAAAAATTAACTCATCAGAGCTGGTATAAATTTTAGCTTTATAAGAAATTATATAGCTAGATAGTTGCGTTTACGCAGCCGTCAAAGACCGTAGGTGTCGTAAGACTTAATTTCCTACGTAGGTGGTGTTCAAATTGTAATTTTGCAATTTGTCGCCGAATGGCCGAAAGGCTTAAACAGGAGAATTGCTGTGGCGTTATCAAAAAGTGAAAAAGAAAGAATAGTTGGTGAAGTTAAGGAAGTTGCATCTAATGCATCGTCTTTAGTTATTTCAGATGCAAGGGGCTTAAAAGTTNCCGAGTTATCTGAGGTGAGGCAAAAGGCTACTCAGTCTGGTATACATATTCAAATAATCAAGAACTCGCTTGCTAAATTAGCATTTGAGGGAACTGACTTTGGTTGTTCAGATGAAGTGCTTGTTGGACCATCTTTATTTGCTTTTTCTTTTGAAGAGCCAGGTGCAGCAGCTAAATTGCTTAAAACATATGCAAAGAACTTTGATAACTTAGAAATCAAAGCTTTNGTGGTTGAAGGGCAGTTACTTGATGGAGGCCAAATAGATATACTTGCTAGCCTTCCATCTAAAGATGAGGCTTATGGCCTTATAGCAAATGTGTTGCAAGCTCCAGTTAGTAAATTCGCTACTTTATTAAATGAAGTGCCGAGTAAATTAGCTAGAGTTCTATCAGCAGTTCAAGACAAAAAACAGGCATCAGCCTAAATTATAAGGAGAATTAGAATGGCAACTAGTAAAGAGGATATTTTAAAAGCTATAGAAGAAATGTCAGTAATGGATCTTGTAGATCTTATTTCAGATATTGAAGAAAAATTTGGTGTTACAGCCGCAGCNGCAGTTGCAGCAGCACCAGCAGCAGCAGCAGGCGGAGACGCTGAAGCAGCTGAAGAGAAAGATGCTTTTGATGTTGTATTAAATGCAGCAGGCGATCAGAAAGTACAAGTTATTAAAGCTGTAAGAGCAATAACAGGACTAGGATTAAAAGAAGCGAAAGATATGGTAGATGGAGCACCAAGTACAGTTAAAGAAGGTGCTAGTAAAGATGATGCAGAAGCAATGTTAAAACAGCTTACTGAAGCTGGAGCAACTGCAGAACTTAAATAAACCATTAAACATATAAAAAATAAATAAAAGGGCGCATTTATGTCATACAGCTATACAGAAAAGAAAAGAATAAGAAAAAACTTTGGTACTTTCACCAAGGTTATGGATCTTCCTAATCTTATTGAAACTCAAACAAAATCTTATTCTGAATTTTTGCAAGCTGATGTGGCACCTGATGCAAGGAAAAAACAGGGACTTGAAGATGTATTTCAGTCTCTATTTCCAATCAAAAGTGTTTCAGGAAATGCTGCCCTTGAATATGTTTCTTATGAATTGGGTAAAAATACATATGATGTTCAGGAATGTTTAGTTCAAGGATTATCATATTCAGCTCCACTGAGGATAAAAGTAAAGCTCGTTCTCTACGATAGAGAAACTAACTTTAAAGAAGTTAAAGACATAAAAGAAGGAGAAGTATTTATGGGCGAGGTCCCATTAATGACTTCTGATGCTTCATTCGTTGTTAATGGAACCGAAAGAGTTGTAGTTGCTCAATTGCATAGATCTCCNGGTGTATTTTATGATCATGACAAAGGAAAAACTCATTCTTCAGGAAAGGTTTTGTATTCAGCTAGAATCATTCCTTACAGAGGTTCATGGTTAGATTTTGAATTCGACCCTAAAGACATTTTATTTAGCAGGATTGATAGAAGAAGAAAAATACCTGCAACTATAATGCTTAGAGCATTAGACATGGGTACAGAAGAGATTCTTTCAGAGTTTTATGACGAAGATGTTTTTTCTTTAGAAAAAGACTCAGTAAAGCTTGCCCTTATTCCTGAAAGGTTAAGAGGTGAAACTCTTCCTGTTGATATTAAAGTTAAAAGTAAAGTTTACGTCGAAGCAGGAAAAAGAATTACTGCAAGACACATTAAAGAACTTTCAAATGCCAATGTAAGTGAAATTACGCTTGCAGAAGAATTTTTAATTGGAAAAGTTCTATCGAAAGATATTTTTAATAAAGAAACTGGTGAAGTTCTATATTCAGCTAATACTGAAATAGATAACGAAGTTTTAGAAGCACTGAAAGAAAATAATGTATCAGATATAACATGTTTATTTATAAATGAGCTTGATAAGGGACCATATATTTCTAATACNCTCAGAGCAGACCCAACTTCAAATAGGCTCGAAGCTCTTGTAGAAATCTACAGAATGATGAGACCTGGGGAGCCACCAACCAAAGATTCAGCAGAAACTTTATTTAATAACTTATTCTTTAATGAAGAAAGATATGACTTGTCTGAAGTTGGAAGAATGAAGTTCAACAGACGTTTAAAGCTAGACTCTAAAAAAGAAAATGACAATATTTTAGACAAAGAAGACATTATTGAAGTAATGAAGGGTATTGTAAATATTCGTGATGGACATGACATTGTTGATGATATCGACCATCTTGGTAATAGAAGAGTTAGATCTGTTGGTGAAATGACTGCGAACCAGTTTAGAGTTGGTTTGATAAGAGTTGAAAGAGCTGTAAGAGAAAGATTGAGTATGGCTGAAGCAGATGAGCTAGGTCCACAAGATCTAATAAATGCAAAGCCTGTTACAGCAGCTATTAAAGAATTTTTTGGCTCTAGCCAATTGTCACAGTTTATGGATCAAAACAATCCATTATCTGAAATCACTCACAAAAGAAGAGTATCTGCTTTGGGCCCTGGCGGTCTTACTAGAGAAAGAGCAGGCTTTGAGGTCAGAGATGTGCACCCTACTCATTATGGTAGAGTTTGCCCAATTGAGACTCCAGAAGGACCAAATATTGGTCTAATCAATTCTTTTGCATCCTATTCAAGGACCAATCAATACGGGTTTATTGAAACTCCATATAGAAAAGTTATAAATGGAACAGTTACAGATGAAATTACGTATTTATCTGCTATTGATGAAGCAGAACACGTCATTGCTCAGGCTAACGTTACTTTAGATAAAAATAACAAATTTGTTGATGATCTTGTTGCTGTTAGACACGCTAGCGAGTTTGAGTTGATGTCATCTGATAGAGTCGACTTAATGGATGTATCGCCTCAGCAGGTTGTATCAATTGCAGCATCCTTAATTCCTTTCTTAGAGCATGATGATGCTAACAGGGCCTTAATGGGATCTAATATGCAGCGACAAGCTGTACCAGTTCTTAGAGCTGAAAAGCCTTTGGTTGGAACCGGACTTGAATCAGTTGTAGCTAGAGATTCAGGAGTNTGTATCGTTGCTAAAAATTCTGGTGTTGTTGAGAATGTTGATGCNTCAAGAATTGTTGTTAGAGTTACAGATAAAAAATCTAAATCAGCATCTGATGTTTACAACCTAGTTAAATACACAAGATCTAATCAAAATACATGTATTAATCAAAGACCAATTGTCAGAGTCGGTGATGTAGTAAAATCAGGTGATGTTCTTGCTGATGGACCTTCAGTAGACAATGGAGAGCTAGCATTAGGCCAAAATATACGAATAGCATTTATGCCATGGAATGGTTATAACTTCGAAGATTCAATTCTAATTTCTGAGAAAGTTGCTAGAGAGGACAGATTTACATCTATCCATATTCAAGAAATTGTTTGTGTGGCTAGAGATACAAAGCTTGGATCAGAAGAAATAACTGCAGATATTCCTAATGTTGGAGAAGGGTCTCTAAATAAGCTAGATGATTGCGGTATTGTTTATGTGGGTGCCGAGGTAGAGCCTGGTGATATTTTAGTTGGTAAGATAACACCTAAAGGTGAGACTCAATTATCTCCTGAAGAAAAATTGCTAAGAGCTATTTTTGGTGAAAAAGCTTCTGATGTTAAAGATACATCTCAAAGGTCTAGTGCAAAAGGTACTGTAATCAATGTAGAGGTATTTACTAGAGATGGCGTTGAAAAAGATGAAAGAACCCAAGCCATAGAACAAGATCATTTAGATAAATCTAAAAAAGATGCAGATGATGAAGCTTTTGTTGTTGAACAGGCTACTAAAACTAGGTTATGTGACCTTCTTAAGGGCAAGAAAGCTATTAAAGGTAACGGGATCAAAAAAGGTGAGACACTTTCTCTTGAAAGGTTAGAAGAGTTAGATCTTAATGATCTTTTTTCAATTAGAACCGATACAGATACCATCAATGATGTAATTGAGGATACTGAAAAATCTTATAAATCATATGCTAAGGATATTAAAGCTAGATTTGAAGAGAAAAAAGCAAAAATAATTAGAGGCCATGATTTGGCTCCTGGTGTTATAAAAATTGTTAAAGTTTATTTAGCTATTAAACGAAGAATTCAGCCTGGTGACAAAATGGCAGGGCGTCATGGAAATAAGGGTGTTATTTCAGAAATAATGCCTGTTGAAGATATGCCATATGATAAAGATGGTCACCCGGTAGATATAGTTCTTAATCCTTTAGGTGTTCCATCTAGGATGAATGTTGGGCAGATTCTTGAAACTCATATGGGTTGTGCTGCTAAAGGTATTGGGCAGAAGATTGATTTAATGCTTAAAGAAAATGCCAAACCAGCAGAACTTAAAACATACTTAGACAAACTCTATAATACTAACGCTGCTAATAAAGAAGATATTAACTCGTTTAATAATACTGAGATCATGGAGCTAGCGCATAACCTTAAAGATGGATTGCCTATAGCTACTCCAGTTTTTGATGGTGCAAAAGAGAGTGAGGTTAAAGATCTTCTTAAGCTTGCCGATCTTCCTGAATCAGGTCAATTTACATTATATGACGGAAGAACAGGCTCTAAATTCGATAGACCGGTAACTGTTGGTTATATGTATATTATTAAGCTAAATCATTTAGTTGATGACAAAATGCATGCTAGATCAACAGGCTCATACAGCCTGGTAACTCAGCAACCATTGGGCGGTAAAGCGCAATTTGGTGGTCAAAGATTTGGAGAGATGGAAGTCTGGGCGCTAGAGGCCTATGGAGCATCCTATACTCTGCAAGAAATGCTAACTGTTAAGTCAGATGATGTATCTGGTAGAACTAAAATGTATAAAAATATTGTTGATGGAAGTTATGAAATGGATGCAAATATCCCTGAGTCATTTAATGTTCTTAGTAAAGAAATTAAATCACTTGGAATTAACCTCGAATTAGATTCAGAAAACTAGGAGATTAAATTGAGAGACTTATTAAATTCTTTAAAAACAGGGCAGGATGATTTTACTACCATTTCTGCAGGACTAGCTTCTCCACAAGTAATCAAATCTTGGTCTTTTGGTGAAGTTAAGAAACCAGAAACAATAAACTATAGAACTTTCAAACCAGAAAGAGATGGATTATTTTGTTCTAAAATATTTGGTCCAATAAAAGATTACGAATGTATTTGTGGTAAATATAAAAGAATGAAGCACAGAGGTGTTGTTTGTGAAAAGTGTGGAGTAGAAGTCACTTTAGCGAAAGTTAGAAGAGAAAGAATGGGACATATAGATTTAGCTGCGCCAGTGGCACACATATGGTTCTTAAAATCACTCCCATCAAGAATCGGCTTACTTTTAAATACAACATTAAGAGAAATTGAAAGAGTTTTATATTTCGAAAGCTATATTGTTACTGACCCAGGATTAACACCNCTTGAAAAAGGAGAAATCTTAACTGAAGAAGAATGGGTTGAAAAATATGAAGAATTTGGTGATGAGTTTCANGCAGGTATGGGAGCAGAGTCTGTTCAAATCCTTCTTGAAGAGCTTGATATTAATGAAGAGATTAGAATCATAAGAGAAGAGATACCTCAAACTAACTCAGAAACTAAGCTTAAAAAGNTATCTAAAAGATTAAAATTATTAGAAGCATTTAACGAGTCAGGAAATAGACCTGAGTGGATGGTAATGAATGTATTGCCTGTATTACCGCCAGACTTAAGACCTCTAGTGCCGCTTGAGGGTGGGCGTTTTGCCACTTCAGACCTAAATGATTTATATAGAAGAGTTATAAATAGAAATAACAGATTAAAAAGACTTTTAGAGCTTAATGCGCCTGAAATCATTGTAAGAAATGAAAAAAGAATGCTTCAAGAATCAGTTGATGCNCTCCTAGATAATGGAAGAAGAGGAAGAGTTATTACTGGAACAAATAAACGACCTCTTAAATCTCTTGCAGATATGATTAAAGGTAAAGGCGGAAGATTTAGACAGAACCTTTTAGGAAAGAGGGTCGATTATTCTGGAAGATCAGTAATTGTTTCAGGNCCAACTTTAAAATTACATCAATGTGGATTGCCAAAAAAAATGGCTTTAGAGCTATTTAAACCATTTGTGTATGGAAAGTTAGAACAAAGAGAATTAGCTACTACCATTAAAGCTGCAAAAAAACTTGTAGAAAGGGAAACNCCAGAGGTATGGGAAGTTCTTGAGGATGTTATTAGAGAACATCCTGTTATGTTAAACAGAGCTCCTACTCTTCATAGATTAGGCCTGCAGGCTTTTGAACCAAAATTAATTGAAGGAAAAGCTATCCAGCTTCATCCTTTGGTATGTGTTGCATTTAATGCTGACTTTGATGGAGATCAAATGGCTGTGCACGTTCCTTTGACTTTAGAGGCGCAACTCGAAGCAAGGGCACTTATGATGTCTACAAACAATATTTTATCACCTGCTGATGGCTCACCAATAATTAACCCAACGCAAGATGTTGTTCTAGGTTTGTATTACATGACTAGAGACAATGCCAGCGCAAATGGAGCGGGAAGAGTATTCAGTGACCCCGATGAAGTATTAAGGGCTTATGAGACAGAAACGTTAAATATTCACGCTGCTATAAAAGTAAGAATTACTGATAAAGATGGCGAGAGACAGATTCATGAAACTACTGTAGGTAGAGTCTTAATATGGAGAATTACTCCAAATGCAGTTGGTTTTGAAAACATAAATAAAGTATTAAATAAAAAACTAATATCAAAATTAGTAGATATTTCATACAGAAAAGCAGGACTTAAAGAAACAGTTATTTTTGCTGACCAATTAATGTATCTAGGTTTTGACTTTTCAACTAGATCAGGCTCATCTATTGGTGTAAATGATTTTGTTATTCCTGAGCAAAAAGCAAAAATTATTGATGATTCTGAAAAAGAAGTTAAGGCTATTGAAAAACAGTTTGATTCAGGTCTTGTTACAAGAGGAGAAAGGTATAACAAAGTTATTGATATTTGGTCCAGAGCTAACGAGCAAGTAGCGAAAGCTATGATGGAAAAAATAAGTACTGAAACTGCTAAAACACCTGATGGAAATGATGTTGAGCAATCATCATTTAACTCTGTATATATATATGCTGATTCTGGTGCTAGAGGATCTCCAGCACAGATTAGACAGCTTTCAGGAATGAGGGGCTTAATGTCCAAGCCTGATGGGTCAATTATTGAAACACCAATCACAGCTAACTTTAGAGAAGGCCTTTCAGTATTACAGTATTTTATTTCTACCCATGGAGCCAGAAAAGGGCTCGCAGATACAGCTTTAAAAACTGCTAATTCAGGTTATTTAACAAGAAGACTTTGTGATGTTTCAATGGATTCAGTAATCAATATTGAAGACTGTGGGACTGAAGAATCTATCACAGTAACCTCTATTATCGATGGCGGTGAAATAATACAAGCATTAACCGATAGAATCCTTGGAAGAGTTATTGCTGAACCTATCCTTGATAATGATGGTAATGTTTTATTTGAAAAAGATACCATGCTTGATGAAGATGCTGTTGACAGTATTGATTCACTAAATCTTGCTACATTAAAAGTAAGATCTCCAATGACTTGTGAGGCTTCTATAGGTGTNTGCTCAAAATGTTATGGAAGAGACCTTGCTAGAGGTCATCTGGTTCATAGAGGAGAGGCTGTAGGTGTTGTGGCAGCTCAATCTATTGGAGAGCCAGGAACTCAGCTAACTATGCGTACATTCCATATTGGTGGAGCTGCCTCAAGCTCATCNGAAGATAACGCAATTTATAATAAGAATCTTGGTGTTGTAACTTTCTCAGATGATATGAAAACAGTTACAAATAAAGACAAATTAGAGGTTGTTGTATCTAGAAATGCTATGGCAACAATTACTGAGCCAAGTGGAAAAATCACTGAACAATACAAAGTTCCTTATGGAGCGACATTGGAAGTAAAAGATCAATCTGATNTAGAGGCTGGAATAAAAGTTGCATCATGGGATCCTTATACAAGACCTATTGTTGCAGAAGCTTCAGGAAAAGTTAGATTTATTGATATNGAAGATGGAGTTACTGTTAGAGAGCAAATGGATGAGCTTACTGGGTTGTCTAGTATTGAGATCATCGAAGTTTCTGATAGGCCTACTGCCGGAAGAGATTTATCTCCAAAAGTAGAAATTGTAGACTCAAAAGGTAAAGTTCTTCTTATAGGAGATTTTAATGCTCCTGCTGAATATCCACTTCCAGCTGGCGGGTTGGTCAATCTAAGAGATGGCCAAAAACTCACAGCAGGCGAGGTTATAGCAAGAATGCCGTTAGTGGCTTCAAAGACCAAAGATATTACCGGTGGTCTTCCTAGAGTTGCAGATTTATTTGAAGCTAGAAAGCCTAAGGATGCTTCTGTTCTGTCAGAGGAAACAGGAATTATATCTTTTGGTAAGGAAACTAAAGGTAAAATTAGGTTAGTTATTACTCCAGAAGGAGCTACTAAGAAAGCTCAAAATACTGAAATGTTAATACCAAAACATAGAACTCTTTCAGTTTTTGAAGGAGAAAGAATTACTAAAGGCGATATTATTTCAGACGGACCTTACAGCCCGCATGACATTCTAAGACTTAAAGGAATTCCTGAACTAACCAATTTTATAGTTAATGAGATTCAAGATGTTTATAGACTTCAGGGTGTATCAATTAATGATAAACACATTGAGACTATCTTAAGACAGATGCTCAGAAAGGCTTTAATCGTTGATGGTGGTGATACTAAATTCATTCAAGGCGACCAAGTGAGCTATGCAGAGCTAGTCGAAGAAAATGCAAAGGTTGAATCCGCAGGCAATACTCCAGCAGAATTTGAAAGAGTTCTATTAGGTATTACTAAAGCATCATTAGCAACTGACTCATTTATCTCTGCAGCATCTTTCCAAGAGACAACCAGAGTGCTTACTGAAGCAGCGGTTACTGGTAAGAAAGATCACTTAAGAGGTCTTAAAGAAAACGTAGTAGTTGGAAGGCTCATTCCTGCAGGAACAGGTATGGAATTCCATGATAAATTAAAAAATAAAAAACAATTTGACCTTGAAGAGCAAACTCTTTCTGCAGATGATATTGAAGCAGCACTAAGACAAGAACTTCAAGAAACGGAGGAATAATGTTGACCGCAATTGATCTAATCTATAGAATCGCGGCCTAACCAATAAAAA
>JGI26114J46594_1000297_pt1 | contig 13028 bp, 19 predicted proteins | sample AOAMet1_18_M0_10_2_FD_46594 | JGI IMG/M metagenome (IMG submission 46594) | reverse complement strand
TTTTTCATATTATTATTTTACAAATTCCAATTCAATTTCTTCTAATGATTTACCTTTTGTTTCAGGAAGTATTTTCAAAAACAATAAAACTCCAGCTAACGCTATCAACCCATAAATTAAAAATGTTAGTGCACTACCTAAATTTGACAATTCCCAAGGGAATATTTGTTGTATCGTCCAACTAGCAAAAGAATTTACAAAACCAATAACTCCTATAGCTAGTCCTCTAAACTTATTTGGAAATAACTCTGAAAGCATCACCCACATAATTGGCCCAAGTGAGAATGCAAAGCACGCAATAAAACCAAGAATTCCAAGAAGTACTAAAGTTGAATTCATTTCTATAGCGGCCTCTAAAATTGAACCTTCATTTTTGGCATAAACTTGATTACCNATAGCAGATTTGATATCCTTTTTAAACTTTACATCACTATCGTATTCAATATCTTGAAATATTAAAAGTTTATCAGAATTAATTTCTGTTAATGACAAGATTCCCTCATTTGAAAGTTTATATTTTGCTTGATTAAATCCATAAGCACATGTTAAAAGACTAATAGCAATTCCTGTCATTCCAATTAGTAATAATGGCCTTCTTCCCATTCTATCAACAAGATAAATAGCTATTAATGTAAATATAACGGTTGTAAAGCTTAGTAATACTCCTGANGAAAAGGCAGCATCAGTTCCAATTCCGGTTTGTTTAAAAATTGAAGTTGCATAAAAATATATTGCATTAATTCCAGTTACTTGTTGTAGTATACCAAGCAATAATCCTACTCCCATTATATAACGAAGTGCTGGACTAAATAAATCGCTAAAATTAGTTTTAACTTTTATATTATTTGATTCAATATTCTTTATAATTGACTTAGTTTCCGTTTCAGCTTTTTCTTCTCCGTGAATACTAATTAAAACTTCTTTTGCAAGATTTGGTTTATCATTATTAAATAACCACCTTGGGCTTTTTGGAACAAAAAACATCAAAATAAAATATAAAATAGCTGGAATAAACTCTACTCCAAGCATCCAACGCCAAACATTTTCATCACTTAAAAAAGCGCTAGATGAATTTATCTCATTGAAATAATAGTTACTCAAAAAAGCTGCAAAAAATCCTAGTACAATATTAAGTTGTTGAATAGAAACTAGNTTTCCTCTGTTCTCAGAACTTGAAATTTCTGCAATATAAGTGGGAGCTAAAATTAGAGCAGCTCCAAACGCTAAACCGCCAATCATTCTAGCAATGTACAGCGTTTCATAACTATAGGAATAGGCAGAAGCCAGTGCAGAAAAAGCGTATAGAAAATGCTACAAATATTAATATTTTCTTTCTTCCAATTTGATCACTTAATTTTCCTGAAATTAACATTGCAATCATAGCCGCAAACGATGGAGAGCTTACAACCCACCCAGTTTGCGTATCGTTTAAATTAAATTCTGGTCCCACATACGACATTACACCTGATATTATTCCAGCATCAAATCCAAATAAAAATCCTCCAAGAGAAACTACAAAAGCAATAAATATTGATTTTTTTGACATGAACAATAGTTTATGATAATTGTCTAATTTAAGATAAAACAACAATTAAAAAAATAGCTTAAACTCTACAAAAACTTATTACAGTTGAAAATTATATCAATGAGTCAAAGCAAAATACTTAATTACAAATAAAAGAGTTATTTTTAATTAATTAACAATCATTAAGTTATGAATATTCAAGAAAAGATAGAGAATTTATTTTCAAAAATATTTTCTGAAAAAATAATTAAAAAATTTGAAAAATATATTCTTTATCTAGCATCTTTAGGCTTTGTAATTCACTTAAGTATAATTCTATTAAATAACTATAACCTAATAGAACTGTCTGTTGTTGGAACCAATTTGTTTTCAAATCCAATTTCAGCATTGTACACTCCGTTTTCTTTTATATTAGTTTACGAAGCTTTTTTACTTATTTATTACATCCCAAGGTCTTTTACAACTGCAGTTGGAAAACAATATCAAATAATGTCTTTAATAGTAATTAGAAAAATATTTAAAGATATTCCTCTTGTTGACTTAAATGCAAATTGGATAGAAAATTCAAATAATCAACAGCTAGTTTTTGATCTTGTTGGAGTATTGATAATTTTCTTTTTGATTTATTTATTTAAAATAACTAAAGAAAGACTCCCCATTAAACGTGTATCCGATAAACTAGATCGTTTCATTGCATCAAAAAAATTGGTCAGCATTGTGCTTTTACCGACTCTATTTGCAATATGTATTATGAGTTTTGTTAATTGGTTTAGTGGAGTATTTATAGAGGAAACATTTGACGAAAATTTAAATAATCTTTTCTTTAATGAATTTTTCACAATATTAATTTTAGCTGATGTATTTATACTTTTACTTTCATTTCAATACACTGAAAGGTACAGTCAATTAATCAGAAATACTGGATTTATTATCTCAACAATTTTACTTAGACTTTCATTTTCAGTTTCTGGTTTAACCAGTATTCTTTTAATAATTTCAGGTATTATCTTTGGTCTACTTATTCTATTGATTTACAATGCTATTGAAAAAGACAATAAACTTGCATAATTAAATTATCAGTTTTTTTATACCTTTATTAGAAACCAAACTATTATAATATGAAAAAATTACTATTACTATTAATCGCAATAACAACTGTTAGTTGTAACAACACTCCTGAACCAGCTAAAGTTGTTGAAGGCACAGAAGTTGAGGCTAATACTGCAACTGATCCAAACGATTTCGAGGAATTGAAAAGCCTTGAGGGTAAATGGGCAGGAACTCTTGAAAGAACAGACGGAAGTTCTGATGAATTTACTTTAGACTACACAGTGACCTCAAATGGAAGTGCTATACTTGAAGAAAGTGACACTGGAGGAACTGAAATGTTGTCGATCTTTAATTTTCAAAACGATGAGCTGTTATTAACTCACTATTGTGGGCTTCAAAACAAACCAATTTCTAAATTAACTGGAAATAATAATGGCGTTTTAAGTTTTGCAACTGATTCTGAAATGAGTGGATTAACTCTTGAAAAGGATACTTATGTAACTTCCTGGGAAATTAATTTGTTGCCAGAAGACGAAAATCAACTGATGTACAAATATACTGTAAGCGGACCTGATGGAGATGTCTTTACAGCAACTTCTACACTGTCAAGAATATAAAAACAATATAGTTTTTTTATAAAAACCCCTCATTGTAGGGGTTTTTTTATTGTATAATAAATTCTGTAAATAAAATAAATAGAGCCATTGCTAATACAAAATACCCAAATCCTTTTTTTAGTTTGTTTCCGTCAATAAATTTTCCAAAATAAATTCCTAAAAAAATTCCCGCAATTGTTAAAGTTGTAAATACAATTAAAAAATTCCAGTCAATTGACATTATTAAAGCGTCACCTAAAAAAAATCCTAAAATGGATTTAAATGCTATAATTATAAGAGAAGTTCCAATAGCTTTTTTAATATCTAAATTGGTGAGTAGAACTAATGCCGGAATAATTATAAATCCTCCTCCAGCGCCTACAAAACCTGTTACTGCACCAATNACAAATCCTTCAATTAAAATTAATGGATAGTTATAAATAATNTTTCCTGTTCCACCTTTTCTTGAATTATTATTCAACATTGAATATGCTGCAGCAAACATCAAAACTATAAATACTCCAAACATTCCCATCCTTCTAGAGATAGAGAAATCTCCAATGNTGAAAAGAATTTCAGGAAGCTGAGGAATTANGTAAAGTCTAACAATCCAAACACCAATTAATGAAGGAATTCCAAAAACTATTGCGGTTGTCCAATCAACATTATTATTTCTATTCTGNTTTAACCCTCCAACNAAGGCTCCAAAACCAATAATAAAAAGTGAATACGCTGTTGCTACTTTTTCATCAAGCAAGAATAAATATGCTAAAACAGGTACAGCTAAAATAGATCCACCACCTCCAAATAAACCTAAAGATATTCCAATAAATAAGGCCATAAAATAACCGAATATCTCCATAAATTTGAGTAATAAGTTTCTAAAAGAATTACTTTAATATTACAATAAGCCTAACTGAGATAAAAATGAGTGATTATCGAAAAAATCTTGTTCTTGTAATATTTTTCCATCCTTCATTTTAACAATAGTAGTCCCGCTAATATCTAATTTATTTCCAGTAGCAGGAATCCCAAACATTTCTCCATCATGAGTGCCTTTAAAATTCCAGTGTTTTACTATGTTGTCTCCTTGTCCAAAAATATCTATAAAAGTAAATTCAGCATCTGAGAAGCCCGTCAAGTAGTTATTGTAATAGCCCTTGAATGNNTCTATTCCAGTTAGATTTCCNGTGGCAGTTACAACTGTTGCATTCTCATCAAAACTATTAGTATCAATAAGATTTATATCTCTGTCTAAAAAAACTTTGTTCCAAACGGTTTTATAGGTTTTGATATCTTTTTCAAGTTGAGCATTTGCTGTTTCTAAGACCTGACACTCCTCACTTGCTTGTTGATTACAACTCACAATTAAAAGGATTGAAACAATAAATAATAATTTTTTCATTAGTTTAAATTTTTTGGTTATTTAACAAATATAGGACGAATTGATTTAAAAATTATATTTGAAATATTAATTACCCAATAATCATAACTGTTGCCATAACAATCATAATTGAATTTTCAATAAGGGTAGCCTCTGTCATTGGTAATTTTAAAACAGTCCCTAGACAAGCGCATTGAATAGACTGTTTTTTTAATAATACTTTACAAACCCCAATTGTAGTAGTTACTAATAGAATTAAAGTTGTTATTAATGCTACGTTAATTTCAAATCTCATTAAAAACATTAAACCTAATAATGTTTCGATAAAGGGATAAGTTCGTCCATAAAAAGAAATATGCTTTGCTAGTGGATCATACATTTTGAAAGATTGTGAGAACCCATTTAAATCAAGCATTTTAAAAAAACTGAAGACAATGAAGAATAAGCCCATAAAATCAAGCATAAACTCATTCCAGTTCCAGTTTTTAAAATGTAAAAGCACACTTGCAGATGTTATATANAATATAATAAGTAGTAATGGTTTAAGCTGTTGGATTTTACTTTTATTTTCAAATTCTTTAACAATAGAGTTTTCGCTAAAATCACTTTCCAATATTTTGTATTTTTTAGGTAATAGTTTTTGAATAGTTTTCAGAGTTAAAGTCTCTTTAGATTTTATGACTAATTCTTTTCTTTCAAAATCAACCACTAAATGATTAATAGCCTCAAAGTTTTTTAGAGCATTCTCAATCGACGCTTTGCAACTTAAACACGTCATTCCAGATATCAAGAATTTTTGATTCATGAGTTAAAGTTACATTAATAATTTTTGAGATAATTTGCTGAAAATAAACTTTTAGTTTAATATTAATAACCAAAGTTTTTTCCAAACTAAATACAATAAATGCCCAGCAATAAGACCAATAGAGAGTATTTTTTGACTTTTATATCCTCCACCAAAAAATTTTAATTTTCTTACTAATAAATAAGAAAGTATTATGCTTAATAAAATCCATAATCCAAATGCAGAATAGTCAACTAATGTAAAATCTTTCATATAATAAATATAAATGATTATTGATAAAACTATTTTTCAATTCATAGTTTATTATTATAAGTTAAAAAAAACAATTATTTTCGCGTTTTAATTATGAATATAAAAACAATTACTTCTGACCACCTGGGTGTTTTCACAAGCATTGCTTGTATGTTACACTGTTTAGCAACTCCCTTACTATTTATAACTCAAGCACAAGCTTCTACATTGAGTCATGAAGTTCCATTTTTTTGGCAATCAATGAATTACTTATTTATTATAGTTTCTTTAGCTGCCATAACACGTTCAGTACAAAACTCAACTAATACATACGTTAAAATNCTTTTAATTAGCGCTTGGAGTTTACTTAGTTTTTTTATTATTAATGAAAGTTTTGAAATCTATCACATTCCTGAATTTTTCACTTACTTAGCTGCTATCACTCTATCTGCTTTACACATTTACAATCTAAAGTACTGTACATGTAAAGATGAAGANTGTTGTGTACACAAAAAATAAGTTGAAATTTATTTCATATTCTTTTCGATAAATTCTCTTACTCATTATTTTAATTTATTACTACGGCACAAAAGTTGTATTATTTATATTAAAAATTTAGTTATGAGAAAATTTATGGAATTCTGGGGAGTATATTACCCAATAATATTAGCATTCTTTTCGTTTGTTTATTCTGTAACACTTTGGTTTTCAGGGGATAAACTTGAAGGAATATTTGTAGGAATATGGGTTCCTTCAATATTATCAGCCTCAGTCGCTTTAAGACAAAGAAGAAGCGACAACCGTAATCTAAAAAGAAAATAATGGAAAATATTGGAATGTTTATTATGGGGAGTATTGTTTGTGCACTTTATCTTACAGGCTATCTATATATGATAAAGTATGCCAACGATTCCCACGATTCGGACTTAAAAAAAGATATTGAAAAGGCCAATAAAANCCGATCAAAAAATGGTAAATAGAACAATGTTTGATTTAACGTAAAAAAAAACNTTATTCAATTTTAGATCTATAACAAAAATTATTTTCCTTAATTAATAGTAATAGTGATCTAAATTTTATTAATTTATAGAGTACAATAAATTATTACACAATTTGAATCTTTTAATTCTTTATGCTATTTCAACAATAGCGCTTTCTTTCTTTTGTTCAATTTTAGAAGCTGTTTTATTAAGCGTAAGCCCAACTTTTCTTAAAATCAAGATAAGTGAAGGTAAAAAGTATGCTTTTAACCTTCAAAAAATGAAAGAAAACATTGATGAGCCTCTAATAATAATTCTGACTTTAAACACTATTTCACACACTGTAGGAGCTATTCTTGTAGGAGTTCAAGCCAAGGAATTATACTCATCAATTAATAACAATTCTTACGATGTTTTTGGAATTCTCCTGACAGAAGATTTAGTTGTGGGAATTGTTTCTGGAATTATGACCATCTTAATTTTACTAGTTTCTGAAATAATTCCCAAAACATTAGGAGCAACGTATTGGCATAAACTTGTAAAAACTACTTCAATTTTTTTAAAAAATATTATCCCAGTATTTAAATATTCAGGAATATTATTTTTGCTTCAGTTTTTTACAAAACTGATTAATAAATCAAAAAANACCAATTTATTTTCCAGAGAAGATTTTTCAACTATGGCTGAAATTGCTGAAGAAGAAGGTGTTATTGAGGAGAGTGAATCTGATATTATTAAAAATATGATAAAATTCAAAGATGTTAGAATTAGAAACATTATGACACCTTTTTCAGTTATGAAAATTGCATCTGAAAATATTTCCATCGAAGAATTTTATAATAATAATCCTAATTTATCTTTTTCAAGAATTCCAGTTTACACAGGAAAAATGGATAACATTACAGGCTATGTTTTAAAGGATAATATTTTAGAATATATCGTAAAGAAAAAAGGAGATTTAAAACTTTCTGAAATAAAAAGAAAATCTGTAACCTCGGATTACGAATCCCCAATACCTAAAACTTTTGACAAATTAATTAAAGAAAGAGAACATATTTCTATAGTTTTAGATGAATATGGCACTGTAAGAGGATTAGTTACTATGGAAGACATAATTGAAACTCTTCTAGGTCGTGAAATTATGGATGAAACTGATCTTGTAGCAGATATGCAAGTATTGGCTAAGAATCAAAAGCTTTAGAGTCTAATGAATTAAATAAAGATAATATCAGTTTATTGTATATTTTTTTGAAATTTAACTGAGTTCTTCCTCTGAATAAATCTTAAGTAATTTATAAGATTGATCAAGTTTTTCTAACATATTTAAATACCTTTCAACTAAACTTTTCATTTGATTTAAGTCGCCCAAAAATTCATTTGAATAATAATAATTTCTGTCTATTATGAAAGAAGTTGGAACAAGGTCAGAATAAACGTATCCTTCCTGACTTTTTTCTTCTTTGGAAAAAAGAATTATTCTTTTATTAATTCGGGCAAGAGCTCTAAAAAAATAGTCATCAATTATTCTACTTACCGCCAAATTTCTTTGATTCAAATTGTTATATGTGTTTGAAAGTGCGTATCTAAAATTATCTGATTTAATTAGTCTTGTTGATCCAGTACTTTTTAATTCATCGTATAAACTGCTTTGAGAAAAAAANGAAACAGAGCCTCTTTCTGTTAATAATAACAGTTTTTCAGCAATTTGCTTATCACTTAAATCATTAGATTTATTTATAATATCAAAAATTAAGTCATCAGCCGCATTTCTACATCTTATTTGTAAATCTTTAATATTACTGATTTGAGTTCTTTCGCTTTCAATTATCGACTGCAAATCTTTAACTATTTCATTTTTATAATTTGCATTTTGATTTTCAACTCTAATTGAATCAATATAAAAAGACATTAAAACACTTAATAAAACCACTAATGATTGAAGAATGTATTTTATGTTATCTTTAAAAAACTTATTCATTACTTCAATATAAAATTTTAATTTTAAAAATATGAAGAAAATATTAATAATTGCATGTTTGATTTTTTACTCAAATATTTTTTCTCAAGACTATGACCTTGTTGAAAACATACAATACCAATATGACCAAAATGATGAATACTTTAATGAGCGTTCTAAGNTGGATATATATTATCCTAAAAATGAAAAAAAATTTGCAACCATAGTTTTTTTTCATGGTGGTGGATTAAGGAATGGCAATAAATATATTCCTGATTTTTTAAAAGAAAAAAATATTTCTATAGTTGCTCCGAATTACAGATTAAATCCAAAAGTAAATGCTCCAAAATATATTGAAGATGCAGCTGCTTCAATTGCATGGGTTTTTAATAATATCGAAAAGTACGGAGGAGACAAAAAATTAATTTTTATTTCTGGAAATTCTGCTGGAGGTTACTTAACAAGTTTAATCGGACTTGATAAAAAATATTTAAATAAACACGGAATAGATGCTAACGACATTGCAGGGTTAATTCCCTTAACAGGACACNCAATAACTCATTTTACCGTAAGAAGTGAAATGGGTATTGACCCTTTAAAACCTGTTGTTGATGATTTAGCACCTCTATACCACGTTAGAGCTGATGCGCCACCTATTCTCTTGCTTACTGGAAATAGAGAGTTAGAACTTTTAGGAAGGTTTGAGGAAAATGCCTACTTAATGAGAATGCTAAAAATTGCTGGACACAAAGAGGTTGAACATATGGAGTTTGATGGATATGGTCACGGAATTTCAATTCCAGCAATGCCAATTTTATTAAAAAAAGTAAATGAATTAACAGCGAAAATAAAAAGTAATCAATAAAAAAGTATTAAAGTTCATCCTAGACTTTTTTAATATTATTATTTAATAGCTGTTAAGAAAATTTAAAATCTGATGTTCTGACCAATAAAAATCTCCTTTTGAAATAAATCCTACATGGCCACCNTAGCGTGGAGTCATTAGATTAAAGTTTAAGTTTTTTTTTGCCTCTGTAATTGGGAAACAAGATTCTGACAAAAAAGGATCATCCAATGCATTAATTAAAAGAGTTGGTTTTGAAATATTAGTTATAAATTGCTTGCTACTTGCTTTGGAATAATAATCCTGAGCATTTTTAAAGCCATTAATTTTACTAGTAAAATACTCATCAAAATCCGTTAACTTTTTTACAAGTTTCAATGATTGTATATCCAAATCATCAGGAAATTGCTTGTGTTTTAAATACATTTTTTTTGATAAGGTTAGTAAAAAACGCCAGTTGTAGAGTNTGTTTTCACGTCGCTGCAATGCTATCGANGAACCCTTTAGATCAACTGGAACAGAGATAGCTACACTAGCCTTAATTTTTGAACTTAAATTAAATAAGCCATCTCCATTATATTTTAAAATTAAGTTTCCACCTAAACTAAAGCCTACTAAATAAACAGAATCATAATTTGGTAGTACATAATTAATAACAGTATGTAGATCGTCTGTTTTACCACTATGATATGTGATCAACTGGCGATTAATTTCCCCACTACAAAAACGATAATTCAACGCAGCAATTGAATAACCATTTTTAGATAAAATTTTAGCAGTAGCCTGAATATATTTAGAGTCACTACTGCCTTCAAGCCCATGACATAATATTACAATTTTTTTACTTCCATTCTCAATAAAGTCAATATCTAAAAAATCATTGTCTGATGTTTCTAAACGCTTACGCTTAAACGCAACAGGTTTAATTCTTCTAAATAATGAACTGTAAATAGTATTAAAATGTCTATTCTTAAAAAGGAATGGAGGAGTATAATCAGTTGCTATTATAGGCATTGTGTTTAGTTATAAAATTGAAAATAAGATATTCCTATGATTTATTACGAGTAAAGTAATTGTTCTTCCAAAGAAAAAACATTATTAAAAAAGTAGCTGTAAAATAGTATTGAGAGGGTTCATTAAATGGGTCTAGTAAATCAGTTTGGTCACTGTAATCTGAAACGCCTAAAAGAAATAAACAAACAGCTATAATAAAAGGTAAATGTTTTAATTGTCTTTTCATAAACTACGCTTAAGTTTAAAACTTAAGATGTAAAATTAATGATGAAATAAGTAATAGAAAAGTAATTAAAGAAGAAATAGTGCGAATTAAATTTAAATTATTCCACTTAGANTCAATACTTGTTCTTAAAAACTTAATTTTTTGTATAGAAATAGATTCTAAGTTGGTTTTATCTAATTTTTTATTCAAAGGTATATTTCCGAATAAGGTTACACCAAACACTCCAATNCAATAACTAACAAGAGTAAATATAAATAGCCAAAAAATCTTATTAGGATATGAANCAAAAAATAAAANAGGAACCAACGCTACGGAAATTATTGAGAAAACAAATACAATTTTAAACGGAATATTTAATATGACTCGGTTCATAGATTGTAGTGATTTTAGATATTCTATATCACTTAATTTTCCTATGCCTGGTTTTACGGCATTTGACCAAGTAAAAAAACACCTGACATCAATCCGGTTGATAATATTGCGGAGGCCAAAATAATTATTTCAATTTTCATTTCACAAATATAAGAACTGAACTAAAAGAAAAAGATATGCCTAATCTGGATTACAGTTTGTAAAGTTTGGTTTTTTAGATTCTGGCCAATTAGTTATACCGCCAAAAAAATCGTCACAATTAGTCACTTTAGAAACATCCCATCCACTTAAATCCATTCCTTCAATGTATTTTTCACCAGAACTATTACTAAAAAAACCTGACATATTTGTCGCTTTGCTTACATCCCAATTATTAATATTAGGATTTATGTTTTCTAATTGCATTGCTAATCTAAAATCTTCAACATTACTTACCTTCCAATAACTTAAATCTGACTTAACAGGCTTGTCAGAATCAAAAAGCCCATACATACTAGTCCAATTACTAACATCCCAATTTTCCATTCCTTTGATTTCAGTTCTTAAAAAAAGACCTGCTGCAGAATCTTCATTTGTGATTTCTACTTTAGTTGTAACCAGTACGCTTAAATCCGAATAAGTGTTTAATACATTCTTTAACCAAGCTAAATCAACAGCAATATAATTTACTTTATCCCATTCTGGGGCACCCTTAAGATTTTTTATATATGCGACACCCTGTGCATTAATAGGAGCCGTTGTTCCAACAGCAACCCAATCTCTAGCTTTTATTGTTACTCCATTTTCTGCGACATAAAAGGGTAATTCTTTTTCTTCATCAGGCGAACAAGATACAAGTGGAATAAACAGTAATAGAAAAAGGAGTTTTTTCATGTCAGTAAAGCTTAATTTAATGAACTAACAACAGGCCTAATAAAGTCTACCCAAGCTTCGTATCCTTTTTCGTTAAGGTGAACTCCATCAGTTGAAAGGTCATTTTTAATTAGCCCGTTTTCGTTTACAAAAATTGAATAGAGATCAATGGTTTGATATGGATTGTCTTTTTCGTTAGCTTTTATTATTTCATTTACTATTAAGATGTTATTCTTAAACTTTTCCTTCTCAATTGGCAAAACTGTTTGAATATAAATTTTAGTTTTTGGAGTTTGCGCGTTAATAACTTGAGAAATTTTTATAATGTTATTTGCTATATATTCTGCAGAGGGGTTGTCTGGGCTATTATTATTCCATAAATCATTTATTCCAATTAGTAAGAAGACAGCTTTTGGCTTAAAGTAAATTATTTCATCTAATCTTGCCAATACACCATCGGTTACATCCCCACCAATTCCTCTATTTCTAATATTAGGGTAATTTAATCTTTTACTCCAATCTTTTCCACTCTCAGTTATACTGTTTCCTAAAAAGACAATATCATTATAATTTAAGGGATTACTTTTAAATTCTCTAATCATTTTTTTATAATTTCCTTCGCCCCAATCATCGTGGTTTTGAATTATTAAGTCCTCACTAGGGTATAGGTGATCAATGGAAATGTTATTTGTACAACTTGATATAGAAAATATAACAACTAACAGGAAAAATTTTTTCATTTTTTGTAAATATATAGGTCTGTAAAAAAAAGAGACTTGCTTTAAAAAGCAAGTCTCTTTATAAAATTGTAATTATTAGTTAAAAAACAAAAGTGATTTAAACAAACATTTTTATGAAAACAATTATCAATTTTATATTTTAAATATTATTTATCCCACCATATTCTGGTTGTAAAATTATCGGCACCTTGTCTTGCAACAGCTGCACCATAATTTTCACCATTGGTATTTTGTTCAGAAACTGGGTATATAAGTCTTCTTGGAATAGTACCTCCCGTTACATTACCATCATAATTAACAGGCGTTAATGTAGGGTATCCGGTTCTTCTCCAGTTATTAAAACTTTCATACTCGTTTAAAAGAGTAGCAGCCCAATATTGCTCACTAATCATTTCCCATCCTCTTGCAGCATCGTAAGGCTTAGCAGCTAAATATGTAGCTACCTCAGCATC
>JGI26114J46594_1000294_pt1 | contig 13075 bp, 7 predicted proteins | sample AOAMet1_18_M0_10_2_FD_46594 | JGI IMG/M metagenome (IMG submission 46594) | reverse complement strand
AGACGTGCAAATGAGGCCACCGCCGGAGCAGTAGTATATAAAATGGCAATAAATACAAGAGCATAACCTGCGGACAAACGTGCATCAGACACCTTGGGTACAGTGAAAAAGCGCACCAAGACGTGAGGGAGTCCAGCCGTACCAAACATTAGGGCTGCGGTAATTGCAAAAACATCAATGGTTGATTTGCTACCGGCGGTATAGGCACTAAAACCAAGGTCTAACAATACTCCGTCGAGCTTTTGCAATACTGATAGGCCTGAACCATCAGTAACCTCTGCACCAAAGCCCAGCTGAGGAATAGGGTTGCCCGTGATCATGATAGATATAAAGATTGCTGGCACCATGTAAGCAAAAATCAGAACACAATATTGAGCTACCTGAGTGTAGGTAATACCCTTCATACCACCAAGTACGGCATACATAAAAACAACAGCCATACCAATTATCACACCCGTATTTACGTCTACTTCAAGAAACCGAGAAAAAACAATGCCCACGCCACGCATCTGACCAGCAACATAGGTAAAGGAAACGAAGATCAAACAAACCACCGCAACAATACGTGCAGCCTGGGAGTAGTAGCGTTCGCCAATGAAATCGGGAACAGTAAAGCGTCCAAATTTACGTAAGTAGGGCGCTAGAAGAAGTGCCAGCAGGACGTAGCCACCTGTCCAACCTAATAAGTAAACCGAACCATCGCGACCAATAAATGAAATAATGCCCGCCATAGAGATAAACGAGGCAGCACTCATCCAGTCAGCAGCTGTCGCCATGCCGTTTACTACGGGGTGCACTCCACCACCGGCGATGTAAAAGTCTTTGGTGGATCCGGCTCGTGACCAGATTGCGATCCCTATATAGAGAGCAAAAGATGCGCCCACAAACAAATAAGTTAATAGTTGTGTGCTCATGATTGAGGCTCCTGATTGCTGTCATCATCCCCGACATCAAACTGTCTATCTAATATTTTCATTTGACGCGCATAGACAAAAATGAGAGCTACAAACACATAGATAGCGCCTTGTTGAGCAAACCAGAACCCCAATTTAAAACCGGCGATGGTAAATTGATCGAGCCAATCGGCAAGAATGATCCCACAACCGAAAGACACGGCGAACCAAACCACCAAGAGCTTGGCGAGGAGTTTCAAATTAGCTTGCCAATACAGAGCCTGATTATTAAGTGCGCTCTCATGTTCAAGCTGGTTGCTCTTTTCTTTAGTATCCATGGTAATTCCTTATTTTTTATTAGCTTTGGTTGCGCAAAAGCTTTTATTTTTCTTTAAGTATAAGAGTATCAAGATCTATTTCTAACGTACTATTTTACTTACGTCGGATATAAATCTTTTAGTGCTTGACCCGCTTTATCTCGAGAACTACTCCCTCGGCTAAAAGTTGATTGATGCTTAATTTGGCTCAGTAATAACTTTATATCAAGTTCGGGTAAATCAGTGTTTTTGTCCTGAAAGAGCTGGCGATCGAGTTGCTCAAATTGTTGCTCAATATCTTTATCTTCTAAACTAACAGCGAGGGCTTTTAGTGTCTTTGGTGGACGTTCAGCAAATAGTGTTTTACCCCACATTAAAATGGCATCACGCATCGCCATAAGGTCATCACTTTTTGCCGCATCTTCTATTGTTTTCAGCTGCTGCCGTAGTGTCTGGAGTGCAGTGCCTTGAGATTCGGTTGAGGAATCCTGGTTCTCCCTGCGAGCTTGAGTTTTTCGTACGATTAACATTGCCACAATTAGCGAAGCAAGAATTGCATTTAATGCTAAAGAAATAGAGGTCAGGCTTGAATTGGGTGGCTTTGATGTCATCGGACTTTCAGGAGAAAGATCATTACCTGAGAGCGCCGTAGCGCCAATTATTGCGCCGTCAGTAGCCAGGCCATCATCTGCATTGCTGACACTGGGCAACACCTGAAGAGTAGTTGATGGCAAGCGCGATATTTGCTCTCTCTGTTCATTAATGTCCCACCAACGCACTTCAATAGGAGGTAGGGTTATTTCGCCGGACTGGTTTGGAACCAAGGCAAAAGACTCTATCCTTGTTGAAGTTAAACCTTCACTAGAGAGAGATTGATCGAGCTGAGGCTGGTCTGGATAGACACGATAATCTGAGCTCTGGGGTACCTCCAAGGGCGTAATTTGAGCACTACTAAGTCCGTTAGCGGTGATGGTAACAGTGCGTGTAATTGGCTCGCCAACCGTAGCATTCTCTAGATCACCACTCCAGCGTTGCTCTAAGCTAACTTTGCTACTCGGCATCCAACCTAGCCCGGCAGTTTGACTTGGCGGAGCCTCAATATTCACTTGCACGGACTCGGTATCACGAATGACTTGATTGCCACGATTATTGAAGACACCAAATTGACTGCGAGTATTTACCTCATAGGCGCCAAAACGCAGACTTGGAATCTCTAACTGCCCCGCAGATTGCGGAAACACTGCATACTTTACCTCCAACACTAAATAAGTTCTGCCGTTCAGCACCTTCTGATAGGTCGTATCACCTAGACGATGAAGTAGGGCGTCGGCTATTTTTAGCTCAGAGAGACTGTAATCTCTCAAGTTAATTGAGGTATACAGGCGGTGAGTTAAGATAATTTGCTGGTTAACATAAACAGTATCGTTATCCACCAGAGTTTCGGTGTATATAGGCTGTGTACCTGGGTTTGCTGCAGTTGGGTTTGCAGGTGCTGCTCGCACCCGTAACTCCAAAGCATTACTGATATCACCTTTGAAACTAATCGATGGAATTAATAATATTCCTGCTCTCTTGGGACGCAGCTGTATTGTCCAGGCGGTAAATGATTCAGTTTTGCCATTAACATTGCTGTAACTTTGCTGGCGGTTATTAGATAAGACATCAAAGTCGTTGGATAAAGGCTTAAAGTCTGGTTCCCCTGTAAATACTTGACCGTCATAACGTATTTCTAACCTGAGGGTCTCGTTACTATCCAACACGGAACGATCAACTTTTGCTGTTAAGTCAGCCCAGCTTGGTGAAGTTAGCAGGGCTAAAACACCTAAACTCACAACTCGGATAGTTACTTTAAAATAGTTACTCATTTACCAGCGCTCTTCGTTAGTGGGCGGTCTTCGGTTCTGACTGCGTTGCCGCGCTTGGTGGCGAAACTTAGCACGAAGAAGACCGCCAGGATCATCGGGGATGCGTCGAAGTATGCGTTCAATCGCTTCTTGTTCCTGTTTTTCTTCATCACTCAACTCTTCAACAGAAACCTCTTCTTTTTGTTCTTCCTCAGTTGAGGCTTCATTTTTGTCCTCAGGCTTATTTTGCTCAGTCTGAGCAGGGTCTTCATCAGATTCGTTTTGTTGATCCTGATCTTGTTGTTCTTGGTCCTGTTGGCCCTGATCTTGTTGTTCTTGGTCCTGTTGGCCCTGATCTTGTTGTTCTTGGTCCTGTTGGCCCTGATCTTGTTGTTCTTGGTCCTGCTGGCCCTGATCTTGTTGTTCTTGGTTCTGCTGATCCTGATCTTGTTGTTCTTGGTCCTGCTGATCCTGATCTTGCTGATCCTTCAATTGCTCAACCAGATCTAGGTTAAACCTGGCATCTTCCATTTTAGGCTCTTTGCTCAGAGCATTATTGTAAGCCTTAATAGCCCCTTCAAGATCTCCTGATTTTGCCAGTGCATTACCGTGGTTGTAGTCTCCGATCGAGCTCTCATCTTGGGAGAAATCTGCTATTGCTTGATCAAAGTCTCCGGCTTTGAAGGCAGCACTACCACGCCAGCGAGAATCTTGAAACAGACCTTTAGCCGCCTCATAGTTCTCTGCAGTCATAGCTTCTGAGGCCTGCTGGTCTGGAGTTTTCCATAAGTCTTGCCATTCTAAGGCCTTAACTGGCTGAGCAGTGAACAATAGTGGGGCAATTAAAACTACCACGACCGTCCCTTTTCTAAAGCTGAGTAACAAAACAGGTAGCAGTAATAGCACCAACCAGTAACCTTGATCATCCCATAGATCGAAAGAACGACCTGTTTCTCGTGTGCTATTTGTGAGCAGTGAGTCCATACCAGCCAGAAGGTTATCTATATCTCGATCATCGGCGCTTAGCGTTTGATAGGATCCACCATTGTTGGCAGCAATTTTCCTTAGAGTTCCTACGTTCAGTTTTGCGACGATAACATTGCCTGCCTTCTTGATAAAACCACCTGCAACACCAGGAATCGGAGCACCATCAGTTGTTCCTACACCGAGTATAGAAAGCCTGTAGTTACCTTCACCTGAAATAATTGGCGCAATATTACTGAGTGCAGATTTATCAATACCATCAGTGATTAGCAGAATATCGGCTTGCTGGTAGCCGCCGTTCATAGCTAAGTCTATGGCGCTTGCCAAGCCTTCCTCCACATTACTGCCAGTTTCTGGCAATAGATTTGGTTCAAGTACGGGGACCATGCTCACGATGGTATTGCTATCCTCGGTCAGAGGAGACACGGTGTGTGAATCTCCACCATAAACAATCAATCCGACCACACCCTCGGTTCTTCGAGTGAGGATATCGATCAGTTTGTAGCGAGCTCTGACTAAACGATTTGGCGAAATATCTTCTGCTAACATTGAAGGAGAAAGATCCAGAACTACCACTAACGCGGAGTCTTGCTTATGCACAGGTTGAGATAACTGTTGCCAGGCGGGACCCGCAAGGCTCAGACAGCAAAATATCCAAGCTGAGATCATAAACGCCATAAGCCAGGGTCCGTTTAAGGCGCGCTTTCCTCCTGAGCCTTGAAGTAGAAAAGGTAAAAGTTCTGGATTGATAATAGCTTCCCAATTGCCAGCATTGCGTTTTCGCCAAGTATAAAAACCAATGACAGCAACAACGGGAATAAAGCCTAAGAACCACCATGGCCGTAAAAAATGAAAGTTATCAAAAATTTCGGTCAAATTCTCAATCATTACCTTAACTAACCTCGCCTTTTCGTTGGCTGGCCGTAAAAACAATTAAGCTGAGGCAAAATGCTAGTCCTAGGGGCCAATGAAATAAACTAACGATAGGTCGAATGGTCTCGGCATCCTGTTCAATAGGCTCTAGCTGATTCAGTCTTTCGTAAATTGATGCTAGCTCCTGAGGATCTCGCGCACGAAAATATTGGCCGCCAGTGGCCTGTGCAAGCGTGGTTAATGTCTTTTCGTCTAGGTCTGCACTGGGATTTACCATTGTTCGACCAAATAGCCCACGCTGCTCCTGCCGCTCTGCGCCAATACCGATAGTGTATATTTTTACCTTGGCTCGGCGTGCCAGATCAGCAGCTTCTTCGGGATTAAGAGCGCCTGTATTATTTGAGCCATCGGTCATTAAAATCAATACACGATGATCCTGTGGTCGATCTTGCAGTCGCTTTACAGATAACCCAATTGCATCTCCTATTGCTGTGCCGTTGCCAGCAAAGCCAATTTGAGCCTCCAGCAATAAGGATTCCATTGTTTCTCGATCAAATGTCAATGGTGTTTGTAAATAGGCTTTTTCGCCAAACAAAACGAGTCCTAACCGGTCTCCCGTACGTTTGATNACAAAATCTCCAACCACTGACTTAACCGCCATCAGACGATTAACGGTTTGGCCACGAATGACCATATCTTCTCGCTCCATACTTCCTGAGATATCAACAGCAATAAGAATATCGCGTCCCTCTGTAGGCAGTGCTACGGGCTCACCGATATANACTGGACGAGCAATGGCCAATAGAGCGCTTAGCCAGCATAGNCTGAGAAAAATTAACAAAAGTCTGTTGCGCCAGGTGGTCGCTTTTAAGGATACCTGCTCCACGCTGGCTACCGCTGTAAGCATTGGAGCTCTGAGGGCTCTTATGCTGGTTTCAGCCGGTTTGCGACGCCAACGGTAGATTAAGGGTAGGGGTGCTAACGCCAATGCCCAGGGCCAAATAAGGCTTAACATGTTGATATTTCCTTCAACTTATCCTGAGAGTAGTGTTGTTTGATCCAGATCTCACTGCTATTGATGATCGACTCAGTCAGTTCATTATGTTCTTGCCTGTCATCAGGTCTGCCATAAAGCAGGGCATTAAGATCAATAGGTAGATTCTGGAATACAGTATCTTTGCAACTGGCTTGCAAAAAATTTAAAAACGCTGCCAGATCACGACTACTAAAGTGTTGGTCTGGATAAGCACTATTGACGGCTTGTTTAAGTGTTTCCAGAATCATGACTAATCTTTGAGTTGAGGTCAGGTTTAGGTCATGTTTTATCTGTAATAACTGCGCCATCGCTTGTCGCCGATACAGGTTATTATTATAGGATTTTAACAGCTGCCGAAGCGCCCAACTTAAGCCTGCAATGAATATAACGATTAAAACCCACCAACCCGGAGCAAGTGGCCACCAGGATATAGGGTCTGGCAAATGAATGCCGCGAAGTTCGGCTAGAGGATCACCTTGCATGATCAGCTACCACGGCGACTGTTGCGTTTTTTGCCGTAAGCACGACGCAGTGTGCTCATGACTGTATCTTCAGTGTTAAAAGGTAATAGGCCTGCAGAGAGTTTTTCGCTAAGTTTCCTTAAACGCAGACTTCGATCTTCAAAAGCTTGTTTGAAACGTTCACGCAATTTAGCGTTACTCGTGTCTAGCAGTGTATGTTGAGCGCCATCACTGACTGCATAGAGGGACGGAGGAGGAAGGTGTTGCTCGATATTATCAAAAACATGACATAAATTTAGATTGCCCTGACGAGCCAAAGCAAATAAATGCTGTTCGCAGGCATCATTAAGGTCGTGAAAATCACTTACGACAAAGATAGTGCTCCCCGGTGAAACAAAGTGCCGTGCCTCATCGAGTATTTCAGCCATACTATAGCGGTCAGTTGACGGTTGATCCTGCAGGTCGAGTAACTTGGTACTGTAGTCTTTGAGCCCATGGATAAATTGTAGTACCGCATGATGGCTGCGACGGGGTTTAACATCCATTTGGTGTTGTTCTCCAAATATTATCCCTCCAGAACGATCATTAGCTGATAGTCCCGCCCAAGCAAGCGCAGCTGAAACCTCACATGCGACAACCGACTTTAGCCTTTTGCTTCCAAAGAACATGGGGCTACGTAAATCTGTAATAACTAAAATAGGCTTTTCTCGTTCTTCACTAAAAATTTTGGTATGCGGCGTTTGAGTACGCGCAGTGACACGCCAATCAATGCTTCTGACATCATCTCCAGGTTGATATATACGCACTTGATCAAAGTCCATTCCTCGTCCGCGAAAGCGCGATTTATGGCCTCCAGCCAGCATCTGACGTGCTTGAACCTTCGGGAAGCCAGATAGCTCTCGCGCTCCATACCGCAGTCTAACCATATCTTTCAGATTGGCGGTGGCAGGATGTGATTGATCTTGATTGATTAGGCTCATTAGCGTCAGTTCATTAGGCTGATGGCACTGTATCAAGTAGTTTGTCGATTACTTGATTTGCTGTAATCCCGTTGGCTTCAGCTTCAAAACTTAATATTAGGCGATGTCGCAATACGTCATGGGCAATAGCTCTAATGTCATCGGGAGTCACAAAGTCGCGACCTTCCATCCAGGCAAGAGATCGGCTGCAACGATCAAGAGCAATTGTTGCCCGTGGACTAGCGCCGTAATCGAGCCATTGAGCCAAGTCCCCACCGTAGGATTCTGAGTTTCGTGTTGCCAAAATAAGTTGTACCAAATACTCTTCGACGGCCTCTGTCATATGAATTTGGTTAACAGCCTGCCGCGCTGCAAATAGTGTTTTTTGGGAAAGAGGCTCAATGCCAGTACCAGCGTCATTGAGCGCCTCTTGCCTTGATAGGGCAAGTATGGCCCGCTCAGTCTCTGGGGCAGGGTAGTCCACCAATATATGCATGAGAAAGCGATCCATTTGAGCCTCTGGCAGAGGATATGTACCTTCTTGCTCTATTGGATTCTGAGTCGCCATGACTAGAAACAAATCGGGCAGTGGGTAAGTGTTTTTGCCCACTGAGATTTGCCGCTCTGCCATAGCTTCTAAAAGAGCAGACTGTACTTTGGCCGGTGCTCGATTAATTTCATCAGCAAGTACCAAATTGTGAAACAGAGGGCCCGCTTGGAATTCGAAGGTCCCCTGTTGCGGCCTATAAATGTCGCTTCCAGTGATGTCCGCTGGAAGCAGATCGGGTGTGAACTGAACCCGATGAAAGTCGGCCTCTAACCCTTCGGAAAGAGTCTTTATGGCTTTTGTTTTCGCCAGACCAGGTGCTCCCTCTACAAGAAGATGACCGTCCGCAAGGAGTGCGATCATTAGTCGCTCGATTAAGTGCTCTTGACCGACGATTTTATTGGCTAGCCATTCTCTGAGTTGCGCGATATCTTGTTGCAAAAGTTACCTCTACTTTAGTGTCTGAGTTGCCTGATGAGGGGGTCGAGTTTAATAGCTATGCAGTAAACACACAAACATTGTTCAAATACAGCTAAGAAAAGATTTTACCTGTAATTTATTTGTTAAGAATGCTTAATATTTTTGCACAGAGTCCAAGCAATTTGTTACCTTAGAAGCAGATATTTGATCGCTATTACATTACAGACTTCAAAAACGTAAAAAGGTTGCAAATTGTTCCCATGGAAGTGAAACAAGATGATCGGCGTCAGACATTAATTCAGTCTTTAAACAAGATTGCGGCAAAAAAGTTATCGAAAAAAAAGCAAAAGCAATTTAACGACTTTGCCGCTAATGCAATTCATTTCTATCCAGATGATGATTATTTAAAGCGCCCTGCAGAGGATATTTTTTGGAATATATGGGGCTTATATGGTTTTGCGGAGCCACCATTAGAAGACTCAGGACCCAACTCTCAGGGTTCAGCTGCCAAAATTCGAGTATTTAATCCAACCGTAGAGCTCGATGGCTGGTCTAGTCACTACACTACTATTTACGTTGATCAGCGTGATATGCCATTTTTAGTTGATTCACTGCGCATGGCTCTGAATCGCTGGGGTTTAAACATATACACCTTGCAAAGCAATCCGGTTTGGGCGTTGCGTAATGATCTTGGAACGATTGAAGGTATTCATTCAGATTATGTAGAGAACGCTGACCGCGAAGCATTAATGATTATAGAGGTTGATTTACTATCTGAAAGAGAAATTGAAGAGTTACAGCGTGAGCTAACATTAGTGCTGGATGACGTCTCTACGGTGGTAGACAGTTTCGATCCCATGCGNATGCGGCTGGAGTTATTAATAGCAGAGCTGAAAACTAATGCTCCTAAGGTAGAGCAGCTAGATGAGTCGTTGGCATTCTTGCAATGGATTTATGATGGGTACTTTGTATTTACTGGGTGTGCAGAGTTTGATTTAGAGGTAAAAAACGAGAGTGTTTATCTGCGCGAGAAGGCAGGTAGTGCTTATGGGTTACTTAAAAAATATCGCGGTGATTTACGCAAAGAGTCGGTAGAGGAACTTAGTGATGGTGTCAAAGGTCTCTACGAAGATGATCAAATACTAACGGTTACTAAATCTGCAAAACGCTCGAAAGTACACCGTAATGTGTATTCTGATTATATCGTGGTTAAACGCTTTAATAGTGACGGCGACCCCGTTGGAGAGATAAGGTTTTTGGGGCTCTACACGGCCCAATTCTATTCCTATAGTCCCAGGCGCATTCCTATACTCCGCGAGAAAGTTGGTTGGGTTATGGAAAATTCTGGATTTAATCCAGCAAGCCATGATGGCAAAGCCTTGTTGACTATATTGGACTCACACCCTCGCGATGAACTTTTACATGTGACTAGAGAGGTATTGGCAGCCACAGCTATTGGAGTCTGGCAGATCTATGAGCGTAGGGTNGTTAAAGTCTTTGTTCATACTGACCCGTTTAATAAGTTTGTTAGCTGTTTAGTNTATTTACCCCGCGAGTCTTTTAATACTAATACCAGAGACAAGATNGAGGAGAAAATNGGCCTGGAGCTGGGCGCGGTTGAGAGTGAGCTGACCACACATTTCATTCCTGATTCAGTACTGGTGAGAATTCGTTTAGTTTACAAGATTGAAAATAAAAAATACCTTGAGGTTAACGCTGAAACGCTACAAGCCGTGGTTGAAAAGGTTACTAGAAGTTGGAGTGATGTATTCAGCGAACAGTCCATTAGTGCTCTTGGTGAAGCTGATGGCGCTGTTCTATCAAGACGCTTTCAGAATGCGTTTCCCAGTGCTTATCAAGAGATTTATGGACCTGACCATGCTCATCAGCATATTTCACTTTTTGATCGTCTTGATGGTAGCGATGATCTTGCTATTGATTTCTATCAAGATCAGCAAGAACTAGAGCAACATCTGAGGGTTACCCTATTTCACAGAAACGAACCTCTAGAACTCTCAGATATGGTACCAATGCTCGAAAATTTGGGTTTCAGAGTAGTCATGGAGCATCCCTATTCAATCGCCCCTGAGTCTGAAGGTGTTATCTGGATGCAAGACTTTGATTTAGAGTTTTCTTTGGATGTGAGCGTAGATGTTTCAGCAGTGCAAAACAGCTTCAAAGATGCCTTGTTGCGAGTTTGGCGAGGTGACGCGGAGGATGACAGCTTCAATCGATTGGTAGTAGGGGCAAGACTCGACTGGCGAGCTGTCGCAATGCTCCGTTTGTATGCTCGTTACCTCAAGCAGTTAAGTGTTCCCTATAGTCAAGAATTTATCGCAGATACTCTTTCCAGACACTTGGACCTGACGCGTAATTTAGTTGCCTTATTTAAGAGTTACTTTGATCCACGCTACGCCTCTGAAGGAGAGTCAGAGAGAGCAGCTGGTTTGGTTTCTAAAATACAAATTGGTTTAGACTCAATTAGAAACATCAATGAAGATAAAGTTATTCGTGGCTATCTTGAACTGGTGCAGGCGACGTTGCGAACCAACTTTTTTCAAACCTTTGAAGATGGTACCTTCAAGTCCTATATTTCAGTTAAATTAGCAACCCAAAGAATTACCCTGGCACCTAAGCCACGGCCAGCTTTTGAAATATTTGTCTATTCTCCGCGAGTTGAAGGCGTCCACTTACGGGGAGGAAAAGTAGCACGAGGTGGCTTGCGCTGGTCAGACAGAATTGAAGACTACCGTACTGAGGTACTTGGGTTAGTCAAAGCTCAACAAGTAAAAAATGCGGTGATTGTCCCTACAGGAGCCAAGGGCGGTTTTGTTGCTAAGCAAGCCAACCCGGCCGCGGGACGTGAAGCTTTTGTTCAAGAAGGTATTGCAAGTTACATGCTGTATGTACAGGCGCTGCTAGATATCAGTGACAATATGGTTGACGAACAGCTAGTGCCGCCACTTGAAGTTGTTCGTCGCGATGGAGATGACCCTTATCTTGTAGTTGCAGCGGACAAAGGGACCGCGACGTTTTCTGATACCGCTAATGAGATTTCTGAAGCAAATAATTTCTGGCTGGGGGATGCATTTGCTTCCGGGGGTGGCAATGGTTACGACCACAAGGGCATGGGGATTACAGCCCGCGGCGCATGGGTTGCTGTGCAAAGACATTTTCATGAGATTGGAGTAGATATCCAGACTGAAGACTTCAGCGTGGTTGGTATTGGAGATATGGGTGGCGACGTGTTTGGTAATGGCATGCTTCTGTCTGAACACATTCAGTTAGTGGCAGCGTTTAATCATCTCCACATCTTTGTTGACCCCTCACCTGACGCTAGGGCAACATTCGTAGAAAGGCAGCGGCTTTTTGATACTCCAAGGACAACCTGGGAAGACTTTAACGAAGATCTNATGTCCGAGGGTAGTGCAGTTTATTCAAGGAATGCGAAGTCTCTCACGTTAACCCCCGAGATAAAAAATCGATTTGCTATTGATGCAGACGAGTTAACTCCAACAGAGCTTATTAACCATATTTTGAAGGCACCAGTTGACTTGATTTGGAATGGGGGTATTGGAACCTATATCAAGTCATCCTCGGAAAACAATTCAGAGGTTGGAGATCGAGCAAATGATGGACTGCGAGTCGATGGTCGGGAGTTACAATGCAAGGTAGTCGGTGAGGGTGGGAATTTAGGGATGACCCAGCGTGGGCGAGTGGAGTTTTGTTTGCGTGGAGGGCTCTGTAATACTGACTTTATCGACAATGCTGCTGGGGTAGATTGTTCAGACCATGAGGTAAATATTAAGATACTGCTCAATAAGCAGGTTGCGGCAGGCAAAATAGATGTTGAGGAAAGAAATATACTATTGGAGTCGATGACTGAAGATGTAGCCTCTTTGGTTTTAGATAATAACCTGAGACAGACCAAATCTATTAGCTTGGCGATGGCGCGAAGTCAGCAGCATCATTCAGAGTACCAACGATATTTAAGTTGGCTTGAGCAAGAGGATCAACTTGATCGTGATTTAGAGTTTTTACCTTCTGACGAGCAGCTCACCGACAGAATCAATAGACATCAACCCAGTTGGACTAGACCAGAACTATCTGTATTAATTTGTTACTCAAAAGTGCTGCTGAAAGAGGCGTTAGCTGGCTCAGATCTATTAAGTGATCCTTGGCTTGCGAGTGCGGTGACGAATTACTTCCCTAAGGCGCTTGTGTCTCAATTTGGTGAGGCAGTCGAAGCTCATTCTCTAGCCAATGAAATAGCTATTAATCAAGTTGTAAATGACTTGGTCAATCGTGTTGGATTTAGTTTTTTCTTCAGGCAGATGGAATCCACTGGATCGTCTGCGGAGGATGTTATNAGAGCATATACCGNGGTCATAGAAGTGCTCGGGCTTAAACGCCTCTGGCAGCAAATTGAAGAGCATAACCCGAGGTTACCAGCAGCGACAGAGTTAGAGTTATTACATATTTTAGTAAGATTAGCACGCCGGGCGACCCGTTGGTTTCTTCGCAATCATAGGCTGAGTCTAGATTGTGCATCCCTTATAGCTGACTATGAAAGCCCCACACAAACTCTGTTAGCAGAGCTCCCTCGGTTACAAAAAGATCAGTGGAAGACGCTTTGGAGTGATGAGAGAGACGAGCTAACCGATATGGGGGTAGAGCTTAAATTAGCTGAACAACTAGCAGCCAATGATAGTATGTTTATGAGCATGGGTGTTGTTCAGAC
>JGI26114J46594_1000291_pt1 | contig 13108 bp, 10 predicted proteins | sample AOAMet1_18_M0_10_2_FD_46594 | JGI IMG/M metagenome (IMG submission 46594) | reverse complement strand
CATCTACTGCCGCTGCTCTTCCAGCTAATCTCCAAGATGGCGAAGATGTTGTTCCTGAAAAAGAGGATGATATTGAAGTAATAACTGAAGAGCCCTTTCTCGTTGAAAAAGAATTGATTCAAGAATCAGTTAGCGTACCCACTAACCCTTTGGTTAACCTATTGGCACTTTGGAGCGTAGAGGCCCCTGAGGTATATACTTTTGAAGAACTTTCGGCCCTGGCGGAGGACAATGGGTTGCGCGCGGAAGCGCTTGATCAGGCCACTATTTATAATCTTACTGTTATTGATCGACCTGGTATTGTAGTACTAAAAAAGTCCTCGGGATTAGCAAAAAGCCAGATGTTAATTAATGTAGATGAGTCAACAGTATATTTATTGGAGAATGGCGAAATCGTCTTGTTAGATAAGCAAATTTTTGAAGAGCGATGGACAGGTACATACGTATATCTGTGGCAGCCTCCAAAGGACTTTCTTCTTCTTCAAGCTGATGATGTCAATAAGCCTGCTTTAAGTTGGTTGCAAGCAAAGCTTGGCGCAGTGTCGGAGGATTCATACAATATTATCAGTGGCGGTCGTTATACCGAGGCGGTTCAGCAGCAGGTGATCGAGTTTCAGCGCCAGCAAAATATCTTGCCTGATGGCATTGTTGGTCCCCAGACATTGATGAGGTTAAATCAGTTGACGGATGAAACGATCCCCAGATTATTCAAGGCTGATAATTAATGTCTTATATTTTAAACGCACTTAAAAAAGCTGAGAGAGACCGTCTTCGAGAGGATCCAAAAGAATTGGACGATTTTGCAAGTGCCCATTGGGATCCCTATAAACCCGAACCGGTTAAAGATTTGTCTTGGTTAAAAGTTACGGTAGTGTTGGTACCATTGGCCGTGTTAATTGGAGTTTATTTTGGTTCCACTGAGATATCCCAAGTGGAAGCGCCAAAATNATCACCTGCGATGAATGATTTAATACTACAAGTCGATGAATCTACAAATAGTTCCTCAGNCGAGCCATTACAGACAATTGAGACGCAACCTCTACCGATAGATCCTGTACAGATTAAAAATGAAGCCCTAGCTGTACCTGACTTAGTGATTGCTGGACATATGTATCTTAATCAAGGCTCNACATCGAACCGACTGTTTATTGGAGAAAGAAGCTTCCGTGANGGCGATGCAATAGACTCGGTCTGGACCCTGGTGGCCATCAATTCGGATAGCTTTATGATTCGTGCAGATGATCGGGTTGAGACGATTCCTTTTCGTTAATCCGCAAAGACTTCTAGCTGAGATACTTTGCCGCGATCAAATCGTTTCGCTCTCCGATAGGGGAACACATCAACGACATAACCCTCACGAATTCGCTCCTGTAGATCGGTCCAGAAATTGACGTCATAGAGTTCACTATGCATGGACTCGAACATTTTTCTCGCTTTGGTGTTACCTGAGAAAAATAGTCTGAACTCTTCGGGAAAAATATCATCAGGATTCACGGTATACCAAGTACCTGATTGCATCTCTTCTTGCTCGGTACGAGGTTCAGGAATTCGGCGAAAATTGCATTGGGTGAGAGTGGCTATTTCGTCATAATCATAAAACACCACGCGACCATGACGGGTAACGCCGAAGTTTTTTAGAGGCATATCTCCTGGAAATATATTAGCCGCGGCTAATTGTTTTATGCAGTTGCCATATTCTTCCATNGCNCTTTTTATCTCATTATCATCAGCGCTTTCTAAGAAAATATTTAAGGGCGTCATGTATCGCTCGGTATATAGATGCCTTATCAAAAGTTTGTCATCACGAATTTCTATTTGCGATGGGGCAACCTTTTGTAACTCGTCTAGAAGTTCCTTTGAAAATCGATTAAGAGGAAATATAAGATTATCGAATTCCTGAGTATCGGCCATACGGCCAATACGATCATGGCGAGAAACCAGCCGGTATTTTTCACGCACTATCTGATGAGTCACTTCTTTGGGAGGGGCGAATTTGTCTTTGATAATTTTAAATACAATATTATAAGAGGGCAGGGTGAATACAGACATCACCATACCTTTGATGCCAGGTGCAACCACAAACTCATCAGATGAGTTGTTTAGATGACCGACAAGTTGGCGATAAAACTCACTCTTAGCATGTTTTGGAAACCCCAGTGAGTTGTATATTTCATAATCAAGTTTGTTAGGCATCAAATGTTTCAGGAAATGTGCATATTGATATGGAAGAGGGGCATCGACCATAAAGTGATTACGAGTAAAGCTAAATACGACGCTGAGCTCATCGGCATCAAAGAGAGCGGTATCGACGTAGAGTCCATCTTGCTCATTATTTAGAATCACTAGAGCCATTGGGAAAGTTTGGTTCCCATCCACTACTCGACCTACCATATAGGCAGCTTTACTGCGATAAAAAGTTGATTCAAGTAAATCAAATTTAATCTTGTCAGGTGTATTCTTGAGGTGTGGGGCTACCTCTTTTACAAATACGTCCATGATGCAATCTAAATCTAATGACAGATCTTCCATTGGCAAGGAAAATTCTGCCTCTTCGAGAATGCGCTTAAATGTATCGCGGAAACCCTCCCCCTCGTATCGAACATAAATACTGTACTCAGCCTCGGGCGCTTCGATTAGCTGGGAAGAGATCACATAGATAATATCGTCACTGATCTTGTCATGATCATGAATATCACTGAACACAGAATTAAAAAATGTTTCTGCGATTTCAAAATTAGGAAAATTGAATACCAACTGTGTATAGGCCTTTTTAGCCTCTCGCCAAAGAGTGAGATTTTCTAAATCTTTGTTAGTGACCATACCAAGGTATTGGACTGTCTGTGCTACCTTATCTTTGTATAGCTCCAGACGCTCCACGTTAGCCTCGCGCACACCATGCCAATCGGCCTTCTCAAATCGCGCTTTTGCGGTTAGTGTTGAGTTGAGATAGTCAGCAAAATAACTGCGGAATCCATTGAGTATGGTTTTCGCCATACGCCGCGCTGTAGAATTGTGTATTAGCGGTTGCAGTGCCATAAACTAGATCTCGCAGACCTTAATCTAACAGTTTTCTTAGATTATTAAGTTGCTGTTGATTATGCTTCTTAGTCGCCGGTAATTCAGTCAATTCAGCCACTGAGGCTGTTGCATCAACAATAAGTTTCTCTCCAGCCAAAACACGATCGCAGTACTGTTGATAAATTTCAGTGAAAGCAGGAAGCGCCTTTGACTCAATTTCATTGGCTAACATGTGCCAGCCAGCATCACGACCTGTTAGATAAACCGCTGGATGAGACCATTGTTGTTGAGCTTTAGGGCTGCGTTTATTACAGGCTTCTTGATAGGCTTTTCTCGGATTAGGCAGTCCAGCGGGCATACCAACCTGACGGCAGGCACTTAGCATTTTATGCAGTGTAGGTAGGTATTCACTCTCTGCGATAATTTTTTCTGCGGCACCGCAAATAGTCTCAGAAGAGAAGTGGTCTAGTTTACTCAACCAGAGTTGGCGAGATTTTCAGACTTTGTGTTGTCACCGAATGCACTGTAGTACTGGTTGTGATAATTCACTCGAAACAAAGCAAAAACCTGATTGACGGCATCAACCAGTTTAGGGTTTATTGGCGAAGCCTTAGGACGCCCAGCTGCGGTCGGAGAGCGCGTCGATGATGCTGCGATCTCGGATGCGACCTTTTGAATGTCCTTGCTGTTTGCCATTTGAAGATTCCGTAGTTAATTTACTTTGGTATGCCCACTGTCGTTTCACATACTGCAAAAATTTGGTACTCCACGAACATTGCGGTGTGCCGTTCTCCTGCCAGTATAAAACAAACTCAGGAATAATTTTTTCAGCAAAGGAACGCTCTATATTTGCCATCTGTAATACATCATATACCGCTTCCTTGGGTTGCCATTGGGAGGTGATTATTCGTGGCATGCTGTCTTGATCCATGATTCCAGTAAAGAACTGCCATTGGCGTCGTACATGATGAATAAATTTAGAGTCCCAAGTACTAGAGACATCTCCTCGATCACGCCAGTATAGAATAAACTCTGGTATGGCATCGTCAACAAAATTGCCACTGATGCCACCTTTGGTGATGAGAATATCCAAAGCATCAATTGAGGGTCTCCAGGCTTCTGTTACTGAGACTTCTTTGCTCTTTCTATTTTGAGTTGCCTGAGCTTGTTGCCACTGCCGCCATACTTCTTTGATGTATTTTGATTCCCAACTATGGCGCGGTACATTTCTATCGCGCCAATAGGACACGAATTGTGGAATTTGCTGTTGTGCAAATTCTTTAGTCACTCCCAACTGAGCCAATTGCCTCAATGCATCTTCACTAGGCTGCCAACTGCCTCCGATAGTCTTCGCTGATTTTGGCTGATTTTGCATAACCATCGAACGATTGACACCCGAGGAGTTGGCTAATGTGGATTGCGATCCAGATGTTTCGTTGAAGGCAAATTTAAATGCCTGACCGGCTGTGAATGGGCCGCCGCTAATCAAAAGCAGTCCTTTTTCATGCAAGCTTGCTGACAGCCGACGAACATCATCTTGCCCCCAGAACGGTGATAGTGTGAGGAGCTTCTCACTTGGTAGGGTTACCCAATTAAAACCATTACTGGTCTCAGGATTTCCATGGGTGATACATTCCTGCAAAAGTTGCAACAACACCGTCTCTTCAAGACCGATAGTAGCGGCCAAAGTAGGCGAAATGACAATAGGTTTTTCCGGAATTAACGACATCATATTACTGTATCAGAAAGCCACCGATTGGACGAGATAAACCTAACACAGGGCCGTATGTATATTTACGTAACAAAAATTCACCTCANTCTTCNTTATTTCAAATACTATTAGTACTGTACATAACAACAGTAATGAGCTTAAATACAACTTACTAGGAATAGGAGAGTTACGTGGCGAGCAAGACTAAATCAGCTTTCGTTTGCAATGACTGTGGAGCTGATTATCGGAAATGGCAAGGGCAATGNAGTGAATGCAATGCATGGAACACATTGTCTGAGGTGCGTTTAGGNCCTTCATCAAGAGGTGGAGTTGTTCTGCGTCCGGGCTTCGCTGGGAGTGTAGATAGTGCCGTTAAAACTTTGTCTGAGATTGCCCTTGATGAAATCCCAAGAATAAGCTCAGGAACTGGCGAGCTAGATTTGGTGCTGGGCGGTGGGTTTGTGCCCGGGTCTTGTGTGCTACTTGGAGGGGAGCCTGGTGCTGGTAAGAGTACAGTTTTGTTGCAGACCCTCTGTACCATGGCTGACAGCAACAGTGCGCTATATGTGACTGGTGAAGAGTCACCGCAGCAGGTGGCTATGCGTGCAGCTCGACTAGATTTACCTACTGATAAGCTCGAAATTATGGCAGAGACATCGGTGGAGACGGTCTGTGCTATTGCCGAGCAGAAGCGCCCCAAAGTACTAGTCATTGACTCTATTCAAGTGATGCATTTGGAAGAAGTGGCCTCTGCGCCGGGCAGTGTCTCTCAGGTCCGCGAAAGTGCGGCAATGTTAGTAAGATTTGCCAAACAAACTGGAACAGTACTAATTATGGTGGGTCATGTGACCAAAGATGGATCCTTAGCGGGTCCCAAAGTATTAGAGCACATGATTGATTGTTCTTTAATGCTAGAGGGCTCCAGTGATAGCCATTTTAGGACACTCCGAAGTAATAAGAATCGTTTTGGAGCGGTAAATGAACTTGGCGTCTTCGCGATGACTGACAAAGGTTTGCGCGAAGTAGCAAATCCGTCAGCGATATTTTTGCAGCGTGGAGAGGAAGTGTCATCTGGTAGTGTTGTAATGGTGGTTTGGGAGGGCACACGACCGCTTCTGGTGGAACTGCAAGCATTAGTCGATGATAGTCATTTAGGCAACCCACGCCGAGTTACAGTCGGATTAGATCACAATCGATTATCAATGTTATTGGCGGTTCTGCATCGACACGGCGGTATCATGGTGGGTGATCAAGATGTATTTGTGAATGTGGTAGGTGGGGTCAAAGTGCTTGAGACCAGTGCCGATTTAGCGTTGATACTGTCAGTGATATCTAGTTTTCGAGATAGCCCCCTACCCAAAGATTTGGTTGTTTTTGGCGAGGTAGGACTAGCTGGAGAAATTCGACCCGTCGCAAACGGTCAAGAACGTTTGCGAGAAGCTGCTAAGCATGGGTTTAGTCGCGCTATCGTGCCCGCGGCGAATATGCCTAAACAACCTATAAAAGGCATGACGATAGTGCCTGTGCGAAGGGTAACTGAAGCCCTTGAGGCTCTATCTTAGCCTCCTGTTTTTTGGCAAGTTATGATCAACTCGTCATTATCANGACAAATATTAATTTGTTCTTAAAGTTGTTTGACATCTAAGTACCTCGGGCGTACATTTCCCACTCTTGCTTCGGCAACAGGTTCTTGACACTAGAAAGCTTAGTTGAAAGTTAAACGGGAAATCGGTGCGCTAGCTCCATTATTGTAAATAGCCAACCCGATACTGCCCCCGCAACGGTAAATAAGAATGTTCGATAGTAACGCCACTGTGCAATCGCATGGGAAGGTTATCGAATAGAGCAGATAGCTCACTTATGAGTCCGGAGACCGGCCTGTCGCTACGCAGACAAACCGCGGGGTGCGGTCTTGTGCTGATTGACAGATTCTGTCGTTCCGCCCTTCTCTTGCTCCTCGTATCTTTTTAAACGGAATCACTCGGGTGTGAGTGCAAGAGATCCATAATATGAAGTTAAACAAACATTACTCCGCAGCGTTTGCGCTGGCGGTTAGCTCCTTTAGCGCGCAAGTAATATCAGATACTAATGCAGAAATAGAAGAAGTTCTTGTATCTGCGTCCCTTATGCCTATCACAGCTTCTCGTTCAGCCAATGCTGTTACCGTGATTGACAGAGCGCAATTAAGAAACCGTGCAACGGTTAGTCTTAGTAATATTCTTCGCGATGTCCCTGGATTTTCAGTGAGTCAAGTTGGAGTTTTAGGATCGCAAACTCAGATTCGTGTGCGTGGTGCAGAGGCTAATCATTTGCTTGTAACAATTGATGGGGTTGAAGCCAATGACCCTTCTCAAGGTGATGAGTTTAGCTGGGGAACCCTTACTGCGTCCGACATTGAGCGTATTGAAATTATTCGTGGACCACAGAGTTCACTGCGAGGCAGTGATGCAGTGGCAGGCGTAGTCAACATTATTACTCGGANTGCTGAAAAATCCAGTGTTGGTCTGTTCTTAGAAAGTGGTAGCTGGGCTACTCATCATAGTGGATTTAACATTGGTCATAAACAAGGTGATTTCGATATTCGCTTCGGCCTTAGCCATATTGAGTCAGCGGGAGATAATATTGCTCGCACAGGTGATGAAAATGATGGTTATCGTAATACTACCTATAACATCAGATCAGGTCTGAAGTTGAGTGATCAGATGGACATCTCATTTGCTGCGCGAGAGTCTGATGGTATGAATCAATTTGACGCTGATAATGATTTTGATGGCTTGATTGAAGATCAAGACAGAGTCTCAGAGTTTGAAAATAGCACTATGCGTTTTCAAGGCGACTATTCGTCCAAAGATGGTACTTGGCAGCACAAAGTTCTGATCAGCCAATCCAAAAGCGATAATACCGCTTTTGCAGACAAGGCTAAGGGCAATGTAACCGCATCAACAAAAGATCAAATTCAGTATATCGGGTCTTTTACGTGGGATCAGGGCGCACAGAATATTGCTGCTTTAGTTGAGCGTGAAGAAGAAGATTGGATGCAGCGCGGCGAGATAACATGGGGCGTTTATGACCCTAATCAAGATCGGGAGCGTGATACTGATAGCGTGGCGGTTGAGTATCGTACGGATATTAATGACCATCTAACGCTAGCTGCCAGTGCCCGGCATGATGATAATTCTGAGTTTGACAGCGCAAAGACTTACAGAGCAGAAGCGATTTATCAATTAACAGAGGCAATACGTCTTCGCGGTGCCGTGGGTACGGCGGTTAAAAACCCAACATTTACCGAGCGCTTTGGTTTTTATACCAATTTCATTGGTAACCCAAATCTAATTCCCGAAGAATCGACAAGCTGGGAGTTAGGTGCTGATCAATTAATTATGGGTGGTGCTTTAACTCTATCTCTTACCATATTCGAAGCAGAGTTAGAGAATGAAATAGACGGATTTGTCTATGATCCAGCGACCTTTGCGTATACCTCTAACAATATTAATGGTACAAGTGAGCGCAAAGGTGCTGAACTAAGTGCGGTGGGTAATATATCTGAATCAATGTCACTGTCTGCGGCTTATACCTATACTGATTCAACAGGCGATGATGCCGTCAGAGAAGTGCGAAGACCGAGACACATTGCAAGTCTAAATTTAGGATGGCAGGCAGCTCATAATCTTCATTTAAATACCAACATTCAGTTTACTGGAGAGCAGACTGATGTTTACTTCCCACCTTTTCCGGAGCCATCACAGGTTGTTGCTTTAAGTAACCACACTTTGGTCAATATTAATCTTAATTACTCGGCGACTGAGAAGTTTGAGATGTACCTTAAGCTAGAAAATGCTCTCAATGAAAACTATGAGGAAGTATTTGGTTATCAGACACTAGGTTTCGGTGCCACCTTGGGATTGCGCTATAGTATGTAAACCACTCCTCTTTTGAAAAAATAAGGCTTTTAAATATGACAGACAAAAATAGTGAGAAAGAAGAGCGACATAAGAAAAAGATGCAAAAGCAAAAGCAGAGTATTGATGCAACAATCGCCTCTGCTGTCAAAGAACAAGGGGTCGTTGTTTTACTCACTGGCGATGGCAAGGGCAAGACTAGCTCAGCATTTGGCATGGTTTTGCGAGCTCTTGGATATGGATATAGAGTTGGCGTAGTTCAGTTTATAAAGGGAGAGCAATTGTCTGGAGAAGAATTGTATCTTAAAAATGAATTACCAGAAGTAGACTTTTATCAAATGGGGACGGGATTTACTTGGGATACTCAGGATCGCTCAGGTGATATTGCAGCAGCAGAAAAGACGTGGGCCATAGTTGAGCCTATGTTAAAAGATGAACGATACCATTTGGTGATTTTAGATGAAATTACCTACATGCTAAGTTTCAAATACCTGGATGAAGATAGAATAATTAATGCCATAAAAGCACGACCCAAAAATCAAAGTGTTGTTTTAACAGGGCGTGGCGGCGGAAGTGCCATTAGAGATATTGCTGATACGGTGTCTGAAGTTAAAGATATAAAGCACGCCTACCATTCAGGTATAAAGGCTCGTAAGGGCGTGGACTTTTAATTGCGTAGGGTATCTGCGCAAGGTCTCAGTATTTTGCTATGGGTTTCTCTACCCGTAGCGGTCATGCTGGGCCTTAATGCAGGTACCGTCAATATCCCTATTGATATAATTATTCATCAGAGTACTAGTCTCTTCTTACAACCATCAACCACTGATATCCACACCGACCAAATTAATACTATATTGTTTGACATCCGTTTGTCGCGCATCTGTCTGGCATTTCTGATTGGAGCGATACTTGCGATAAGTGGTGCTGTTATGCAGGGGCTGTTCAGGAATCCGTTAGCTGCGCCCTCACTTATTGGTGTGTCCAGCGGTGCATCGGTAGGAGCAAGTATCGTCATTGTTCTGACAGGAGCGTGGCTACAAACTAATGCTGTGCTTGGATTGTCAGTCGTTGCTCTGGGAGCTTTTATTGGCAGTTTTTTAATAACTCTTTTAGTCTTTAGATTATCGACTTCCACTCTCGGCACGTCAGTGACTACTATGCTACTTGCAGGAATAGCTATCAGTGCTTTAGGAGGTGCAGTTAATAGCTTACTAAGTTACTTTGCCGACAATGAAATGCTTCGGCAAATCAGTATCTGGCAAATGGGAAATCTCAGTACAGCCAATTGGACACGCGTGTCTATTGTTGCGGTAGTAGCCGTTGTTGTACTCATTCTTTTTCCCAGAGAAAGTAAGTCTCTCAATGCACTACTGTTGGGAGAATCAGAAGCGCGACATTTGGGTATCGATGTTCAGCGCGTAAAGAAAAAATTAATTCTACTGACTACTCTGGGAATAGGCACAGCCGTTGCAGTTGCAGGAATGATCGGATTTGTCGGCTTAATTGTGCCGCACATAGTGCGTCTTTTAATAGGGCCCGATCACCGTTGGTTGTTGCCAGTTTCTGCCTTAGCTGGAGGTATTTTGCTGCTCATAGCTGACACTCTTGCTCGGGTTATTATAGCTCCAGTGGAGCTACCTACTGGTATTTTGACTGCTATTTTGGGCGCACCATTCTTTATTATGTTGCTGATACAACAGCGAAGAGAGTTCTAGTTTATGGCGTTTTTAGCGGATAATATTTCGCTTCACATGTCGGGATTTAATATCCTTAGAGATGTTAATGTTGCAATAAATACAGGACAGATTACTGTTATTGTGGGGCCTAATGGCGCGGGCAAATCAAGCTTCATAAAAGTACTCAGTGGCGACATTTTGCCAACACAGGGACAAGTTATACTCAATGATAAAGCTCTGAGTGATTGGAGTCCTGACCAAAGAGCAAGAATGGTCAGTGTATTGCCCCAGCATAGCTCGCTGAATTTTCCATTTAATGCTTCCGAAGTTGTTGCTCTTGGGCGGATTCCGCATCAATCTGGGAAGGTGAGAGATACTCATATAGTCAAAGAGGCTTTGGCTACTGTGGATGCCAATTACTTGGAAAGTCGCTTTTTCACTCAGATGTCTGGGGGTGAAAAACAGCGGGTGCAACTGGCCAGAGTGTTGGCGCAAATATGGGAGCCAACCACTACTGGCAATCAGTTTTTGGTTCTTGATGAGCCAACATCAGCATTAGATCTTTCGCATCAAGTCCTTACCTTAAAGATTGTTTCAGAGTTAGCAGAGCGAGGTGTCGGTGTTGTCATGGTTGTGCATGATTTAAACTTGGCAGCTCGGTGTGCGGATAATATTATTGTGTTTGATAAAGGCACTATAGTCGCCCAAGGAAGCCCTGATGAGGTCCTTAATGAGCAACTTATATCTGATGTTTTTGGTATCACACCCTTGATATTAAAACACCCAGTCACCGGTAAACCTTTAGTGGTCAACTAATGCAGACTCTTTTTGTATCCTTGCGCGTGGCCTTCAGTATGTTTGTAACTTCATTGGCACTATCTTCGCATGCTGCGATCAGTGTAATGGATGATCTAGAGAAGGAAATAGTGTTAACAGAACCAGCAAATAAGATCATTAGTTTAGCTCCAAATATCACTGAAATACTTTTCCATATTGGTGCTGGTAGCCAAATAATCGGCGCTGATGAATATAGTAATTATCCTGAAGCCGCGAAACAAATTATTCGCGTAAATAATCATTCAATAGCCAATTATGAGCTTATTCTTTCTTTAAAGCCGGATCTCATATTAGCGTGGTACTCTGGTAATGGAGTCGAGGTTATTAATCGATTGCGGGAATTAGGGTTACCTGTCTTTGTCATTGAAACAACGAAGATTAAAGAGATTCCCGACCTATTTAAACGATTGGGAAAAATTACTGGTAATGAAACACAAAGTATTCAGGCTGCGTCTGAATTTTCAGAAAAGTTAGTTAAGCTTCAGTCACTTTATGTGGACAAAAAGAAAGTAAAAACGTTTTATCAGATTTGGGATGACCCCATAATGACTTTAAGTGGAAAGCATTTAGTCAGTGATGTGATAGACCTATGTGCAGGTGTCAACGTGTTTGCAGAGGCTCAACCTTTAGTTCCTCGGGTCAATATAGAGGCAATTATAAATGCCGACCCTGAAGTTATTTTATCCAGTGGGTCTGAGGAGCGTATTGCGGGGTGGAGAGAAAAATGGAGCCGTTGGCCAAGTATTTCTGCCGTAGACAAGGGTCATCTATACCTTATTCCTCCCGATTTAATGCAGAGGCAATCTAGTCGAATTTTAGATGGTGCCACTTATGTTTGTGATTTTCTTGATAAATCTAGGGTTGAAAAATCAATAATGCCGCAGACATAAAAAAGCCGCTGATACAAATCAACGGCTTGTGCTCTTAATTGTCCTGCAATATTTTTATATTACTATATTTTGCAGTAACAGTTGAGCCTTATAATTTTCATGAAAATCTTATTATTATAAGTCGTAGCCCCTCTCATCATGCTCAACGAGATCTAAACCTCGCACTTCATCTTCCTCATCTACCCGTAATACTAGCAGTTTATCGACGAGTTTCAAGAGTATATAGGAGACAATGGCTGTATAGGCAAAAGTAGCGATGATGCCGACTAGCTGAACAGAGACCTGACTAACCATATTCATTCCCTCGTTATAACCTTGACCGCTAAATACACCAAGAGCATCTGAGGCAAAAACACCAGCCAAAAGAGTACCAAGCATACCTCCAACACCATGGACTGGAAAAACATCTAGAGAGTCATCAATTTTAAAACGTTGTTTAATCGCTTGGGTTGCGTAATAACATATGACACCGGCACTGAGTCCGATGATGAGCGCACCTGCCGGTCCTACAAATCCCGATGCTGGAGTGATAGTGCCGAGACCCGCTACCATGCCAGTTACGATACCGAGAACTGAAGGTTTACCATGCTTAGTCCACTCCATCATCATCCAGGCTAGTGAGCCTGCTGCTGCGGATATATGAGTCACTAACATAGCCATTCCAGCATCTCCGTTAGCTGCTAATGCGGAGCCTCCATTAAAACCAAACCAACCAACCCAGAGCATACCTGCACCTGTTACGGTCATTGTAAGGTTGTGCGGAGGCATCGCCTGACGCGGAAATCCTTTACGATTGCCTAATACTAAAGCTGCAACAAGAGCACCGACACCCGCAGTAATATGTACGACGGTCCCGCCAGCAAAATCTAATAGCCCCATCTCGCCTAACCAACCACCACCCCAAACCCAGTGAGTGATAGGAGCATAAACTAAGGTTAACCAAAGCCCACTGAACAACAGCATTGCACTAAAACGCATACGCTCGGCAAACGCCCCAACAATCAGTGCAGGGGTAATGATCGCAAAGGTCATTTGAAACATAGCAAAAACTGATTCAGGGATATCTCCAGCCATACT
>JGI26114J46594_1000263_pt1 | contig 13808 bp, 14 predicted proteins | sample AOAMet1_18_M0_10_2_FD_46594 | JGI IMG/M metagenome (IMG submission 46594) | reverse complement strand
ACAGTCATATGAGGGTAAAGTGCATAATTTTGGAAAACCATTGCAACATCTCGATCAGCTGGAGAAACATTGTTGATTACTTTGCTATCAATTTCAATGTCACCCTCAGTGATTGTTTCCAATCCTGCAACCATTCGAAGCATTGTAGATTTACCACAACCTGATGGGCCAACAAAAACTATAAATTCACCATTTTCAATGGCCATACTAACTCCACAAACAGCCTCTGCACCATTCGGGTATACTTTTTTAACGTTGTTTAATTTAACTGTAGCCATTATTTTTCACTTTCTACTAGGCCCTTGACGAACCAATTTTGGAAGAACAATACGACGAGGACTGGTGGTAAGGTCGCCATAATAGTTAATGCAAAAGCTTTTTGATATTGTGGTAATTCACCGCCTTCTGAAAGGATCTGATAAATTTGTTTGATGCCAATCACGAGTGTGTAGTTTTCTTCTTTCGTTGTCATAATTAGTGGCCAAAGATATTGGTTCCACCCTACTACGAACATAATAATTAAAATTGCAGCTATCATTGTTTTTGATAAAGGAATAAGCATATCAACAAAGAAGCGCCAAGGTGAAGCTCCGTCTAATCGCGCTGCTTCTAATAATTCGTCAGGGATAGATTTAAAGAATTGCCGGAAGTAAAATGTACCTGTTGCTGATGCAATAAGTGGGACAATAAGACCAAAATTAGTATCTAACAATCCAAGTCCTGCAACTATTTCATAAGATGGAATAATCCTAACTTCTAGAGGTAATAGTAATGTTAGAAATATTATCCAAAACAAAGGTGTCGCAAGTTTAAAGCGGAAATAAACAATCGCATATGCTGCAAGCATAGAAATAATTACTTTACCTACCGCAAAACCTATACCTAGTATTAAGCTGTTTTTAAGCATGGTTATACCTAAAACAGATTTCATTACCCCGGCTTCTTCAAACATAACTTCACGATAAGTTTCTATAAAGTTTGAGCCTGGCCAAAATTGTAATCCTTCACGAAGTATGGTTTCGGCTGTGTGAGTTGAAGTCGAAAAAGCAACCCATACAGGAAGACTCATAAATATGACACCAATAAGGAGAATTAGATGGTTTGATGCTATTCGCCAATTAATATTTTTCATATCATTATCCTCAATAGTGAACTTTACGTTCGATGAACCGGAATTGGATAATGGTTAGTGCTAATACTATTATCATTAATACAACTGACTGTGCTGATGAACCACCAAGATCAGCGCCTCTGAAGCCATCTTGGAACACTTTGTATACTAATGTATTTGTTGAACCGCCGGGGGCTCCACCTGTAGTTGTATCGATTATACCAAATGTTTCAAAAAATGCATAAGTTATATTTATGACCATCAAAAAAAATGTTGTCGGAGCTAAAAGTGGAAATGTTATAGTCCAAAANCGTCGTGTTGGGCTTTTNCAATCCATCAGTGCAGCTTCATTTACTGCTTTTGATATACCTTGAAGTCCAGATAAAAAGAANATGAAGTTTACACTTACTTGTTTCCATACTGCGATTAAAACAACCACAAACCCAGCATCAAATGAGTCGAGTTTATGATTGAAATCCCAGCCAATTGCATTAAAAAATTTATATAAGTCACCAATAAGTGGATGGAACATAAGNTTTCCCATTAATCCTGCAACAGGAGGTGCAATTGCATATGCCCACATTAATGTAGTTTTATACGTACTGGCACCTCTAATGACTTCATTTGCCTTAACAGCCAGAAGTAAAGCAATGCCTAGAGAAAGAAATGTGACGAGAGCAGAAAAAATTGTTGTGAACCAAGCTGCTTGTAGCCATGCGGCGTCACCGATTGTATCAACATAATTCCTGAACCAGACAAATTGAGAAGAAAGCCCAAAAGCATCCTCTAAGAGGAAGGATTGATGAATCGCTTGACCAGCTGGCCATATGAAAAAAATCGCTATTATTGCAATTTGCGGAGCAATGAAAAGATAGGGTATTGTACTATGCTCAAATTGAACGCGTTTCATTAATTGGCCCTCAGAGAAATTAAATATTCTGTATTTGTAGATTAGTTATTGGATAGCTGGTGGCAAGTCCTCGCCACCAGCTATAGTGTTTTTATTTATATGTTGCTGCAAAACGCTCTAACAATGCGTTAGATTCAGTTTCCATTTCTGAAAATGCTTTTTCAACTGAAGATTTTCCTGAGAAAATATCATCATATTTTTTATACATAACTTCGCGAATTTGTACGTAGTATCCAAGGCGGTAGCCTTTTGTCCATTCTCCACCTGGTTGACTTAATTGAAGAATACCAATTTCCGCATCAGGTGACTCGTCGTAATAACCTTCAGCTTTTGCCATATCGTAAGCAGCTGTTGTTATTGGTACGTATCCAGTTTCTTTGTGCCAGAAAACTTGATTTTCATTGTTGGTCATATAAGCAAAAAAGTCTGCAACACCTTTATATTCAGCATCTGATTTACCACTCATTGCAAATAAAGCAGCTCCACCGATGAATGTACTTTTTGGTTCATCAATAATGCTTTTCCAGTATGGTAAGAAAGTAGTGCCAAATTCAAAATCTGTGGATTTTTTCAGTCCACCAAATGAACCAGATGAACCCATCCACATTGCTACTTTTTTCTGAACAAATGCATCCTGATTATCGCCCCATGCTCTTCCAAAGAAGCCATAATGACCAGCATCTAGCCATTCTTTCATTTTACCCCAATGCATTTTCATGTGATCATTGTTATATAAAATCTTAACATCAGTTGAGTCATATCCGTTATTACCAGTAGACAACTGAATGTTATGTCGGCTGTGGAAATTTTCAGATAAGATCCATGGGCTGTGACTTTGTGCCAGTGCCGTATAACCTGCTGCTTTTAATTTAGGTGCCATAGCTTCAAATTCTTCCCAAGTAGCAGGTGGGTTAGCTATCCCAGCTGCTGCAAAAGCATCTTTGTTATAATACAACAGAGGTGTTGATGAGTTGAATGGCATGCCAATCATTTTTCCAGCAGAATCTGCGTAAAAACCACGAACACCTTCAATATAATCATTGCTATCAAAACCTTTACCATGCTCTTTCATTAGATCTGCAACTGGAATTGCAGCTCCGGGAGCGTTGATTATTGTTGCAGCGCCAGCGTCAAAGATTTGTAATACATGTGGTTGTTGTTTTGCTCGGAATGCCGCAATCCCAGCAGTCATTGTGTCTTCATAACCACCTTTATATGTTGGAATAATCTCGTATTCACTTTGGCTAGCATTGTAGTTTTTGGCTATTTCATCAACTACTTCTCCAAGTCGACCACCCATGGCGTGCCACCATTGTAGCTCAGTTTTAGCTGATGCTGGAATTGCTAGAGCAGCAATACCGGCAGCTAAAATGGTTTTCATAATTATTTTTTTCATTATAGTTCCTCTCCGTTAAAATATTTCAAGCAAACAGAACATCTGTTTGTAAATAAAATATTATTTCGTTACTGCTCAGGTTTTTTGCGATTTAAGAATTTATTTATAAAAACATAAAAGCAGCATTATTAAAAATAAAAGAAAACACGATGCGAGATATAATTCAAGTGTATTTTTTGACAAAATTCATAACATTTAGTTATAATGATAAAATTAACTTATGTATGTTATTTATTGAATGTAATGACTAATAATTTAGCAATTAATAGAGAGAGGGGATTTAATGAGTGTGAAGTTACGTCAACTTGAAGCATTCTATGCTGTGGGGCAACTTGGCAGTATGACGCTTGCGGCTAAAAAATTGAATATATCACAACCTGCTGTGAGCCGTCTTTTAGCAAGTTATTCTGAAAGCATAGAGTTTAAATTATTCAATCGGCAAAATGGCAAACTAGTCCCCACTCAAGATGCAAGATTTTTATTACGTGAAGTTGGCCGGCTGCTTGATAGTTTAGAGCATATTGATGAAATTACGCACAGCTTAACTTCAGGAAATGCAGGGCATCTTAAAATTGCGTGTTTGCCAGGTTTTTCTACTAGCCATATGCCGCGGGTGTTGTCTGAATTTTTAATAAATAGACCTAATGTAACAGTTAACCTTGAGCCGGACGGTGCTAACCGAATATTTGAATGGATCATTAGTGAACAATATGACTGTGGCATAACGGACGTTTTTTCTGATCACCCTGCAGTTAAATGCCAACGTATTCCTATGAAAACGGTTTGTATAATGTCTGAAGGAAATACACTTGGGAAAAAGAAGTTCATAACTCCTGAAGATTTAATTAACGAGCCAATGATACATTCACGTCGTGATAGTGCATTTTATAGAAAATTAGAGGAAGTATTTACGCTGCACAACGTGAAAATAAATAGTTGGATTGAAACAAGACAATTCAATTCTGCATGTATGTTAGTTGCAGAAGGACGTGGAGTATCAATTGTGAGTGAAATGGATGCCAGGGAGTATGAAAGCCGAGGTCTAATAATTAAGGCATTTAAACCTATAATACCACACACACTTATGCTTGTAAGGCCAAAGCACACTGTATTATCTACTATTGCATTAGAATTTCTTGATTTTTTTGAGAGTAGTCTTGAGCCATTTCGTTTGAAATCATAATGTTTGATGCTATCTGTAGTCTATAAACTTTTAAAATATATCGTTGTAAAGAGCATATGAAATCTCAAATAATCATAGAAGTTAATGATAAAATGCAAAAGGGGTATAGCTATGCATTGTCTGCAAAAACTGGAGAGGCATTCGCAAATGATTTTAAGCCATTTTATACACCTGCAAAGATGCTTGAGATGGGGGTGTTTGAAGGTAAATACTGTAATGATTGCCAAAATGAATTTCCACCAAGTTGGTTTGAAAATGCAAAAATTAGTGACACTCCACAGATAAACATAAATTATTTTAATATAAAAAGTAGACAACCTCTTAGTGTTTGGAAGGAAAAAGATTGGATCTATGGTCCAGATCCAAGAGGATGGTTTCAATGGTATTGTCGATATTATTTAGGTCGTAGGATGCAGGAGATTGATGCTAAACAAATTAAAAGATGGCGAGCGTTCACACGTCACGCAGGGCAAATCAAGGCTAATTGTGAACCAGGTGATATCTTCTGCCGGCCACGTCAAAGACAAGCGCTGTTACAATGGTCACATGATCCATTGATATAGAAATATTAAATTTTATTTAAATAGCTTATAGTAAGTAGGTTATAGATTGTTAGATTTTGATAAAATTGAAAATCCTACAATTGAAAATGAAGTATTTATTTGTTTCAGAGCTCTCAGTGTTTCCTGGTGAATGTTGCTTGTCTCAATGCTCTCTGCAAGACCTTCTCGAAGTCTAGCTATATGTTGACGTTGAAGCTTTTGTTCTAAACTGCGGACTTCATCTTTGGCATTGACTAATTCTTCAGCTTCTCCAGGGTTTTGGTTCATCATAACGTTTAATGCTAATTGGACATTGCTGAGAATACGATCGGAAAAATCATTAATTTCACGACTACCTTTCTTCGAAAATTTCAGGCCCTTATTTTCTAGGCGCCTTGCCAAGCTAAGCATATTGCTTCCTATAGCAGAAGATGCAGCGTCAAAATTTGAAGATATAGCTGCCAGTTCCATTGAACGGCTACTCTGTTCTTCGTCTAAACCACTTTTACCTAAGCGTGCTAAATAAAGTTTAACATCTAAATGCATAAGTTTAATGGCTTTTTCTTGAGCTTTTATTGTTTTGGCAATTTCTGTGTCCCAGTTATCGTATAATGGCTTTACGTTTGTGAGCATTTGTTCAATTTTTTGACCAATACCTAATAATTCACGTGATGCACAATCCAGGCCTCTTTGTGGTCGTTCAAGTGCGGATGGATCTAGTGTGGTAATATTATTCAAATTATCAGCTGGGTTTATTTTTTGAAGCATAAATTTGGACAATACTTTATCTGCCAGGCCAGCAAGAGGTAATGTCAAAATAAGAAGCAATAAGTTAAATATTAAATGAATATTTAAAGTTTGTTGGGCAGGGTTTGCTCCAAGACTCCCGATTAAGAAAGAAGCATTTATAAGTATAATTGATGCAATCATTGCACCACCACCTCTAAGAATGAGGTTTGCAAAAATAATTCTACGAGAATTTATAGGTGCCTCTAGTGTAAGCACATAAGCAATTAAAGCCCCTCCAAAGTTTGCTCCCAAAATCATGATTGATGCTGCAAGAACGGGAAGTATTGATTGTGCGGTTAAGGTAACAAATAATAATACAGCAGCAACGCTTGAATGAATGATCCAAGCAAAGCCAGCGCCTATAATGAACGCTACAAGTAAATCCCGACTTAAGTACTCTATTACTAATTGTGTGCCTGGATTTGCCACCACTGGTCCAGTCGCCATTCTTAACATATCTAAAGAGACAAAAATTAATGATATACCAATTATTATTCTACCAATTTGTTTATAGGTAGTTTGTTTTGATCTCAAAAACATTGATACGCCTACAAGAAGCAAGAAAGGTGTCAGAAATGACATCTTTATCATTAAGATTTGAGTAACTATTGCTGAACCTAAATCAGCACCAAGTAGCATGGCAATGCCGCTTGCTGTGGCTAATTTATTTTTTGAGAAAAAGTTTGATATTAAAACTGCAACTGCAGTAGAGCTTTGTAAAAATATGGCTGCGCTCATTCCAGAGAATGCAGATAATATTCTATTGTCAGTTGATTGTTTCAACCAATTGCGTAACTGGTTAGAGAAACCGCGTTCTACACCTGTACGGACTAATCTTACTGCCCAGATTAATAGTGCTGCTGCTCCTGCAATATTCAGTAAAAATTGTATTAAATTTGGTTCATTCATTTTTTTCTCAAATAAGATATTAGAATGGAAACGGGCCAGAGCCAACTAGTGGCCCAATACGNACTGATTTAAAGCCGTTATTCCATCTATGTAGTAAACAACCATCAACCTCATTTATAAACCCTACAGGCGCTGATGAACGAGTATCATATTCAAAACTGCTACAAGGCGAGGGCGAAGAAATTGCTATATGGTTATTCAAATTAGCAACCATCATACAATGGATATGACCACATACAACTCTTAATTCTCCAGTAAAATTTGAAATAATATTTTTAAACTCATTTGTATTTTCCAACCCGATACTATCCATAAATTGGATGCCTGTCTCAAATGGTGGGTGATGAAGCGCCAACATTGTGGGTTCTGATTTAATATTATTTAAAGTCTTTTCTAGATATTCCAAGCTTTCGGGCATTAAATAACCTCCACCTTGACCCTCTACTAATGTATCAAGACCTATAAGATTAATATGTCCAATTTTTTTATGCCAATTCAAAGGGCCAGTTTTTGTAAATATATTTTCAGCCATGAATGCTTCTCTCATATTTTCACGTGCATCATGGTTGCCAGGAATTACATAAACGGGTAGTTCTAGCAAAGACATTATTGATTTAAACCTCTGATAGCTGTCTGAACTGCCATCCTCACTTATATCCCCAGATACTAATATGCATTCAATATCATTATGCTTAACTCGCAATTGGTTTATACGAATGATTAACTTCTCAAGTGAAGAAGCCGTATCCAACACATTCGATACAAGTGGACCTTCTGGTAAAATATGCGTATCAGAAATCTGAAGTATAGTTGTCATTTTATACCGGCTCTCAAAAAAGCTTGAACAAATTGGCGTTGAAATACTAAGAATGCTATTAATAACGGCGCTACTGACATCATAGTTGCTGCTGATATTATGCTAATATCTACACCATTTTCTGGGGCCCCAAATATTGATAGGCCAACAGTTAAAGGGCGAGTGTCAGGCGAATTTGTAACAATAAGTGGCCATAAAAAATTATTCCAATGTGTTGATACAGAAACTAATGCATAAGCTAGATAAGTAGGTTTTGCCAATGGAACATATACGCGCCATAAAATACCTAATAGCCCACAACCTTCAATTCGAGCTGCTTCATGTAGCTCAATAGGTACAGATTTAAATGACTGTCGCATAAGAAAAATTCCGAATGCACTCGCCATATAAGGCATGCCAACTCCAAATAATGAGTCAAATAATCCTAAGCGAGAAACCATTGCATAGTTTTCAACGATGAGCACTTCTGGTAAGATAAATAGTTGCATCAAAACTAAGGATAAATACAAAGTTTTTTCCTGGAAATTCAAGTTTGGCAAATGCAAAGCCAGCTAGAGTGGTAAAGAAGAACTGACCTATTAAAACTATAGTTACCAATAAAAAAGTATTTAAAAAATACTTTAACCATGGGGCACCTTCCCAGGCTGTTCGAAAGTTGTCTAGTGTCCAAGCAGAAGTGATATTAAAGTTTACAGCATCTGAAGTGGAATGAAATGCAGCCCAAAAAGCAAATAATAATGGAGAAATCCATATAATAGCCAGGAGAATTGCACCTGCACTCTCAACATAGTGAGATAACTTACTCATTGGTAATGTGTCCTTCGATCAAGGTAAATGAATTGGATTGCAGCTACTATGCAAAGGACCAGTAATATTAATATTGTCATTGCTGCTGCATGAGGTGCATCAAAGAACGCAAAAGCCATTTCCCATATATAATATAAAATAAGTTTTGAAGCATCTGATGGGCCACCTTTTGTTAAAATGAATAAGTGGTCAATTAATTTTACAGAATTTATCATAGCATTTACTAAAATAAATAACGTTGTAGGCATGAGTAATGGCAAGACTATGCGTCGCGTATATGTCCAACGACTTGTTCCTTCGATATCGGCTGCTTCTTTATAATCTTCGGGAATAGTTTGTAGAGCGGCAAGGTAGAATATCATAAAGAATCCAGCTTCTTTCCATATTGTTACAAATATTATTGCCCATAATGCAGTTTCAGGTTGCCCTAACCAATTTACAGACTGTAAGCCAAATAATGATCCAATTTGGTCAAGACGCCAAGCCCCGGCGTGTAAAAGAATAACCACAAATTGGCCGCAGCAATCATGGGTAATACAGTTGGAGTAAAGTAAGCCGTTCTCACAAAGCCACGCGCAGGTATTTTAGAATTTGCCCAAAGTGCCATCGAAAGGGCGATCACAATTGAGACTGGAATTGTTATTGCTGCATAAAAGAGGTTGTTTTTCACAACCAACCAAAATGTTGGATCAGCGAATAAGTCATTATAGTTTTCAATCCCAATAAATTCAGATGGCCTACGTCGTGTATGTTTTGAAAATAAACTAGAAAAGAAAGTCGCGCCTGATGGGTAAAAGGCAAATATTGAGAGCATGAGAGCGGCTGGTGAAAGCATAAGCCATCCATAAATAGCTTGCCTACGCCGTTCCAAATTTATGTGATTACTCATATTTATAACCTTTTGTAATTAGTACCGGCCCCGTTTAGGGGCCGGAATTTTAATTTATTTAACGATATGCTTTAAGTAATCTTTCTGCTGCACTTTGAGCTTCACCTAATGCGTCTGCAGATGATTTAGCACCTGTCAGAGCAGATTGGATGGCATTATTTAATCCATCTCGAACACGAGCTGTTTCAAAAGTTGAAAATTCAGCTACTGCGTTTTCCAACTGGTTGCGTGCAACTAGTGCTGGTGGAAACTCTTTAGTATATGCTTTTAATGCATCAGTTTCGTATGCAGCCGGAGATACACCCATATAGCCAGTAGCAATTGACCAAGCTGCTGCTTGTTCTGGAGATGTCATAAATTCAATGAGCTTTAAAGAAGCTGCCTGTTCTTCAGCAGTTGTGTCTTTAAAGATATAGAAATTACCACCACCTGTTGGAGAGCCTTTTCGAACATTTGCTGGAAGTTCAGCTACTCCAAAATCAAAACTTGCACCTTTTTTTACTGCAGTTAAGTTTCCTGTAGAATGCCACATCATAGAAGTTTGACCTTCTAAGAACGCCTGTCTCAAAGTACCCCATTCTACTGTACCTGTTGGCATTATACCGTGTTCAGTTGATAAAGATTTCCAGAAATCTAAAGTATCAACTACAGCTGAATCATCAAAGTAAGTATTTAATCCATCACCTGACATAACTTCTTTACCATTTTGAATGGCAAGAGCTTGGAACATCCAATATGGATATCCTGTTGATGGTATCATTAATCCATAAGTGTCATCATTTGTTAATGCTTTACCTGCTGAAATTAGCTCATCCCATGTTGTTGGTGGTGCTTCTGGGTCTAAACCTGCTGCGCGAAACTGGTCTTTGTTGTAGTATGCAACAATTGTTGAACGTTGAAATGGTATTCCCCATGTTTTACCTTCAATTGTGCCATTTGCCATTAATGCAGGGTAAAAACTATTTAGCCATGCAGGATCGCTTACTAAGTCATCGAAAGGCAAGATGAGATCTTGTTCAATTAAATCGTATGCGTCAATTGAAAACATTACTGCTAATTGTGCGCCTTCACCTGAATTTAATGCAGACAATGCACGAACACGTGTATCATCGTAGTTTCCAGAATATACTGCATTTACTTTGATATCAGGATTTTCTGCTTCAAAGTCTGCAACAATTCCGTCAACAACTTGTGTTAACGAGCCTCCAACTGCAATTGGATAGTACATCGTTAGTTCTGTATCAGCGCTAGCCGGAATGGCTATACTTGCAGCTAATGTTGCTGCTATGCTGAGTGATTTTAAATATTTCATTATATCCTCCCATGGATTTGAAATTTAGTGAAATTATTGTCCATTTATGCGGTCACCTGCAGAGTTGAAGATGTGCAAATCTTGGTCATCAAATGTGATATCAATTCTTTGACCAGAAGGTACTATGGACAATCCGGGTTGGAGAACGTTCAACCCAGTAGTACCCTCATGTTCCAATCCAATAAGTGTTTCGGATCCTAGGAATTCTGCTTCTGTAACGCTACAAGAAAGCCTACCTTTGCCTTCAGGGACAATAGTTATATTTTCTGCGCGTATTCCAATTTTATTGCCATTTTTTATTCCATCAATCAGATAAGAATCCATCAAAGCCATTGCTGGTGCACCAATGAATTCNGCAACAAAGGTATTTTCAGGGTTACTATATAGTTCGTTCGGCGATCCGATTTGCTGTATTCGNCCGTCTTTCATAAGTACTACCTTGTCAGCCATACTCATGGCTTCAGTTTGGTCATGTGTCACGTATACAACAGTTATTCCAAGATCGCGTTGTAATTTCTTTATATCTTTTCGAACAGATGATCGTAATTTTGCATCTAAATTTGAAAGGGGTTCATCCATCAAGCATAACCTTTGCCCAGCAACAATCGCTCGAGCAAGAGCTACGCGTTGACGCTGACCACCTGAAAGTTCTCCAGGCTTACGACCCTCAAGCCCCTCTAAGCCAGTAATTTTTAGTGCACGCTGCATTTTTTCATTACGCTCAACTTTTGGTACTCTGCGAACTTTAAGCCCAAATATGACATTTTCTGCTACTGAGAGATGGGGGAATAATGCGTAAGATTGAAATACCATTGAAAGATTTCGGTCAGATGCTGCACTTGTTGTGACATCAGCACCATCAATAAATACTTTTCCCTCATCAGGTATTTCAAGGCCTGCTAGTAAGCGCAATGATGTTGATTTACCACAACCTGAGGGACCTAAAAGTGCTACAAATGAACCTTCTTCAATCTCTAATGAAATGTTTTCAACACCTAGTTGTCCATTCCAGCGTTTTGCAACATCTTTTAATACAACAAATGGTTTTGTACTCATTATTATTCTCTTTCTGCTAACAATAAGCTCTCGCCAATACTGTCAAGTAGGTGGTTAAATTCTTTATTTGGACGTTGGTCCAGAATTACATGATCAACGTCTCTAATGTTTTCGCCATATGCTGGAGCAATTCGGCCAAATTTCGTACAATCCATAACAAGAATTGAAACTTGAGAATTTTCTCTAATGCGTTCTCTAACTCTTACTTCAGAAGCGTGGAATTCTAGAAGACTACCGTCATTAGAAACACCTGCGACACCAAAAATACCAAATTCTGCACGATAGCGCCCAAAGAAATCCAGAACATCGTCACCTAATATGTCGCGATCGGGAAGCCTTATCTCCCCCCCAGGTAAAATTATTCTGTTAGATAATTCATCGCTCAAAACCATTGCTGCGCTGAGGTTATTTGTAATGACTGTTAAATTTTTACGTCGCCTTAATGCTTTTGCAACACTTAGAGGAGTTGAACCAATTGAAATAAATATTGTTGCTCCATCAGGGATGAGCTCAACTGTCGCTTCCCCTATGTCACTTTTTCCTAATTTGTTTGTTCCAGTGCGTAAATCAAAAGGAGTGTTGAGGTATTCAGCGCCAAGCTCTATTCGACCATGACGCCGTATTAATTTATCATTCTCACAAAGCTTGTCGATATCACGTCTTATAGTTTGCATTGATACGCCAAGCTTTTCAGCAAGATCGCCTACAGACACTGCTTCATGCTCTAAAACAATTGCTGTTATATCATCGCGCCTTTTTTGCTTTTTCTTCGACACATTGATCCCCCCAGATTCGTGATGAATGTATTGAATAAAAAACAACAAAACAACAAAAAAAAATATTATTATTAGATATATATGAAAATTTATAGATTATTCCGTCATATATTATATTTTTTTGTTTTTTTGGAATATTTTTTGTTGTTTTGTTGTTTTGCGTTGTATTTAAAGATTGCTTATTGTAACAATCTACAAATTCGGCTGAATTGGCTGTTTATTTTAAATTAGGTTACGTCTTGATGTTAACAACACATTCAATATTTGAGCGTTATGAAGAAATTCGCAAGCGAATGCCAAAAACTTCAACACCCAAAAAATTTCAAGATATCAACTCTTTGCTTGATATTGCTGAAGAGGGTTACACATTCGTATTTGATGCATTTGGGGTTCTCAATGTTGGCGAAACTTTAATACCTGGTGCTGACAAAAGATTAGATCAGTTACGTTCAATTGGGTGTAATATTCGAATATTGACTAATGCTGCGAGTTACGATCGTAACGGAGCAATTGATAAGTTCAAACGTTTGGGGTTGTCCGTTAAGGCAGATGAAATTGTAACAAGTAGGGATGCAACATTACTTTGTCTTAGATCTGGTACTTGGGGTGCAATAGCTGCACCAGACGATCAGTTAAGTGATATTCCGAATGATTTTATACGAATTGGCCATGATCAAAGTGATTTTGATTGTGTTGATGGATTTGTTTTTCTTTCATCATTTGGTTGGACGAATAACCAGCAAAAACTCTTAACCCAATCACTCTTAAGGCGACAGCGGCCAGTATTAATTGCAAATGCTGATTTAGTAGCACCCAGAGATAATGGATTTTCACTAGAACCAGGAAATTTTGGGCATTTATTATTGGATCAGGGCGTTAAAGATGTAAGCTTTTTTGGTAAGCCGTTTCCTAAAGTCTATGATTTGTTGGAACAGACACTAGGTGAAGTTGATCAGGATAAGATTATCATGTGTGGTGATTCACTGCATACTGATGTTATTGGAGCTGCAGCACGTGGTTGGAAAACAGTTTTAGTAACACGTGATGGACTATTTGCTGGATTTGATACGCGTGATTTTTGTAAAAGGTCAAATTTATATCCAGATTGGCGTTTGCCATCAATTTAGGCAATATTTTAACCTATAGTCTTTTGTTGCTATGTTTATTTCATTTTTACTATTTTATGATTTAATATTGTGGTTGTATTATTATTAGATTTTTTTTTATGATGTTAGATAAATAGGGCATTGGAATGAATATGTTGAAAGCAATAATATTTGATCTTGATGGAACCCTTATTCATAGTGCGCC
>JGI26114J46594_1000259_pt1 | contig 13950 bp, 10 predicted proteins | sample AOAMet1_18_M0_10_2_FD_46594 | JGI IMG/M metagenome (IMG submission 46594) | reverse complement strand
GAAAGACATGGGTGAATTTATGCGGGTAGCCACTTTGCCCTCCAGGGATCTGATGGATGAGAATTTTGATAGCGATATTTTAAAAGCAGTGCTCAGTTGGGATGGTTTAATAGGCTCTAAAATGGCTCCAAGATCGCCTAATGCGAGTGTACTCAATATGTTTTACCGAATGAGCGGTCAATATGATGGGGCGCACTTTTTACCGTCCGGCGGTATTAAAAGTCTTATAGACGCGCTGCATAGTGCGGCTCTTGCAGCTGGTGTTGAAGTCAGGACGGGAACTGAGGTCAATAGAGTCGTGATCGACAGTGATGATAAAGGACTTTCTGCCAGTGGCGTCGAACTTTCTAGTGGGGAGATCATAAAGGGAGCTTGTGTTGTTTCTTCAGCCGATCCTAAACGAACATTTTTGAACTTGGTTGGCGCGAGAAATCTCGAGATAGACTTTGTGAACCGAATTAATCGCTTGCGCAGTGATGGTTATGTTGGCAAGTTACATCTTGCTCTAGACAGTTTGCCAAAATTCCTTGGCGTCGATAATCCTGCGAGTCGAATGATTATAGCGCCTAGCTTAGATGCGATTGAATTTGCCTTTGATGATGCCAAATATGGAGAATACTCAGAGTCGCCAGTGATGGAAATTGTTGTGCCGAGTGTGAAGGATATTTCTCTGGCACCTGAGGGTAAGCACGTGTTGTCCGCCCATATTATGTATCTGCCTCATGCGCTCAAAGGAGGTTGGACAAAAACTGCACGCGAAAACCTCTATCAAAAACTAATTGGTATTCTCGAACTCTATGCACCGGGTATCTCCAGTCAAATTATTGATGGAGAGGTGCTAACACCAGCGGATCTCGAGACGACCTATCTAAATTCTGGAGGGCACTGGCACCACACTGAGTTTTCGATGGATCAAATGCTCATGATGCGTCCAACATATGAGGCCGCACAATACAGTACACCTGTTAATAATCTCTATCTCTGTGGAGCTGGTAGTCACCCCGGAGGCGGTTTGATGGGCGGGCCAGGACACAACGCTGCCAAAGAAATTATCGGAACAAAGAAAAAAGCATGACAAAATACGATGCCATTATTATTGGTGCTGGACACAACGGTCTGACCAATGCCGCTTATCTAGCTAAAGCCGGACTCAATGTTCTAGTAGTAGAAAAAAATGAGTATATTGGTGGCGCCGCTGTTACCCGTGAAATGCACGATGGTTGGTTCTATTCTAGTTGCTCTTATGTTTGTAGCATGATGAGACAGTCCATTCATCGAGATCTGAATCTTACCAAACATGGTTTGGTCCTTGTTCCCTATTTGGGTACGGTGGTCTTTGCCGATAACGGCGATACCATGGTGAGTTATAATTCTGAGGAGGCTGAGTACAATCAGCTCCGCCGCCGATCACCCCATGACGCTGACGCAATGTTTCGCTTTCAAGCTGACCTAGCTCGTTACGCCCAACTCATCAGGAAGACTTTACTGCGCACGCCGCCAGATCCAACGTCATTTAGGCCCCGCGATATCAAAGAACTTCTTTGGTTGGCAAAGGAGTTCTGGTCATTGGGAGAGAAGGAACTCTATGAGTACATTCGCTTCTTTACTATGAGCGCTGCAGACTTTCTCGATGACTATTTTGAGGATGATTTAATTAAAGCCGCAATGGCTAGCCCTGGGGTTATTGGTACCGCACTTGGCGTTTACTCACCGGGTTCTGCTTACATTCTATTGCACCATGTTATGGGAGATGTCGACGGAAATATTGGAGCATGGGGTCTTGCGCGAGGTGGGATGGGCGCGATTTCACACGCTATCGCAAGTGCTTTAACAGAGCATGGCGGTGAAATTAGAACCAATGCTGGGGTTGAAAAAATCACAGTGAAAAACGGTAAGGCGGTCGGAGTAGTATTGGATAATGGTGATGAGTTGCACGCTGATATCGTGGTTTCAAACATGGATGCAAAGCGCACCTTTACTCAGTGTATGGACAAAAATGATTTGCCACCAGGCATTTATGATAAGGCTAAAAATTTCAAAATTAGAGGTTCATCGGGCAAAGTAAACATAGCATTATCTGGTCTACCGAAATTCAATAATGTTCCGGATAATCGCTACATAAATAGGGGAGGCCAAGGTTTTGTNGGNTCAATGGAGACTATGGAGCGCGCCTATGATTGTTGGAAACATGGCCGTTGGTCTGAAGACCCATTTATAGAATCTGTGATTCCCTCCGCTTGGGACCCTACAGTGGCGCCACCAGGGCAACACTGGATGTCTAACTTTGTGCAGTATTGTCCACCAGTGCTAGCCGACGGCCCCTGGACACCTGAAAAGCGAGATGCTTTTGGGCAAACGGTGATAAATAAAATTGAACGCTATAGTCCTGGATTCAAAGACCTCATCGTACATATGGAGGTGCGTACACCCCACGAAATCGAGGCAGAAGTTGGCCTTACAGAAGGTAACATTTTCCAGGGTGAATTAACTATTGATCAGTTGCTGTTTAATCGGCCATTTCCAGGTTATGCGCAATATAGAATGCCAATAAAGAATATGTATATGTGTGGTTCCTCCACTCATCCTGGAGGAGGGGTTTCTTCCGCTTGTGGGGCCAACGCAGCGAGAGAAATACTAATTGATCTGAAACGTCCCAATACAGTGCCGGAGGATGACTTTTATGACGAGTAGTCAGGTTGATATAAAAGATCCCTTTGCTGGTGAACGTTTAAAAGAAAGCCCGTTCCACCCTCGGCAGGCGTTGCTTAATCTTCGCGATGCATGGTCAAGTTGGAATGGCTATAAATTTGCCGACTATTACTACGACGAAGAATATGAGTATTTTTGCATACGTAATAGCTGTGCTACCTATGATATTTGTCCTATGCAAAAGTACGTCATCACTGGGCCAGACGCTGAGGCAATGTTGAATCGGATGGTTACCAGAGATATTTCGAAGCTCAGGGAAAATAGAGTGACCTATGTCTGTTGGTGCACCGATGAAGGCCGAATGATCGATGATGGTACGATCTTTAAAATGGGGCCCGATCGGTTCTTACTCACCTGTGGAAGTCCNTCTTTGGCCTGGTTGCGCAAGAGTACCTTTGGATTTGATCAACTTGAAATTTCTGATGTATCAGACAGTCTCGCTGCTCTGTCATTCCAAGGCCCTACAACATGTGAGGTGTTGAAGAAAATGGGTTTGGTAGGTATTGAAGACCTCAAGCCTTTTTGTATTTCATACTTTTCTTTTGGTTCTGATGACAATAATCGCCTAATGGTATCTCGGACTGGATTTACAGGAGATCTTGGCTATGAGCTCTGGATTGAAAAAGCCTACGCTCTAGAGCTATGGGATAAGTTATACGCTGCAGGCGAGGATTACGGTATTCAGCCCTATGGTGAGGCCGCCACGAATATGGCGCGATTAGAGGCAGGATTTATTATGCCGGGGATGGAGTTTAATGAAGCATTAAAGACTGTCCATTATCAATACGATCAGACTCCTTTTGANTTGAACTTAGACTGGCTTGTTGATTTNAAAAAACCGCATTTTAATGGAAGAAGTGCTCTTTTAGAGGCTCGTGATCAGGGTGCTGAATACACTTTGGTAAAACTCGATATTGAAGGCAATAAGCCTGCAGAGGAGTCGTTCTTATATTCTGATAAAGAATGTAGCAAAGAAATTGGTTATGTTACTTCGGCGATGTGGTCGCCAGTGGTTAAGGCAAATATTGCTTTGGCGATGGTGAAGACATCAGCTCTAGATGGAGATATTTGGGCAGAAATATACTATTCAAAGGAGCTCCGTCACCATAGTAAAGTGGCACAGTGTACGTTTCAGACACATCCGTTTTGGTCTCCGAAGCGTGCTCGAGCTACTCCGCCGGGACTCTATTGAGGTAGTAATATGAAACGCCTTGTCGGTAAAGTTGACTCGCTGCATCTAGGCGTCTCTGAAGAGACGCTAGGTAAGGAGGTTTGCAAAGCCTTAGACGCTCATTTGTCAGGATTTGCTGAGGATCGACATAATTCTTATGAGAGGCAAGCTTGGGCAGGGGATGACAAGCAGGCGGAGGGGACTCGAAGGCGAAATGAACGTCAATGGTCTGCAGTCTCTTTAGAAGAATTAGCAGAAATTTCTGATGCTATGGATTTACAAGAGTCTCTAAGTGCCGCTGATCTTGGAGCAAACCTATGCTTGTCTGGAATACCGAAGTTATCCCATTTGCCAAAAGGAAGTATTATCCGATTTCCCTCGGGGGCTGAACTCATTGTCGAGGAATACAATCCACCATGTTTGGATATGGGGAAATATATAGCAGCACATTACAGCACCAATAGTGGCGACATGCTGTCTGATGCAGCATTTTCTAGCGCCGCGAAGTATAGTCGAGGGTTGGTCGGTGTAGTTGAAGTACCAGGTGCCATAGCTGTGGGGGATGATGTCATAGTAATCCCTTATAGGGCCCCAGCGTGGGCCAATAAAGGAAGGTGAACTTATCATTGTGGCCTAGAGACGAGGCTAATTTCGCTAACTAATTTTTTAATAGTAATTCTAGGAAAAATCCATAAACTAAGCGCCTTAGATAGAAATATGCAGAGCGCCGTCGACAATGTTAAACATATATTACCGCCGACTATTATCGATTTCGTTGGTTTGCCTGTTAATGGTCTCAAGCGTTTACGGTGAGATTAATATTGATGGCGTTCTGGACGAGCCTGAGTGGGAAGATGCTGAGGTGCATACTGACTTTGTGACCGTAGAGCCGCTCAGTGGTGAAGTAGCCAAATATTCAACNGAGGTGCGCATTTTTACTAATGATGAGGGTATTTTTGTAGGCTTCATCAATCATCAACCCGCTTCTGTTAAACGCGTTCATAGACGCTTCCCTAGAGATGCTCGTATACAGGGTGATCGCAATATTGTTAGCGTTGATTTTGATGGCACTGCATTGGTGGGATACGACTTCACCGTCGGTTCAGCTAATTCTCAACAAGACGGTATTATTACCGTTCCGGATTATTCAACCGACTGGGATGGGACTTGGTATTCACAGACTTCAGCGGATGAAGATAATTGGTACAGCGAGATACATATTCCTTGGACAGTAGCCCCAATGTCCAATGCTGAGAATGGCATTAAGAATATGAAGTTTTGGTTTTCTCGTATTGTTTATGAGGAATCTCTGCGTTTCGCATTCCCTAATGCCTATTACAGTAGGGCTACCTTTTTGGAAGATTGGCACCCAATTCAGGTAAAGCAGGTTAAAGCCTCAACCCTGGACTGGTTCCCTTATTTAAGTCACAGCACGGACTTAAGTCCCGATGGAATATCTGGTGCGGGAGACAACTTCAATGCGGGGTTGGATTTTATTTGGCGGCCCAACAGCGCCACGCAATTAACCGGCGCATTGAAGCCCGATTTTGGCCAGGTAGAAAGTGATGACCTTGTGGTTAATTTTTCTGCTTTTGAAACCTTTGTCTCAGAAAAGAGACCTTTCTTTACTGAAAATCAATCGTTGTTTTCCAGCATTATTCCCAATGAAGATAGAATTATTTATACCCGGCGAATTGGATCTGGACCAGCTGGTAGCGAAGAGGGCCTTATAGATATTGATATTGCAGCTAAGGCATCTCACTTCGGAGAAACTACTGATATGGGATTCTTCGTCGTGAGAGAAGATAATTCTGATGACAGAGTAAGCGGTAACTTCTTTTCAAGTCGTCTTCAGCGCAAAGTCGATGATATCGCCGTTGGTCATCGATTGACTTATGTTGATCGGCCGCTGTTACAACGTGAAGCTACCGTGCAAGTTGCGGATGCTACTTGGAAACGAGATGCAACAATGCAGGTGCGAGGGCAAATTCTCTACAGCAACATTCAGCAACAGGCCAATAGTTTAAATGGTGAGCAGTCAATAGATAGCCAAGATTATGCTGGTTGGGCTAGCGCGCATTTTGCTCCCAATGACAATTGGTTCCATGTGCTTTATCTTTCTCATTATGGTGATGAGTTTGATATGAACGATATGGGTTATATGAAACGCAATGATTTTTCTGAGCTGTACGCTAGTACGCGATACAGCCAATTAGAATATCCGGCAGCGTCTTCGCTCCTTTCAAGTTCTCGTGAAATTAAATATGGTTACACTGAAAATACGGATGGCGACCGTTTGCAATTGTGGTTCGACACGGCTTTTGAGTGGGTATTTCGATCGTCGCGAAAACTTGAAGCTGGGATAGGCGGAAATGCCTCGGGTTGGGATGACCGCATAACTCGAGGCAATGGTGTCGTGGCTATGCCTGCTCAGTATTGGGGACAACTAAAGTATATTAGCCCACGTGGAGATGACTATGGGTATATCGTTGAAGCTTTTTTCGAAAATGATGGAGCTGATAAACTGTCCACTGGTATAACCTTTGGGCAAAAAATATTTTTAACTGAAACTCTAACTTTAGGGAGTCGACTTACTTATAAGGATTATAAGGAATGGTTAATATGGGATGCCGAAGTCGATCAATTAGCGATTTATCAAGCAGATTCCTATGAGGCGGTTATTCGCTTAGATTGGTATCCATCGACTAAGCAGGAAGTGAGATTAAAATTTCAATGGATTGCCATCGATGCAGAAACCCTAGGCAGTTATACTTTGGATGGTATGGGACGACTTGATCAGTCTGCTATATCTTCATCAGATTTTAGTGTTAGTGATACGGCATTCCAAATTCGTTATCGCTATCAATTGGCTCCTCTTTCGGATGTGTTTTTAGTCTACAGCCGAGGTGGTTTCTACGGCAGCGAGAGCGGCGATGAGGGCGTAAGAACACTATTCAGTGAGGGCTGGCAGGGAGTTCAGGTTGAATCTGTAATTGCTAAAATTCGGTATCGATTCTAAGAGAGCGATCTGTATTTTTATAAAAAGTTATGAGTTTCCGTGTGAACTGATTCTAGATTCTTTCTTCAAAGTTCGGCTATACTATTCTTGGTTTGACTGGTTAGGAGGGTGTGAAGATGCAAGCGACTGAATTTGTGCATAGCTATCTGAATGCGTGGAATCATTCTGATGCCGTTGGAGTGGCAAACCATTTGTCAAAAAATGGTACTTACCTTGATGTTCCTAATGATGATCAATATTCTCCAGGCGAATTAGTGTCGATGCTCGCAGAATTTTTTGCATCAGAGCGTCATCAATATGAATTGACAGGGGATGTTCTGTCCAATGATTATTCGGTTGCTTTTCAGTACAAGATGTCTTCAGGTCATAACGACACTACATATCGTTGCGGAGCAGAATTTATTAGTTTCCAAGGCGACGGAGCTGTACTGATTTCTGACTACTACGATCCTACTTACTCTAAAAGTATAGTGAACGGCTTGTCCCATGCGATAAGCAGCCAAAAATATGCTAAATCGGGCCTCGCTAGCGAGCAGTTGGACAGCTACAAGGAAAGGCTCGTCAAACTCATGGCTGAACAGAAAGTGTATTTGGATCCTGAAATCACTTTGCCAAGCTTAGCTCANATGGTTGGGTGCTCGATCAATCATTTGTCCCAGGCGGTCAACTCAGGCTTTAGCATGAGCTTTTTTGACTTTCTTAACAGCTATAGAATCGATGAAGCGAAATCAATCCTGCTAAACCAGAGCTCTCTATCTAAATCGATCTTAGATGTATCTTTCGCTTCAGGGTTTAACTCTAACTCGGCCTTTTATGCGGCTTTCAAAAAGTCGACCGGACAAACACCCGCTCAGTTTCGTCGCAGTATCCAAGGACTCTCAAAGTAACCTTTCCTTGCCTCGAAACGTACAGCTCAAAAAGCCTCTGTTAGCGCCGATAGGGTAGGATGTTTACACCGGCCTTATTTGGGATAACAATAGACAATCCCACAATAGAAAAGGCGCTCGAAAAGATCATGACTTCTTCGCAACCACATACGACGTCTTACTATGCAGCAACAGCTAATCAGCTTGCAGAGTATCCGTGCCTTGAGGGTGACAAAAGTGCCGATGTCTGTGTTGTGGGGGCAGGATTTACGGGGATATCAACTGCACTACATCTTGCAGAGCGGGGATACAATGTTCACGTTGTAGAAGCAAACAAGGTTGGCTGGGGAGCTTCTGGGCGTAACGGCGGCCAAATGATTGGTGGTATCTCTGGAGATAGTAAGATGGCGGACTCGCTGGGTGACGAGGGTGAGCGCATCATGTGGGATATGGGCTGGGCCGGACATGAAATCATTCGTCAGCGAATCAAAACCTATAGTATCGACTGTGATTTAAAGTCTGGCTACCTTGATGTTGCTATTAAGCCGCGACATATGAAAGACCTTGAGGCTTACTTTAATTTATTTGAAAAATATAAATTTCCCTATTCCTATAAAATGCTGTCTAAGCAAGAAACGCAAGATACCCTTGGTACCAAAGCCTACATAGGCGCTCTGCAGAATGATGGAAATGGACACTTACATCCCCTCAATCTTTGCCTTGGAGAGGCAAAAGCAGCGGTTTCTTTGGGAGCTACAATTTATGAAGGGTCACCAGTCATCGACATCAAACGTGGCAAAAAGGCCACTGTGGTCACCGAAAAAGGATCTGTAACTGCCGATTTTGTTGTGCTTGCTGGTAACGCGTATCATTTTTTGGAACCAAAATTGCGTGGAATTTTATTTCCGGTGAATAGTTTTATCATCGGGACAGAGCCACTACCAGAACAAATTGTGAATGAGATTAATCCTCAGGATCTAGCGGTCTGTGACCCTAATTACATTTTGGAATATTTCAGACTAAGTGCTGATAAGCGGTTACTTTTTGGAGGCAGATTTACTTATTTTGGTAGCGATCCTGAGGTTATAAAAGCTAATCTAAGGCCACGCATGTTAAAGATTTACCCTCAACTCAAAAATATCAAACTAGATTTTGGGTGGGGTGGGACTATTGGAGTAACTGCGAATCGAGTACCACAGATGGGTAAGCTCGCTCCCAATATTATTTACTCTCAAGGCTATTCAGGACATGGTGTGAACGTAACGCACGTTGCAGGACAAATTATGGCGGATACGGTTGGTGGAACTCTAGAACGTTTTGATATTTTTGCTAATATTAAACCCATGCGGATTCCTGGCCAGCATTTGCTCAGAAATCAAATGGTGGCCTTGGGAATGATGTATTACAAAATCGTTGACCGTTTATAACCTAGACATTATTTATCTGGTGCTATCAGTTATTACCACCACTCAGTCGTTTAACACAAATTTATAAAAGTGGAGTGTTGTATTTGAATAAGACTGACAGAAACCTCGGGATGAATCGACCTATTAATCGCCGAGACTTTTTACAGGGAACGGCCGTTGCCGCGGCTAGTATTGGTGGTACATCCCTTTTTGCAGCTGATGTAAGAATAGATCCAGGTAAAACCTCATTTTCACCTTCGTCTTACCCACCCTCAATGACTGGGTTGCGAGGCAATCATTTAGGTTCTTTTGAAGTCAGCCATGCATTGGCTCGTTATGGTCAAACAGATTGGGGAGAGCCCCATGATGTCGACGAACTCTACGATGTGGTTATCGTAGGAGCAGGAATCAGCGGGTTGGCAGCGGCTCACTTTTACGCGGACTCTCATCCCGATGCTCGAATCCTAATACTAGACAACCATGATGATTTTGGTGGCCATGCCAAGCGCAATGAATTTGAGGTCAATGGTCGTAAAATTCTGGGTTACGGTGGCGCTGAGACCATGCAGGAGCCATCTGGATACAGTAGGATTGTTAAAGGTCTTCTTAGGGATCTAGATGTGGATCCCGGTGAATTTGATAGGGCTTATGATCAAAAATTCTATCAACAGAATCAACTATCAGCAGGTATTTTCTTTGACCGCAAGCGTTGGGGGAAAGACAGATTGGTCAATTATGATCTAATTGACTTGAAGAGTTATATTCCCCTGAACGATGATGCTCTAACTCCTGAAAACGCCGTGAATCAGATGCCAATCAACGAGACAGCTAAACGGCAACTATTATATTTACTTGAAAATAAAAAAGACTTAATAGCGGATGTTAGTGATAAGTGGGATTATCTGAGCAGTATTAGCTATCGAGAGTTTTTGGTTAATCATGTCGGTGTTACTGAACCTGATGTTTTTGCTGTTCTTCAGGATCTAGCCGGCGATTCCGGTGTAGGTATAGAGTCTATTAATGCTGGGAGTGCTCTGTGGTATGCAGGTCTTCCTGGCTGGGATTCAGCTGGTTTGCCTGAAGAGGAGCCTGAAGAGCCCTATATTCATCATTTCCCGGATGGAAACGCGTCAATTGCTCGCCAGTTGGTTCGAAGAATGATTCCTGCGGTGGCTCCTGGCCGGTCAATGAAGAGTTTAGTGTCAGCTAAATTTGATTACAGTAAGCTTGACCAAGAAGAGTCGCCCGTCCGAATTCGTCTAAACAGCACCGTAGTAAATGTTAGGCGAGATAAAGTGACTGGATCAGACGAAATAGTAGTCATAACTTATGTTTCACAGGGTAAGACATATAGGCTGCGAGCCGCAGGCTGTATTTTGGCTTGTAATAACAGCATGATTCCTTATCTATGTCCGCAACTTCCAGACAAACAGAAAGAGGCGCTGTCGTTTCAAGTAAAAAGTCCTATTCTTTACACAAATGTCGTTCTGACTAATTGGCGCGCTTGGAAGAACTTAGGTATCGGTGCAGTGGTATTTCCAACGGGTTACCATGTTAATGCCAGGATCGATTTCCCTGTAAGTTATGGGGACTATAAGTTTTCGAAAAATCCAGATGAACCCGTCGTTATTCATATGGAAAAGTTCCCTCATCCGATCAATACCGGACTTACCGCTCGCGAGCAATATAGGCAGGGGCGCAGAGAGTTACTGACTACATCTTTTGAAACTATTGAGCGCAATGTAAGGTTGCAGTTGCAAGGCCTTCTCGGGCCGGGTGGGTTTGATGCTGCAAAAGATATTGCGGGAATTACAGTGAATCGATGGGCCCATGGTTACGCTTATTATTATAATTCTCTCTACGATGAGATGTATTATCGGGATGATGATGAGCGATATCCTCATATGATCGCACGAAAACCCTTTGGAAAAGTTGTCATTGCAAACGCCGATTCTGGAGCCAGTGCCATGATGGAATCTGCTATTGAGCAGGCGTACAGAGCAGTAAAAGAGTTGAGCTGATATCCACAGTCATCATAACGGTAACTGCTGGATAAGAGCCTCATTTGACTCATTAGATAATATTGATTACTGTTTTCCTCATTAACGATAAAGGTTTGTGACGATGGATATAGGTGTACCACTTAAAGATTTAGGTAGTTTAGACATCGAACCCTTGCGTGATGCCATTTTGTCTGTGGATGAAAAAGCGTGGTTTGATAATAGCCATCGCCAGACAGCCTACGACGTGCACGCTCAGACTCAATCATTGGTCATGTTGTTTGTGGACACTGAGCACTGGCCAAAGCTTGACGTTACTAGAGAAGCAGCCTGGGATGCTCTATCCCAGACCGCAACGCCGATCATGAATACTATACTTGAGCAGTTTTATCCTCCGGGGGGTAAAATTATTCGTGCTATGGCAGCTAAATTAGTGTCTGGTGGAGTCATTACTCCGCATCATGATAAACACCCCTCTTTCCATGCGGGGCATCGTATTCATATTCCAATTATTACTAATTCACGCGTCCGATTCATGATTGATGGACAGCCGTACAAGTTCCAAGTTGGTAGAGCCTATGAAATTAATAATCAGAAGCAGCATAGTGTTATGAACAAAGGCAAAGAGGACAGGATTAACTTCATTTTTGACTATGTACCGCCAGACACTTTGGCAACCCTAGGGGGTTGATCGTAAAAGCCCCTTGGTATTTAAATCTTTTCCATTTAGATATGTTTTTCCATCCCCCAACCTTGGTGAGCTAGCAGTGACTCACCTGATGCAATTGCCCCTTCCTCTAAAGTAGTGGCCATTGAATCATTCCAGCGATTTAAATACCCAAACAATGAAATAACACCCAGTAACTCTACAATTTCATCTTCATTCCAATGGGCGTGGAGTGCTGCTTGAATCTCTGCATCAACACCNTTGGGTACAGTTGAGGCGGCCACCGAAAAATTCAATGCAGCTCTTTCGGCTTCCGAAAAAGCGGGGTGAGTTTTGTATTCCCAAATATTGTCTAACTGTTCCTGTTCGGCTCCGTAGCGTTCGGCGGCTCGAATAGTGTGCGCTTGGCAGTATCGACAACCGGTTACATTACTCGAGACATAGGCTATTAATCTTTTTAGTGCGCTTGTGACGCGACCCTGATTATCCATTACTGCCATATTCAAATTAATAAATGCCTTAGCAATTTTAGGTCGCCGCATCATCGTTAATACACTGTTCGGACAAAATCCTAGGGTCTCATTAAAAAAAGTCGCTAGTTCAGCAACTTCAGGGTTAGTGTCAGCAGTAAGAGGGGTGACTAGTGGCATAATTTGTTTCTCATTTCTATNGATNCTAGATCTTGTAGTTTACTTAATCATTGATNATGCTATNGCGCTTAGCCTGCCTGAACATCATCCAGCTTGCGATAACAATTCCAATACTCACTGTACCTATTATTAGAGTGGCCAAGGCATTTACGTCAGGGGTGACACCGAGTTTTATTTTGGAGAAGATGACCATGGGCAAGGTACTAGCCCCAGCTCCTGAGGTAAAACTGGCGATAACCAAGTCATCCAAAGACAGTGTAAAAGCTAAAAGCCAGCCAGATAACATTGAAGGTGCTATTAAAGGCAAGGTGATATCAAAGGCAACCTGCATGGGTCGTCCGCCAAGGTCCATGGCAGCCTCTTGGAGAGATTGATCCATGCTGCTCAGTCGAGATTGCACAATTACGGCTACATATGCCATAGAAAAAGTTATGTGAGCAATGGTTATGGTGCCGGCGCCTCGAGACATCGGCCAGCCAATCAACTCTTGCAGACTCACGAACATCAATAATAGTGACAGACCGGTAATTACTTCTGGCATGACAAGGGGAGCTGCGATAAGACCGGTGAATATGAATCGGCCACGGTATCGGCCCATTTGGGTCAGGGGCAACCCGGCCATAGTGCCTAAAATGGTGGCGAAGGTTGCACTGGTGGCAGCGATTTTAAGGCTTAGTAATGCTGATTCTATGAATTTGATCATTATTAAATAAAGCGGTATACCAGCGCAGGGAAAATCCGCCCCAAACGGAAGAAATTGCCGATTGGTTAAAGGAATACAGTATCAGCACCAGTATCGGTAAGTATAGAAAGGCAAAGCCAAAACATAGGCATGAGAATACAAAGCGAGAGGATTTGTTCATAGTCACTCTTGCTCCTGNTGGCTGCGTTGAAATAGCATGATCGGTATGACCACAATAAACAGTAATATAGTTGCAACTGCAGAGGCTAGCGGCCAATCTCTATTCACGAAGAATTCGTCGTAAAGAGTGCGACCAATCATCAGTGAATCTAGACCCCCTAGAAGCGCCGGTATGACATATTCACCAATCGCGGGAATAAACACTAATAGTGAGCCAGCAATGATCCCTGGCATAGACAGAGGCAGAGTTACATCTATAAAGATCTGCCAGGGCTTAGCACCCAGATCAGCCGCAGCGTCATGCAGGCTAGTATCCATCTTTTCCAAAGTCGCATAGAGCGGCAAAATCATGAATGGAATGTAGGTATACACAATGCCTAGAAAGACTGCCATATCGGTATAGAGCATTTGTAGCGGTGACTCGATTAACCCCATATTCATTAGCAGTGAGTTTATAAGTCCGTTTTTACCTAACAGGCCCATCCAAGCATATACCCGTAGCAAAAATGAGGTCCAAAAAGGTAGTATGACAAGCATCAATAAAATATTGCGAGTCGTCGGTGAAGCCCGGGCAATACCATAGGCCATGGGGTAGCCAAC
>JGI26114J46594_1000252_pt1 | contig 14150 bp, 10 predicted proteins | sample AOAMet1_18_M0_10_2_FD_46594 | JGI IMG/M metagenome (IMG submission 46594) | reverse complement strand
TCGTACCAATGAACGGCTGTTCCATCAAAGTATTTAGAAGATTCTTCATTTTCATACATAGAATCTACCCAGTTTTTTAAATCCGCTCTGTTTTGATCATAACCAAGAATAATAAGATCTCCTTTTCCATCTTTTTCTAGTTGTGGTCCTAAAAAATTTTTAACAAAATTTGTCATTTCATCAGGTGAGTAATGCATGCTTTCCCAGCTTGAATTATTCCCGTGAGGCTCATTTTCTACAGTAAATCCCCATATGTCTATTCCTTGATCTTTGTATGCGTCTACATATTTTGAAAAAAATAGAGCCCATGTATCATAATATTTTGGTAATAATTTTCCTCCTCGCCAACCGTTGTTGTCTTTCATCCATGGCGCTGCTGTCCATGGGGACGCAAAAATTTTAAAACCATTTTTAGAAACCTTTTGAGCATCTTTAATCATGGGAATTATGTCGTCCATATCTTCCTTTACAGAGAAGTATTCAAGATTTTTATCACCTTCAACTGGACTGTAAGAATAGTTTGAAAGAGAAAAGTCACAAGAATTCATGTGAGTTCTAGTTAATGAATAATTTGATCCATTTTCTGAAAAGTAAGCCTCAATAATTTCTTTCCTTTTCTCATCACTCATTTGGTTCAATAAGTAAGCTGAAGATTCTGTAAAAGCGCCTCCAAACCCAGTAATTTTTTGATACTTTCTATCAGTATTGATTTTTATAGTTGAAACATTGTCTCCAATTTCAAAATCATTTTTTTCTGTTAATTTATTTCCTTCTCTTGAAGTTTCGTAAACTTTAATCATAAAATCAGAGTTGTTATTACAAGAACTAATTAGTGTTATAAAGCAGATTAAAAGGAGTTTTTTTAAATTTTTCATTTTAATTGTTTTTAAACTTTTCTTTAATTATTTCAAATGTTTTCTTTTTGTTTCTATCTATATCAAGAATCCCCCAGTATTCCTCGTTTGGTGCTCCGTCATATGGAACTCCAATACTATTAGGAGCCCATCCACCTATATCTTGTTTTTCAGGATTACCTGCTTTCCAAAGACCATCAATGAACTGAAAAATTAAAACACCTGATACTATGTTTGAGTTTTTGAAAACCGAGTTCAAAATTTTTGAATTCGCATCAGCCTGTGCTAATTGATTCTCACCTTTTAGATAGCCAAGTTTTTCAATAGTCATGTAGCTGTCGCTACCAGCCTCTGAAAGATACATTGGTTTTGAACTTAGATTTTTCCATTCATTAAAAATTGTTGAGGGATCATCCCATCTGTAAACATTTAAGCCCCAAACATCTATATTTTGCAAAGAAGAAATTGCAAGATTATCAGGAATTTCTCCATGTGCTGTGGACACGGGTTTGCTTTTATCTATTTCATGTATTTTACCCGCTGCAGTATTTAATGCTGTATACCAATTACTAATATTGTTTTCAAACCATTCAGGGTGATAATTATATTCGTTACCTAGTTCCCAAAATAAGATTGAATTGTGGTTTTTATATTTTTCAATATATTGAGTAAATGATCCAGAAAGTATATCATAATATCCGTTTTGATTGTATCCAAACCCAATAATAATTTTTAAGCCAGCCTTGTCAATTTTATCAAGTATTTCTAAATCATCAATTGGTGAATATACCCGAATGGTATTAATTCCTGCTTCAACCATTAATGATAAATCTTTATCAATATTATTGAAATTTCTTTCAGAACTTCCCTTTGGGACTGGATGATAGCATACTCCTTTAATAAAATAATTCTCATTGTTTATTAGTATGCTTCTTTCTGAAATAGAAATAACATCATTACTTTCTTTATTTAAATAATTCCAACCTAATACAGAACCTAAAGCAATAATGATAAGTAAATTTTTAAATCTCATTTATTAATTATTACTAGGTGGAGTTAAAATATTGTTTAATAGATTTTCGCTATTTCCGTTATAAGTTTTAGTAATTGAGTTGCCATTTCTTGTTAAGCCGTTAAAATCTCCGTTATCAACATTTTTCCATAATGAATACTTTGCTTTTCCGTCAACAGTAAATAAACCAAAATGATTTTCTGATCCATTTTCATTTGAAAAATCTTTCCAATTTTCGTCAAATGCTTCAAAATAAAAACATGCAATTTTTTCATTTCTTGACCAATCTCTAATTTTATCATGAAATACAGCTTGTTTGTATTCGTCTGCAGCGTGAGACCCATTTTCACCGTAATTTCCATTAGATTTTGTAGCCCAGCCTAATTCACCAATGTGTATTTGTTTGTTAGGATCAATTTTTCTAACATATTCTTTTACACTATTGTATTGAGAAATTGCATAGTCATGAACATTATCCATCGCTTTGTGAATTGTTTCCAGATTAGAGTTGGTGTTACTAATTTCTTTTTCAAAATTCCAAAAACTTGGATTGTAATGAGTGTCATGAAATGCATATGTGTGCATTGAAATAAAATCAACCGCTTTAATTAATGAATTTAAGTCTTCAGTATGGTAAGAGTCTTCGCCACCACCCCATGAAGCAAAATTGTCCGAGCTAGTTATCCATAAATTCTCAGGAAGTTTTTTTTGTTTTTTTAGATCTTGAAGATGATTAACCCAATTTAATATAACGCTTGGTTTGACATAGTAACTCCACGCCCAATTAACCATTGCTTCATTTCCAACTGCAATAATTTTTACAATTTCTGGGTACATGTTGGCTAGATTAATCGCTTTTTGAATTTCTATTGCATTAGCAGATTCGTCTTCTTTATCATGATTTGGATTATCAGTCCATGCATTCTCACAATCTATCCATGCACCTAACATTACATACATTTCAAAATCTGAATCAGACTTTTTTAATTCTTTTATTGCTTTTAAAATATTGGGTGCTTGTTGTAATTGTAAATTATATGTTCTTAAAATTTTCACTCCAATTGAAGACAGTATTTTTAAATCTTCTTTCAACTCATCCATAGTTGGTTGAATATCTCTACTATTGTGTCTATAACCACCGTATGAAATTGCTAAATAGTCTGGATTGTTTAAAATTTCTTTAGCTGTTATTTCAGATTTGTTTATCATTTGATTTTCTGAGGAATTACAAGAAATCAACAAGCATGTGATAAATAATATAATCAAGTTTAAATTGATTAATTTATTTTTTGAGATCTTATTAATTTCTTTAATTATCATTTTATTACACTAACATTAATTTGCTTGATAATATTTTCTCTATCAAAAAGAGATCTACTCGAATCAATATCAAGCTCGTTCCCTTGAATACTAACAGATCTACCATCAATAAAATCAATGGTGATTTTTTTTGAAGATGATTTAGAATAGATTATTGGAACTTGACAATATGTAAAACAAAGTGAATTCACATTTACATTTAATTCAATTTTTTCTTTTGATAAATTCACATATCTAAAAGTTTCATTAGTTGTTAAAAACTCTTGATCTCTGAGCATTTCAGAGTTGAAGCTTATAATTCCATTATTAACCTCTACGCCAAGTTCTCCAAACCTTGATATTACATCTTCTTTTACTTGGCCAGTCATTCCTGGTTGTTGAGCTCCTTTACCAGCAGGTGTGTGAGAATAAGGATCGGTTGGAAATGCTCCNTATAATTNAGGGGACTTATTTACACCAATTCCTTCAAGTATTTCAAAATAATGATCAAAGAATCTTCCAATTACAGCATTATCTTTTTCACTTATAGCTTTTTTTGTAGTTTCTAGAACTGCTAAAGAAAGTTTAGATACCATGTGCCAATAGATTGAACCTAATCCTTCATATCCAAAGAAAGTTCCGGATCTTCCAGTAAATTCTTTGTGATTAAACACATCTTCAAAAATTTCAAGAATATTGTTGTACTCCTCTTTAACTAACTCATTGTATTTTTTTGGTAATAAATTCAATTCACTTATTAATCCATTCACATTATTAAAATCACAATTAAAATGAAATGATCCCTCACAATCTTGAGAAACTATTTGATTATTGCCGTCATTTAATAGTTTACTTAATAATTTAGATTCTTTAACTTTTGAAGACGCAATGTTATTCTTTTCTAAAAACAAGCCTAAATTTTTATCTGGATACAGTATATAACTGTATTGATCTTCTCTAAACAATTTACTTGATTTTAGCGCATCTAAAACCTCTAGATTTTCTTTAGAACTTAAGTATCCGGAACTTAAAACAGCAACCTGACCTTCAAGCATTTCTGGCAAGTGTGATATTGAAATATTATCTTTGTCAATAGTCAATAAATTGTATGCATGGTAAAGTTTGTCACTTCTTTTGTTAGAATCAATCGAATGATCTATATATTTTAATAGCAGTTGTAATAATTCTTTAATTTCTTTAATCCCAATTGCAGATTTAGTACCAGAAAAACTACTATCATAAATTGTGTCTCTGTAATTTGAACCAGCTTGCCCTAGTGAATCAACTATTTTTTTTCTATCTAAATCTGATATTAACGTATCTAAAACTTTTTTATTTTTATTTAACGCAAAAGAAATATCATTAAAAAACTTGTTAAGTTCAGAAGATATTTCGACAGAAATAAGGTCAGTTTTTTCTAATAGAGAATTAAAAAAATCAACAAATCTTCTCAGGTAATATAACGTTACCATAGAAATTCCGTTACCAACCAATGCATTGTTGGCATCATTCCATTCAGGCCTTTGAGTGTTCATCCATATTCCTCCCTCGGGAACAAAATTTGAAACTTTTGAAAGTAATGTGGCTAAAATCTTTTCAATAAAGTTAACATGATGAACTTCTTGTTTGTTATTAAAAACTAACGATCCGTCAATTCCTATTTCGTTTTTTCTTTTATCTATTAATATTTCATTTTTATGATCGTAATCAATTGTGTTTTTAGAATCTTTTAAAATTTCTTTATAAGACTTAATTTTATAAGGAACATTTGCGTAAACAAATAGGCTTTTTGAGAAATATTTGTAGAGTTTATTAGGGTAATGATTTTCAATAAATTCAAGAAATTTTAAAAGATATATTATTTGATGATCGCCCCAATAACCAATATAAGACCAAGGATTATCTGGCTCAATAGTTTCCCAATCAAATCCATCCTTTGTAACCCTGTAAGGATTGTACCCGTCAAAGGTAGTTGAATTTAAAAATTTATGTATCATTCCTTCAATAAATTGAGGGTATGAATATGCCAAAGCTTCCCAGTTTTGAAAAATGTCTCTCCAATTACCCTGATAATCTAAAATTTTAGATCCATCTATTTCGCTTCTAGTATTAATAGAAAACTTGTTCCATGGTCTGCTCGGATCACCGTGTCTTCTACTAAATTTTAAGGGCAGGTATTCTGTACATAATCGTTTGAAATCATGATTAGATATGTTTGCTGAAATTGATTTTAAATCATGAAGTGTAAAAATCTGAGGAAGATTATTTAAAGTTTCATTAAACGATTTGTAAATAGTACAGTTAGCTTTTTTTATGTAAGGTAAAAAGTCATTTTTTTCTATTTGGTAATTATCATCAAAAATACCTCCCCTCATGATATTAAACATTGTATTAGAAAAATGTCTAATCATTCTAAGCTTGTCATTAGTTAGTTGAAGACCATCTGCGTTACCAACTAATTCTCTTAATTTTGATGACCCTAAAATCACATCATCTTCTACTTTAGATTTGATTTCCCTATCATTTGTTATTGAATTTTTTAAACTAACAACATCTGAGATTGTTTGATTGACATTACAGACAATTATCCATTCTTCTAAGGAATTACTTTTTAATTTAATTTTCTTATTAATGAAATAAGCACCTTTTTCAGCTTTAATTTCATGTTCATTGTATAAATCAATTCCATTTCTGAAATTATCAAGCTGCAGTGAAGATAAAAGGTGTTTTGTATTTTCAATTTCCGTTGTCCAAACAGTATTTGCCTTTAATGCTTCACTTGGCTCTGCTTTGTCAACTATAATGGCACTTAAAGTAAAAATTCCTAATTTACTTTTATTTTCTAATTCGCATTTTTTATAAGCATCAACTAAATTACTTTGAGCAATTTGAAGACCTTCGCCAACTCCGTAAGGCAATATGTTTTGAATTCCATCAAGAATATTAATATCCAAATCATCGTTTGAATTATTTTTGATCGAAGATTTTCTAACAAAACCATATATGTTACTTGAATTCCATTGGTAGCTAAACTCAACGTTTAAGTCATGATTTATCTCTTCAAAAATTACTTTATTTCCAATAGTATTTTTATAAATATTTCTTGAAACTTTGTATGCTCCTTCATACCTATTTGAAAAAGGTTCCCAAAGGAAATTTTTGTTATTTTTTTTTACTAAAATAATTGTTTTGCTCCCTGTTGTATCACTTGATTCGGTGATTTTGTCGTCTGTATAATATGGGAATAATGAAAATTCACTATTTTTTCTACCAGCCGAAAGACTTCCAGTACTTGAAATAAACATCCAATGGTTAGAGTTGCTGACAATACTCATAAAAAATGGACGCATTTTATCTACATTGGAAATCTTATAAAAATTTTCATTTCCAATTTTTAGTTGTTTTCCTTCGACTTTTTTATTTTCAACTAATGATTCTAAATCACCAACATAAATCTTTTCAGGCATATATAATTTTTAAATTTTTATTGCATTATTTTTTCTTGAAAATAAACTTTTAAACTGTTTATTTTTCTCGAGGCAACAATTTTAAAAATAAGTGTATTATCTCTATGTTTTTTTTATAAAACCTTTACATTTTATCAATCAACCTTTTAAGCGGTATTAGTTTTAATTTAACCTGTTAAATTTAATTTTTGTCATGAATGTAATGTTTTTAAAAAATAAAATGTTTAAGTATTGTATAGGTATTTTCTTGTTTTAATAAGTTTTTCGGAAACTATTTTTACTCTTAAATTCCTCTTTTCACTAGTCTTACTTTGTTTTATTGTGAATTACGGAATGTAAAGGTATTTTTATTACGTTTTGTTTTATAATTGCTTAATTTTTAAGTAAAATTCTCTATAATCTTAATTAACAATCTTAGCTTTGCATTGTTATGCATAAATCTAGTTTTATAAATATTATTGGTAACCCTAACGTTGGAAAATCTTCATTGACCAATTATTTATTAGGTCAAAAGTTATCGATTATAACTTCAAAAGCCCAAACTACTAGGCATAGAATTTTAGCCCTTATTAATGATGAAAATTACCAACTTGTAATTTCAGACACACCTGGCGTTATTAAACCTGCTCACAAGCTTCATAAGTCTATGATGGATTTCGTATTACCAGCTACTGAAGATGCTGATATACTTATATATATGGTTGAGTATAAGGATCATAATTTAAAAGACGAATCTATTTTCAATAAAATTGTTAATATCAAAGTTCCTCTATTACTTATTATTAATAAAATTGATTTATTAGATCAGGAAAAGTTAGAATCTGAAATTGATTTTTGGAAAGTAAAAGTACCCAATGCTGAAATTTGGCCCATCTCTGTTAAAGAGTCTTTCAATATCGTTAAATTATTAGACAGATTAGTAGAGTTGAGTCCAGAGTCTCCACCCTACTTTCCAAAAGACCAACTCACTGATAAAAATGAAAGATTTTTTGTCAATGAAATAATTAGAGAAAAAATATTATTAAATTTTAAAAAAGAAATACCATATTCTGTTGAAGTTATTACTGAAGATTTCAAAGAAGAGCAAACTATTATAAAAATAAGATCTATTATCATAGTTGAAAGAGATTCTCAAAAAGGTATTATTATTGGTCACAGAGGAGCTGCCATTAAAAATGTTGGCACAAAAGCAAGAATTGATCTTGAAAGTTTTTTCAATAAAAAGATTTTTTTAGATCTTCAGGTCAAGGTTAAAAAAAATTGGCGATCCGATGAAAAATTACTTAAGAAATTCGGATACCATCAAAAATAATTTTTATTAAAATAAAAGTTTAGTTTTGTACACCTTTAAAAAATCAAAATGAGTTCAATTGTTGCTATTGTTGGAAGACCAAATGTTGGTAAGTCAACTTTTTTTAATAGACTAATACAAAAAAGAGAGGCAATTGTTGATTCTCAGAGTGGTGTGACAAGAGACCGTCACTATGGCTATTCTTTTTGGAACGGAAAGGATTTTACAGTAATAGATACTGGAGGTTTTATGCTTGGTGGTGAGGATAATTTTGAAAAAGAAATTAATACTCAAGTGATGATAGCTATTGAAGAAGCGGATATTGTTGTTTTTGTTGTTGACGTTGAGACAGGAATTAATTCAATGGACAATGAAATTTCAAGATTATTACATAAATCTAATAAGCAAGTTCTATTAGCCGTCAATAAAGTAGATAATTCAAAAAGACAACTTGATTCAACTGAATTTCATTCACTAGGATTTGAAAAAATATTTAATTTTAGTGCTATTAATGGAGGCGGAACAGGTGAATTGTTGGATTCATTAGTTTCATTGATGCCAGAAGAGTCAGTAATTGAAAATGATGAAATTCCAGGTTTTGCTGTAGTTGGTCGTCCTAATTCTGGTAAATCATCTTTTATTAATGCACTTTTAGGTATAGATCGTTATGTTGTTAAAGATTTGGCTGGTACCACACGTGACAGTATCGACACGCATTTTAATCGTTTTGGTTTTGATTTTAAATTGATTGATACNGCNGGAATCAGAAAAAAATCTAAAATTAATGATGATGTTGAATTTTACTCGGTAGTTAGATCAATTCGTACAATCGAAAACTCTGATGTTTGTTTAATAATATTTGATGCTACTAGATCTTTTGACAGTCAGGTCAAAAATATTTTTTGGTTAGCTGCTAGAAACAATAAAGGCATAGTAATTCTAGTTAATAAATGGGATTTAGTTGACAAAAAAACCAATACAATTAAACTATTTGAAGAAGAAATTAGAAAAGAGTTAGAACCTTTTACTGATATTCCAATAGTATTTATTTCAAGTTTAACAAAACAAAGAATTTTTAAGGCCATAGAGACTGGTATGGCTGTGTATAAAAATCGTTCTAAAAAAATTATTACCAGAAAGTTTAATGAATGTATGCTTCCTATAATAGAAAAAACTCCACCACCTGCATACAAAGGAAAATATGTTAAAATTAAATTTTGTACTCAACTTCCTTCTTCATTTCCTCAATTTGCATTTTTTTGTAACCTTCCTCAATACATAAAGGATCCATATAAGAGATTTATAGAAAATAAAATTAGAGAAATTTATGACTTTAANGGNGTACCCATTAGAATATTCTTCAGAAAAAAGTAATTAAAGTTCGTTTTTAATATTTATTAAGTTTGCTTTAATTTTTTCTAATTTTTTAATCACTTCAAAGTTTTTATTTAAAATTTTTAACTGATCTTTTGCACCATCAAGAGTGTAACCTTTTTCTTTTACTAAGTGGTGTATTATTTGTAGCTTTTCAACNTCTATTGATGAATATCTTCTAGTTCCTTTCTTGTTTTTTTTTGGACTTAATTCTTCAAACTCTGTTTCCCAAAATCTTATAAGTGATGCGTTTACGTTAAATGCTTTAGAAATTTCTCCTATGCTATAATATAATTTTTGAGGTAAATTAACATGCATTAATCTANAGATTGATTTTCTTGGTTTGCTAATCTGAGTAGATCGTCAAATTCATCAGGGGTAAGATTTCCTAAAAAATAGTTTATTGGGTTAACTCTTTTTTTATCAATTTGAACTTCATAATGTAAGTGAGGGGCTTGAGATCTTCCGGTACTACCAACAAAACCAATTACATCTCCTTTTTTCACTTTCTGTCCTCTTTTTACGTTATACTTGTTTAAATGAGCGTANAGTGTAATATATCCAAAGCCGTGATCAATTCTAATATGTTTTCCATATCCGGTTGATCTTGAATCAGCTCTAATGATTTTTCCATCACTTGCTGCATAAACAGGCGTTCCTCTTGGAGCTGTAAAATCCATTCCAGAATGCATTTTTCTAGATTTATTAAAGGGATCATTTCTATAACCATATCCAGAAGCCATTCTTGTTAAATCACTTTTTTTAATTGGTTGAATTGATGGNATAGCTGACAATAGTTTTTCTTTCTCACTGGCAAGTCTTTCTATCTCATCAAGAGATTTCGATTGAATTACTATTTGTTTTGTAAGTATTTCAATCTTTTTAGTAGTTTCAATAACTAATTTAGAATTATCAAATCCCTCCAAATTTTCATATCTGTTAACACCACCAAATCCAGCTTTTCTAACTTCACTGGGTATTGGATTGGTTTCAAATAAAACTCTGTAAATATTATTATCTCTTTGTTCAATTTCGTTAAGAACAATATTAAGTTGATTTAGCTTTTTATTCATCAACTCAAACTGAAATTTATAATTTGATATTTCTCTAGCTTGAGAAAGTTCAGTAGGTGTATTAATTAAAGGNGATTTAAGCAGTATTAGNAAGGCTACGATTCCAAAGAACGAGGATACTATCAAAAACGTTAAAACATTTCTTAATTGTACTCCTTTACTTACTTTGATTTTTCTGTAAGAAAGTGTTTTTGTGTCGTAATAATATTTGGTCTTAAACATTAATTAATTTATACTAATTTTACGCTTAAATTACTTTGTATAATATTAAGTAAATATATAAAATTGTTTTTTTTAATATCTATTACTAATTTAATAATTAATGAATTCTAATAAAGTTCGTTCTACGTTTCTCGATTTTTTCAAAAATAAAAATCATAAAGTAGTTAAATCTGCTCCAATGGTTATTAAAAATGATCCTACGCTAATGTTTACAAATGCTGGGATGAATCAATTTAAAGATAATTTTTTAGGAAATTCAATTATTGAACATAATAGGGTAGCAGACACTCAAAAATGCTTAAGAGTTTCAGGAAAACATAATGACTTAGAAGAGGTAGGTTTAGACACTTATCATCATACCATGTTTGAAATGCTAGGTAACTGGAGTTTTGGCGATTATTTCAAAGAGGAAGCTATCCAATGGGCTTGGGAGTTATTAACCAAAATTTACAAAATAGATAAAGAATCACTATATATTACAATTTTTGAAGGTTCAAAAGAAGATAATACAAGTTTAGATCAAGATGCTCTTGATATTTGGTCTAAAATAGTTGAGAAAGACAAAATTATTTTTGGAAATAAAAAAGATAATTTTTGGGAAATGGGTGATGTTGGTCCTTGTGGTCCATGTTCTGAAATTCATGTTGATATTCGTTCTGAAAAAGAAAAATCTCTTATTCCTGGAAAAGACTTAGTCAATAAAGATCATCCTGAAGTTATTGAAATTTGGAATTTAGTTTTTATTCAATTTAACAGAAAAACAAATGGAAGTTTAGAAAATCTTCCTTCCAAACACATAGATACTGGAATGGGATTTGAAAGACTATGTATGGTTTTACAAGGGGTTAAATCTAACTATGATACCGATGTATTCTCTCCTTTAATCAAAGAATTAGAAAATATTTCTAATGTAAAATATAGTACCTCTTTAAAAACTGATATTGCTTTTCGTGTTATTGTTGATCATCTAAGAGCAGTTGTTTTTTCTATTGCCGATGGTCAGCTACCTTCAAATAATGGCGCAGGTTATGTAATTAGAAGAATTTTAAGAAGAGGAGTTAGGTATGGGTACACTTTTTTAAATTTAAAAAGTCCGTTTATCTACAAGCTTGTTAATACTCTATCGAATCAGTATTCATCTGTTTTCCCAGAAATAGATTCCCAAATTGAAATTATTAAAAATGTTATTAAACAAGAAGAGGATTCTTTTTTAAGAACTTTAGATAAAGGGATTATTAAGCTTGATGAAATAATATCTAAAAGTAAATCAAACACAATTTCAGGCTCAAATGCTTTTGAATTATACGATACGTTTGGATTTCCTGTTGATTTAACTGCTCTTATACTACGGGAAAAAAACATGAACTACGATTCTAAAGAATTTGATAGTTTAATGCAAGACCAAAAAAACAGATCAAAAGCTGCTATTAATACTCAAAATCAAGAATGGATATCTTTAACTAATAATTTTCAACAAACTGAGTTTTTAGGTTATGATAATTTATCAGCTGACACCAAAATATCAATGTACAGAGAGTCAATTACTAAAAAGGGTGATTCTGTTTTTCATTTGGTTTTTGAATCAACTCCATTCTATCCTCAAGGCGGAGGTCAGATTGGAGATTGTGGTTTTATACAAACTGTTGACGGCTCTAAATTGGAAATTATTAATACAGTCAAAGAAAATGACACAATAATTCATATTACTAAAGAACTTCCTAAAGATCTCAACTCAACTTTAAATGTTTCGGTTTTTAAGGATCGAAGACTTAACAGTTCCTGTAATCATACATCTACACACTTACTACATCAAGCATTAAGACATGTTTTAGGTACTCATGTTCAGCAAAAAGGATCAATGGTCTCTGATAAATATTTAAGATTTGATTTCTCACATTTTGAAAAATTAAGTGATAATCAAATTAAAGAAGTTCAAAATTTTGTTAATCAAAAAATTGATGATCATTTAGATCTTGAAGAAAATAGATCTGCTGATTTCAACGAATGTATTAATAATGGAGTAATTGCATTGTTTGGCGAAAAATATGGTGATAAGGTTAGATCTGTGAAATTTGGAACTTCATTTGAGCTGTGTGGTGGAACACATGTTAAAAACACAAGCATAATTAAAAACTTTATTATTAGATCTGAATCAGCAATATCAACAGGTATTAGAAGAATTGAAGCAATAAGTGGACTAGTAGCAAAAGATTATTTAAATGAAAAAATAAAAATTTTAGATAATGTGAATTCTTTATTAAATAATGAAAAAGATGTATTAGTAGCCATAAAAAAACTTAAAAACCACAACACTCAGTTAGGTAAAAAAATTGATAATATTAGCAGTGAATTATCAAAGTTTTATTTGAAAGAAATTATAGATCAAACTCAAAATAAGAAATCAATTAATTTTTGCCTATGAACTTAAGTGTTCGCCAGAACTACTAAAGAATTTAGCTTTCAGTGCAGGAAAACAAATTGAAAATTTGTTTTTAATACTAGTGTGTCAAAATGAGGACAAGGTTTATTTGACTTGTTACATATCTAAAAATTTAGTTGATGATTCTAAAATGAATGCCAATAATATTGTTAGAAACCTAAGTCAATTTATTGAAGGTTCAGGCGGAGGACAACCCTTTTTTGCTAATGCTAGTGGAACTAAATTAAATGGAACAGCAAAATTAAAGGAGGAAGCAAAAAAGTTATTTTAATTATTTTACTTCAATTTCTGGAGGGTATACATCCAAGATTTTAGTTACATAAGAACTTACTAAATCATCTCTATTAGTTCTTTTACTACTTGACAAAAAACCAGTCCCTTTTCCTTGCCATATTAATTGTTTGGTCTTAGTGTCAATTAAATCAATGTATAAAGCACCTTGAGAAGTTGAATAAGCTACTTGTCTATGACCCCTTCCGTAATTTGGGTACCAACCGGTATAATATGGACTGTAAAAAGTATTATCTATGTAAATATTTTCAGAAGATTTAGTAGCAATATTAATAAGAATATCGGGGTTTTCGTCAATTGTCATTCCTTTATTTAATAATGTATTTTGNATAGACTTTAGAATTCTTTTTTTGTCTATATCTGAAATTTCAACTTTATCAATCCCAGACTTGTAGAAAGCAAATGTTTTGTATTGTGAGAAATCAGCTTCAGAGTCGAAATCAGAAGCAACTTTNACAGATCCACAACTAATTAAGATTACTGAAATAAAAAGTAGGTAAGAAAATAATTTAAAAGTTTTCATAATAATATTTTATANATATANATCAATAATAGTGCCTTGATTTTATTTAAATTTANATTTTTTAAATGTCTGATCATAATTTTTATATAAAAAATGTCTTTTTTTAACACAATTAAAACAGAAAACATTCGTTTAGAATTTCAAGATTTAAATCATGATTTAAAGATTTTTATGAAAAGAGAGGATTTAATTCATCCTATAATTTCAGGTAATAAATTTCGAAAATTAAAATATAATCTTAAGAAATTAAAAAAAAATAAAAATTCACTTTTAATTACTTTTGGAGGTGCCTTTTCAAATCATT
>JGI26114J46594_1000241_pt1 | contig 14667 bp, 14 predicted proteins | sample AOAMet1_18_M0_10_2_FD_46594 | JGI IMG/M metagenome (IMG submission 46594) | reverse complement strand
TGTTTTATATTTATTTGGAACCGTAATGTATATTTCTTGACTAGTTTTTTGATTAGGTGAATCTATGGTAGGAAACCAACAACTGTTTGATTCTGTTTCACCCTGAGTCCATATTTGAGTTGGTTTATTAGGATTTTCTCCTTTAGGATTAATAAAATACAACCCCTTAGCAGAAGTAATTGCATTACTTCCTTTGCTTTTTACCTTTTCGGGTCTAGCTGTATATTTTATATATAATGTAAAAGTTTCACCTTTTATATATTCTCTGGGAAGCTCAATAGTTAATTTAAAACCATCGTAATTATAATTTAAATTGGTATCGTTTAGAGAAACAGCATGAATGATCATTGCTTTAGCATCTAACACAACCTCTTTTGTTTTGTAAAAATGTGGTTGTAAAGTAACCCATTCTTGTCCATTCAACTCCTTATTTTCAAAATTAAAATTGACCTTAAGCTTGGTGTGAATGAGGTCATTAATTTTATCTCTCTCTTTTCTATATAAAGTTGTAGGATCTTGAATTTGTGAAAAAAGAGAAAAACACGATAGGAGTAAAATGATAACAAAAAATAACCTTTGCAGCTTCATATTTATGATATAAGTTTCAAAAATACTAAATAATAAAAAGGCAGTTGTTAATCCCTAGTTAAAAGAAAAAACAGCAGATTAAAAATCAGTTTTTAATAATGAATCACTTATTTTAATTTATTGAATTAAGAGCTTGCTTAAATTGCTGAAGATTTAACTGATTAGGATCAATTTTAAGGTATTCTGCCATTTGTGTAATTTTAATAGGATTCATATGATTACCTATAACTCTAGCTACCCCTACTCCTATTTTTTTGGAATATCCAAATACAATAACTTCGTTGATGTCGTTAGCATCGCCATTATAATAGATAGATACGCTCATTCCATTCATATCCATTTTCATTAAATTTTTATACAAAGTTGAATTATTAAGAATTAATGAAATTGCTTTTTTTTCAATTTCATACGCTTCATTATTGTTTAGATATGGAAGTCCTAATACGTTAACTTTTTTAATACTTTCATAGCCGTCTTTTACATCAAGAGGAACTTTATCAGAGTTTAATTGGATTAAACTCATAGGGAGGTCTACTGACATGAAACCGGGTTTGTCTTGCTTTTCAACGATATATGTTTGTATTGTTTTTTGTTGATTGCAAGAAATAAAAAGAGCTAAAACTGTTAGAATGATGACTGCTTTTTTCATATCTAGTTATTTTTTGTAAATGTGTCTACTAAAGTTGACATTTTATTAATATCTATAGCACCTCTTAATGAAACTATCAATGCTTCAGACATTCCATTGGTTTGCTTATCTATTCCTTTTACTAGCATAAGAACTTCACTAACAAGATCTTTATTGGAAGTAGTTTTTACGTAAATCCAAACTTTAGAATTGTCTTCTTTGAGTCTCATTAATTCAGTTAGTTTTTGAGCTCTTACAGCTTTTTTTACCATACTTTCCATTTGTGTGGCTATCTCTGGTATTTTTGTTGAAAAGGTTTTGAATTCATTTAAATTTTCTATCATTTTAAATACTTCTGTCATTTCATTACCCTCATTTTCACTTTCAAAATTAAATTTTGATAAGATTTTAAAGGCATCTTTACTTATGACTACAGACATAACTCCGTCCATATCCTCTAATTTGTCAAAAGTAGATTGCCCGTAACTTATTGATGATGTAATTGCTAAAGCAATTAAAAGAATTGTTTTTTTCATTGTTGTTAAATTTAATTGATGATATTACTTATTATTTTTAAATATTTTATTTACTGAATCTTCATAAACATGAAGTCTTTTTAATGCTTGATTTCCCTTATTTAGATTTGTTGAAACTAATTTTAATACATTGGTTATTTGTGCTAGATTTTCTGCTGCTTGTTTTTTTTCATTGTACTCATTAATTATATGTAATCCTGAATATGTGCTTAATAATAGTATTAATGAGGCTGCTACCATTCGCCAATTATTGTTTATAATTTTAGTATTTAAAATAATTTTTTTGGTGTAAGTTTCATCAGTATTACTTTTAAAGTAATTGAAAAGTAGTTGATATTCCTTCAAATGTGGAGCAACTTTATTTGAGGCGAAATAAGTTCTTAAGGCATCTTCCTCTTTTAAAGTTGTCTCAGCATTTTCATACTTTACTAATAATCTTTCAATGTTGGCTAACTCCATAATTATTTTGTTTAGTTAGTTGTTCTCTAATCGTTTTTCTTGCTCTAGACAATGAAACTCTAACAGCCGTAGGTTTCATATTTACCATTTCACAAATTTCTTCAAAATCATATTGTTCAATATCTCTTAATTGAATTATCAATTTTTGTTGATTTGGGAGATTGTCAATAAGTAAATGAACTCTATCTACACTGTCTATATATTCTAATTTATTTTCTAAGCTAGTCTCTTTTTCCTTATAGTTACTGTGAATTAATGTTAAGTTACTAGCCTGTTTGGACTTTAGTCTATCATAACAGTAATTCTTTGTCATAGTCATGGCAAAGGCTTCGGTATTTCTATAACTGGCTATTTTATCTCTATTCTTCCATAACTTAAATAATAATTCTTGAGTGGCATCCTCAGCCTCCTCAGTAGAAGTCAACAATCTTTTTGATAGTCTAAATACTTTATCTTTAAANGGTAAAACAACTTTTAAAAAGTCTGATTGATTCATTATTTACAAAGAGTTATTTTTTAAATTAATTTAATATTGATCTCTTACATTTTTATGACGAGATACATTATATTTTGTTACATCTATAGATAAAAAAATACTAATTATACTTAAATTGCGTTAAATTGTTATTCAAAACAAGTTATGAAAGAAATAGTTCTAAAAACCCTAATTTTAATTTTATTTGTCTGTTTCTCATTTCAAAGCTGCAATAAAAATCAAGACGAATTAAATCCCGAAATTGAAGTTCAAGATTTTATTTGGAAAGCAATGAATGCTTATTATTTACATCAAGATGAAATTTCTGACTTATCTGACATCAAGTTTAACTCAAATCAACAATTAGAAAATTTTTTATATAATTTTGAAACTCCTGAAGAAATTTTCAACTCTTTAAAAAAAACATCTGATTCAAAATCTACTTTAATTGAAGATTACATACTTAATGACACTCCAATTCCTCTTAGATCCTCGTTTACGTCGGGATTGGAATTTGGAATTTTTAAAAACCCAACTAGTTTAGATAGTGTAATCGGTTATTCATCTCATATCCTACCCTTATCCTTTGCAGAAAATGAAAACATTAGCAGAGGAGATTTTTTCTATGCTGTTATTAATCAAGATAATGACACAGTTCGTTTAGCGGAAAATAATTACAGAGAGCTTTTAATAGACTATCCACAAGACACTTTAAAATTACTTATGGCAGATTTTGACGGATCTAGCTTTGTAACTAATAATCAAAGAGTAGACTTGGTTAAAAAAAATTATCAGTACCCTCCTGTTTTGTTAAAAAAAGTTTTTGATCTGGGTGTAAAAAAAGCAGGATATTTATTGTATAACAATGATTTTTCTGCCAATTATATAGGAGACTTAAATGCTACTATGCAGGAGTTTAAAAATGAGTCTGTAAACGAATTGATTATAGATTTGAGATATTCAATTGGTAGTGATTCATATGCAAAAACAATTTCAGAAATAGCTTCCATGATTACAGGCCAATTTCCNAATGAAATATTTATCAAAGAAACATGGAATGAAAAGGCTCAATCATGGTTTGAATTAAATCAACCNGACTCTNTTTTAACNAGATATCCAACAACTATTTACAATAATGAAACCATTAACAGTTTGAATCTTTCTGATGTTTACATCATTTTAAACGGTGAAGGTTTTACAGGGTCTTCGTCTACAGAACTTCTCATTAATGGCTTACGCCCATACATTAATGTTCATGTATTAGGGAATACAACCTCTGGAAGTAACCTAGGTTCAATCTATTTATATGACTCACCAGATTATGACTTTAATGATGTAAACACCAATCATATGTACTCTGTTGCACCTTCTGTACTTACCTTTTCAAATAAGGAAAATAACACTTATAGAAGTGGAATTTCACCAACTATTACATTATGTTCAATTGAAAACCCACTAAACTTAGGGGTACTCGGTGAAACCTCTGACCCATTATTAGATATCACTTTATCGTATATGTTAACAGGAGATGCTGTGATAACTGTGTTATGTAACCCATTTGATTTAGACGTAGTTTACAACTCTATAAGTACTCAAAAAAATATAGATAAAGGAATTTTTATAAAACAAGACTTACCAAATTTAGGACGATGATAAAAAATATAAAATCTAAAATAAGCACAGTAATAATTGTTTGTACATTATTTTTTGCTTCATGTGAAAAAAGTGACAATTATATGGCTACTGGAAATGATGAAATCCATTTATTTATCTGGAGGGCTATGAATAATTACTATTTATGGCAGCCTAATGTTCCAGATTTATCTGATACCAGATTCACCAATATTGGTCAATTATACTCTGAATATTCTAATTTTTCGTCACCTAGAGATGTGTTTGAAAGTCTACGCTATCAACCTGGGGTTGTAGATCGTTTTTCTTGGATTGTTGATGATTATGTAGCATTAGAGAATTCCTTTCAAGGAATAAATTTAAGTAACGGAATGGAGTTTGGTTTGGTTCGGTATGATAGTGACGCTTCAAAAGTATTTGGGTACGTAAGGTATGTGATTCCTGGGTCTGATGCTGAAGCTCAAAATATAGAAAGAGGAATGTTGTTTTCAGAAGTAGACGGTGTTCAGTTAACAGAATCAAACTACAGAGATCTCTTATTTGATGACAGCACAAACTATTCAATAACTTTAGCAGATTTTAACGGCGGTAATCCTTTGTCTAACTCAACTATCATCAGTTTAACAAAAACTCAATTGCAAGAAAATCCTGTTGCAATAGCAAAAACCATTCAAGAGGGTAACAATACTATTGGTTATCTANTATATAACCAATTTTCGAGTAGTTTTGANAGCAATTTAAATGCTGCATTTGCNACATTTCAATCAGAAAATATTACTGATTTAATAATAGATTTAAGATATAATGGAGGTGGNAGTATAAATACCGCAACCTATCTTGGTGCTATGGTGACAGGTCAATTTAATGGACAATTATNTTCAAAAGAACAATGGAATACAAAAATTCAAGAATTATTAGATGCTAGCATTTTTGAAAATAATTTCACTAATGAAATAGTAAAAAGAGATCAAAATCAAAATATAATTTTACAAGAACCTATTAATTCTCTTAATTTAAATCGTGTTTACTTTATTACAACAGGAAGTTCAGCTTCAGCCTCAGAATTAGTTATGAATAGTTTGTCTTCATATATTAATGTTAGTTCTGTAGGTAAAAAGACCGTTGGAAAAGTTCAGGGCTCTGTAACATTATATGACTCAGATAATTATACAAGAACTGGAGAAAATTTAGCTTCAAACCATAATTGGGCACTTCAACCTTTGGTATTAGAAATTAAAAATAAAGACAACTTCAACGAACCAGATGGGATTACTCCAACAGTAGAATTATCAGAAGATTTTGGAAATTTAGGTGAACTTGGTGAAAGAAGTGATCCATTGTTAGAAAGAACTATTGTATTAATAGCTACTGGAAGTAGATCTTTGTATCCTAAATCAAATGATTTTTCTGAACTGAAGCAAATTAGTAATTCAAAAGAAAATTATCCTTCTGGAAACAACATGTTTATTGAATTAAAAAATAAAAATAAAAAGGTTCAATAAATATAGTAGACTCAAAACTCTGGTCTAAATTCACTGTTATTTTCTTGATTTCTTTTTTGAGCATAAGCAAAACCAGAATCCCACCATTTAGTCATTTTGTTTGATTCAAATACTAAAGAGTTTGTTGTTAACACTGTAGGCGTATAATACAAGTTTAACTTAACATTGTTTTGTTTAGCTGACATTTTTCCTATTGTAATATTATGTTTTTCTACATGTTCCATCATGAATTCTTGGACGGTAAATAATAATGAAAAAGGATTTTTGGTAGGCATTCTATTTATTTGGGTGACTTCAGTTTCTAGAATAATAGCATCAACTTCTTTGGCTCCTCTTTCAATTGCCTCTCTTATAGGAATTAAACAACCAAATCCACCATCACCGTATTGATGACCGTTTTTTTCTAACAAACTCATGAACGGAATGTAATTGCAAGATCCCCATATCCAATCACAAAAATCTTCATAAGTATTTTCTTTAATTGACTTATATTCTATTCTGTTAGCTGTAAAGTTAGAGATGGTAACTACAACTTCTTTTTTTTCTTTTAAAATAGTATCATAAATTTCTTTGGTGATTTTTTTTGAAATTAGTTTTCTTAAATTCTTGCTTTCACCAAATGTTTTACTACCTCTGATGAAATTTAATAGAGTGGCAGAATGACGAATATTTACAATAGTAACTCCATTTTTATTGGTAATTCTAAATGGATTTACATTAAAAATACTACGCTGATTTACCTCTGTATATATTTTTTTCAGTGCATCAATTTTACCTAAAGCTAAATGTGAAACCATTAAACTACCAGTGGATGTACCTAAAAAAATATCATAGGTATTTTTCTTCTCTTTTAATAAATATTCTGCAACACCTCCTGCAAATGCCCCTTTACTTCCTCCTCCAGAAATTACTAACGCTTTCTTCATTATTCAACAAATGATTTATGTATTTTCGTTTTTATAAAAATACCAAAATGAAATCATTATTTGCAGGAGTTTTTTTATTTGTTTTTTTTACTTCTTGTACTAAAGAGTATCAACCTAGAGAAATAGATANTGTCTCAATTAAAGAATTTAAAATTGACAGCAACAGTATTCGTTCAATAGTGGCTGTAGATTCTTTAACCGTGTATTATGCAGGATCTATTGGAGATATTGGATTTACAAATAATGGTGGAACATCTTGGGAAACAAAACAATTTAAATATCAAGATTCTATTTACCCTAATTTTAGAAGCATTGCATTAAATGATAAAACAAATTTTGTGTACGCACTATCTATCTCCAACCCTGCTTTGCTTTATCAATATAATTTTTCTGATTCATCTATTGTATATAAAGAAAACCATCCGAATGTTTTTTACAATTCAATGAAGTTTTTTGATGAAATAAATGGCATTGCTATTGGAGACCCAACAGATGAGAATTGTTTATCTATACTATTAACAAATGATGGTGGTAATACATGGAAAAAAGTTTCTTGCCAACAAATTCCAAAAGTAGTTGAAGGAGAAGCTGCCTTTGCTGCAAGCAATACTAACATTAAAATTTTAGGAAATACTGTTTGGATTGTAAGTGGTGGAGTAAAATCTAGAATTTTTAAATCTATTGATTTAGGAGTGACTTGGAATGTTTATGAAACTCCTATTATTCAAGGTACTAGTTCACAAGGTATTTACTCTGTTGATTTTGCTGATGAAAATAATGGAATTGTAATTGGAGGAGATTATTCTAAACCAAATGAGAATTTCAAAAATAAAGCAATTACATCAGATGGAGGAAAAACATGGACTTTGGTAGCAGACGGAGAAAGCCCCAACTATAAAAGTTGTGTTCAATATGTACCTAACACCAATGGTAAAGAAGTTTTTGCTGTTGGAAAAACAGGAGTGTCCTACTCTAATGATGGAGGTATTAGTTGGAAAGAGGTTAGTAAAGAAGCATATTACACCATTCAGTTTGTTAATAGTAATATTGCTTGGTTATCAGGTAATAATAAAATTGGAAAGTTAATTCTCCCATAAAATGAAATATAAATTTTTTTTTCTATTTATAATTGCACTCAGTTCTTGTTCTAAAAAAACTCAATTTATTAATGAGTTTAATTGTGAAGTAGCGGTTTTTCAAAATCTGGAAAGAATTGAGGATGTGAAAAAACTTTTTTCTGTTTATTATCCAGATAGTTGGAAAACCAATTTGTACTATGATAAAAATCAATCCTCTATATATACAGCCGATACAACAAAACAATTAAAAGAAACCATGTTATTGGATATCACACATATATCTAGTGAATTAGTATTTGACTCTAATTTTGTAAAAAAATTTAATTCCAATTTAAAACAACAGCAATTAACAGAAATAAGCTCTAATGAGATACTTTTTAGAGATAAACCCACTTTTTATTCAGAAGCAAAAGGTTTCAAAAACAAGTTTAGTTATAGTGTGCTAAATCTATTCATAAAATTGGATGAAAAGAATTATATTCACTCAACAATAGAGGTTTATGGAGATTCCTTAAGAAGGAAAAGAATTTGTAAGGGAATTAATTTATTAGAAAAAACAATATTTTAAAAGGCTATGAATAAAAATCATATAATTAAAAGATTTATAAGTTACGTGACTATAGATACAGAATCAGACCCAAATAATCCTGACTTTCCGAGTTCAGATAATCAATGGGACTTAGCTAATCTTTTAGTTAAAGAGCTTAAAGACATTGGAATGAGTGATGTAACTTTAGATAAACACTGCTATGTTATGGCTACTTTGCCTAGTAATCTAGACTATGATGTTCCTACTATAGGTTTTGTTTCTCATATAGACACTACTCCAGATTATACAGGTGCAAATGTAAAACCAAGAATTCATCACAAATACGATGGTAAGGATATAGTTCTAAATGAAAATGAAAATATAGTGTTAAGTCCTTCTTATTTTGAAGATTTACTTCAATATAAAGGACAAACTATCATAACAACTGATGGCACTACCCTACTTGGTGCCGATGATAAAGCTGGGATTACAGAGATTGTTTCCGCTATGGAATATTTAATGAATCATCCAGAAATAAAACATGGTAAAATTAGAATTTGTTTTACACCTGATGAAGAGGTTGGAAAAGGAGCTCATAAATTTGATGTTAAAAAGTTTGGAGCAGATTGGGCATATACCATGGATGGTAGTCAAATTGGAGAGTTAGAATATGAAAACTTTAATGCAGCAAGTGCAAAAATTACTATTAACGGAAAAATTGTTCACCCTGGCTATGCCAAAGGTAAAATGATAAATTCCATGACAATAGCAAGTGATTTTATACATAGACTCCCATCTAAGGAAGTTCCTGAATCTACAGAGGGCTATGAAGGTTTTTTTCATTTACATCAATTAAAAGGCAACGTAGAACAGTCTGTTTTAAACTACATCATAAGAGATCATGATTTAGGGTTGTTTAATAACAGAAAACAATTTATAATTGATTTGGTTGCTAAGATGAATAGTGAGTTGGGTAATGATGCCATTGAATTAGATATTAAGGATCAATATTATAACATGAAAGAAAAAGTAATTCCTGTTATGCATATTGTTGATATTGCTGAAGAAGTGATGAAAGAAATAGGAATTACTCCACTCATTAAGCCTATTAGAGGCGGAACAGATGGATCACAACTTTCCTTTATGGGACTTCCATGCCCAAATATTTTTGCAGGAGGGCATAATTTTCATGGAAGATATGAGTATGTGCCAGTTGAATCTATGATTAAAGCTACAGAGGTTATAGTTGGAATCTCAGAAAAGGTAGCTTATAAATTTAAAAACTAAGACAATTGCGAATGTTTTCCTTTTACTCCTTTGAAGAAGTTGTGAAAGTGTTTAAAATCTTTTTCTTTATCGTCTGTAGTGTCGTAAGGTTCTGAAAATTTTATTTGTTTGTTTTCAAAATCTAGAGTAGCCATTACAATAGGTACTTTTGCTCCTTTTGCTATGTAGTAAAAACCTGTTTTCCATTTGGTTACTTTTTTTCTTGTACCTTCTGGAGAGATTCCTAGTCTAAACTCTTCTTTATTGTCAAAAATTTGAACAATTGCATCTACCATATTGCTACTCTTACTTCGGTCTACTGGTGTGCCACCTAAAGAACGAAATATAAATCCAAAAGGGCCTTTAAATAATGAGTTTTTACCAATAAAATTTACTTTTTCACCAGAAGAGTTCCTTGCTAAAATTGCAATTGGAAAATCTTTCCAACTAGTATGTGGGGCTGCTATTACAACATATTTCTTTAAATATTTGGGGAAATCACCTACTAATCTCCATCCTAGAACACGTTTAAATATAAAGTTTGATAATTTTTGCATCTTCAGTTTAAAAAGTTTTAAATTTAAGAACTTATTTTTGAATGATGATAGATTTACTTATTTACTTGATAATAACAATTACCAGTATTTTTATTGGTCTTTTTTTAGGAAGAAACTTCACTAGATTAAAGTTTGAAAAAAAACAAGCTACACTCGAAGAAAGAAATACTATTTTAAGTAATAGCTTTCATGAAATTACTGAAGATTTAAAGAATTCTCAACTAGAAAAAGAAGCATTAATAGCTACAAAGACACGTTTAGATACAGAATTAAAAAACTCTGAATTAAAATTAGTTGAAAACAAACAAGAATTAGATAAGATTCAAGAAAAATTTACAAAAGAATTTGAAAACCTAGCCAATAAAATATTAGATGAAAAGTCTTCAAAGTTTACCGAACAGAATAAATTAAATATAACTTCAATATTAAATCCTTTAAAAGAAAAGATTGAAGTGTTTGAAAAAAAAGTTTCTGAATCACAAAAAGAGAGTATTGGTATGCATTCTGCTCTCAAAGAACAACTTAATAGTTTAAAGGATTTAAATATTCAAATGAGTAAAGAGGCTATTAATTTAACCAAGGCCTTGAAAGGAGATAGCAAAACTCAGGGAGATTGGGGCGAAACACAATTAGAAATTCTTTTAGAAAAAGCAAATCTTGCAAAAGATATTCATTTCACCACCCAAGGTGGCTACAGAGATGAAGAAGGAAGGCTTAAAAAACCAGATTTTATAATTAATTTACCTGACAATCGTCACTTGATTGTAGATTCAAAAGTTTCATTAACTAATTATGAAGCATATTTTAATGAAGAAGATGAAAAACAAAAAGGGATTTATCTTAAAAAACATATAGAAAGTATTCGAAAACATATCAAAGAATTAAGCGATAAAAAATACGAATCACTATATGAAATTAATACTCCAGATTATGTGTTGATGTTTGTTCCAATAGAACCTGCTTATTTACTAGCTCTGAGTAACAACAATCAACTTTATTTAGAGGCTTTAGACAAAAATGTTGTATTAGTTTCTACTTCTACTCTTCTTGCTACACTAAGTACTGTATCTTCCATGTGGCGCCAAGAAAATCAAAAGAAAAATGTATTAGAAATTGCAAATCAAGCTGGAAGATTATACGATCAATTTGTAAATCTAACAGATGATTTGATTAAAGTTGGGAATCAATTAAAAACAGTTCAGGGTAGTTATGATACTTCAATGAAAAAACTTACAGGTAAGGGAAACCTTATTAAAAAAGTTGAAAAAATTAAGGAATTAGGAGCAAAAACTAGTAAAATAATGAACAAAAATTTATTAGATAGAGCAACAGAAAACTAATTTAAAACTAATTTTATTGTGCTACTTTTTTTGCCGGAAGAAAGGTTGGCTACATAAATTCCTTTTTTACAATGATTCAAGCTGAATTCATCGTTATCTTTTAAACTTTTAACTTTGAAAATAAGCCTTCCTGAAAGATCATATACTTTTAATGTAATAGATTCATTGTTTTTTGTAGATAATTTAAATACACCGTCATTACTTGGGTTTGGATAAATACTCAATAAATCTTCAACTATATAATTATTATCATTCAAAATACCAATCCCCTCTTTAATAGTAATGGACTGATTGACTTCAATATTATTAAAGGTTTCTGTAACTCCCGTGGCTGTCCAAGTAACCTTGATGAAATCTATTAGATTAGATAATGCTGTTCCAAAAAACTCATAAAAAGAATTTTGTGATAAATAACCCTCACCAGCTAGCGTATAGCGATATTGAGACTGACCATCTACACTAATTTCTATAGTATTACCAATTCCATCTTTATTAGAAATAACCCCCTCTAACTTTACTTTTAACCAATTATTTTCATTAGAGGTATTGTTTTGCCACAGAAAATTATTTTCTGTATCATTACCCACAACAATTTCTGGTTTTCCGTCATTATTAATATCTCCTATTGCATTGGTATAACTTTCTCTTAAATCTGTATTGAAACCAATATCTTGTGGAATAATAAAAGTCTCATCATCTTGCTGATGGTAAAAAGCAGATGATATTAATGAGCCATTTCCATTTTCGCTACTACTTACATAGATGTCTAATAAACCATCGTTGTCGGCATCTAAAAACACAGACCCCCAGCCTACACTATCAAATGATGTTCCGGTTTCGGTTGCTACATTTGTAAAAGTACCGTCACCATTATTTTTTAATAATACGTTTCCTTGAATTGATGAAACTTGACTGAATGGAGTATTTGTTATATATATATCAAACCAACCGTCGTTATTAAAATCTCCTAATGTAGTGGACATTGCACTAACGTCTACACCAGCATTACTAGACACTGAAACGTCTTGAAAAACACCATCTCCTAAATTTTTATATAATCTATTGATGTTTTCTTCTTTATCATTTGAAACATATATATCTTGTAACCCATCTTTATCGTAATCAAAAAAAATAGAGCAAAAAGACAATTGACCTTCCAATGATATTCCTGAAGTGCCAGTAATATCAACATATATTCCTGAGTCATTTCTGTATAAATAATTATGATCTTCAGGAGATCTATTAGATATAAAGAGATCTAAATCACCATCATTATCAATATCTCCAAATGAGGCTCCATAGGTAAAAAGATCTGTTTGAAATATTCCAATAGTAGATGATATATCTGTAAAATTCATTTCTCCATCATTAGAATAAAATGTATTCTTACCTTCAATAGCGGTCACAAAAAAATCTTTGTCTCCATCATTATCATAATCTACCCAAATTACTTGTTTAGCTTTACTAACATTTGAAATTCCATTAAAAGTAACTAAGTTAAAAACACCATTAGTATTCTTAAAAAAATACAGATCAACTCCATTTTCTGAGGCATACGTTATATCGTCCCAACCATCGTTATCAAAATCCGCAAAAGAAACCCCTCCTCCATACTCAGAATCACCATAACTGTAATTAACTCCAATTTGGTTAGCTACGTCTTCAAAAGCTATTTGAGCATATGAAAAATTTGANAATATTAAAAAGATAATAAAAACTCTAATAGCCATGTTTACTTATGTTGAAATATTGTTATGAGACAAATAAAGGTCTGTGACTCATAAATTTATGAACTTTATTTGCTATAGTTGCTAATGTTTCTTGATTTTCATAATCATTAATAACAGCATCAATGAATTCAACTATAGTATCCATATCATCCTCTTTAAGTCCTCTAGTTGTTACAGCAGGAGTTCCTATTCTGATACCAGATGTTACAAATGGAGACTTGTCATCAAAAGGCACCATGTTTTTATTAACTGTAATTTCAGCTTTTTCTAATGCAGCTTCAGCATCTTTTCCTGTGATATTCTTATTTCTAAGGTCTATAAGCATCACATGATTATCTGTACCTCCTGAAATTAAATCATACCCTTTAGCAACAAAAGATTTAGCCATAGCTGCTGCGTTTTTCTTCACCTGAATTTGATAATGTAAAAATTCGTCAGATAAAGCTTCAGAAAAGGCAATTGCTTTAGCAGCTATAATATGTTCCAGAGGTCCTCCTTGATTTCCTGGAAAAACACCTCCGTTAAGTAGAGAAGACATTTTCTTTAATTTTCCATTCTTTAATTTTAATCCAAAAGGATTGTCAAAATCTTTTCCCATTAAAATTAATCCTCCTCTAGGACCACGTAGCGTCTTGTGGGTAGTTGTTGTTACAACATGACAATGAGGTAAGGGATCATTTAATATTCCCTTTGCAATCATTCCAGAAGGATGAGAAATATCTGCTAATAATAATGCATTTACACTATCTGCTATTTCTCTAAAACGTTTAAAATCAATATCTCTAGAATAAGCTGATGCGCCAGCTATAATTAGTTTTGGCTGAACCTTGAGTGCAATTTCTTGGATGGTGTCATAATTTAAAACACCGGTTTCTTTTTCAACACCATAAAAATGAGGTTCATAAAGTTTCCCTGAAAAATTTACGGGCGATCCATGAGTAAGATGCCCTCCGTGCGACAAGTCAAAACCTAAAATTCTGTCTCCAGGATTTAAACAAGCATGAAAAACAGCCGTATTAGCCTGTGAACCTGAATGAGGTTGAACATTAGCATATTCTGCACCATATAATTCTTTTGCTCTATCAATGGCTAACTGCTCTACGATATCAACAATTTGACATCCACCATAATATCTTTTATTAGGGTATCCTTCGGCATACTTATTTGTTAAAATAGAACCTGCAGCTTCCATTACTTGATCACTAACAAAATTCTCTGAAGCTATTAATTCTAAGCCGTTTAACTGTCTATTTTTTTCAGCATCTATTAATTCAAAAATTTCTGTATCTCGTTGCATTGTTAAAGTTTAATTAAAGAAGTTCAAATGTACTTAAAAAACGTTTTTAAGATGATATCTTTCCACTATATTTGAACAAACTTTATTAACAATTTTTAATGAAAATAACCGCTAATAACCCAA
>JGI26114J46594_1000236_pt1 | contig 14845 bp, 14 predicted proteins | sample AOAMet1_18_M0_10_2_FD_46594 | JGI IMG/M metagenome (IMG submission 46594) | reverse complement strand
CAGCACTGGTACTCCTCCGTATGGCAACGAAGTTTTAGCAGCCTATGGTAGACTCTGGGTAGCGGATGTTACAGGTAACAAGCACACTGTCTATTGGTCTGATCTACTTAATGGTCATCACTGGACAGGAGGCACATCAGGCTCGTTAGACGTTACTACTGTATGGCCTACAGGCTTTGACGAGATAACGGCTCTAGCGGCTCACAATGGCTTCCTAATCATCTTTGGCAAGAAGTCTATACTGGTGTACTCAGGAGCCTCTTCACCGGCTACTATGACGCTTACAGACACCATAGAAGGCGTTGGTTGCATAGCTCGTGACTCAGTACAGCACACAGGCACTGACATCATCTTCTTGTCTGAGACAGGTGTACGTAGCTTTGGCAGGACTATACAAGAGAAGTCCATGCCTATGCGTGACATCAGCAAGAATGTACGCACAGACTTGGTGTCTTTAATTCCTTTACAGACTAATCCTATCAAGTCACTGTACAGCTCTGAAGAAGCCTTCTACCTGTTAACACTACCTGACAGCAACACAGTGTACTGCTTTGACATGCGTAGAGCGTTAGAGGATGGTTCACACAGGGCTACTACGTGGTCTGGTATGTATCCTCTGTCCTTTGCTGTACTGGAAGATGGTGAGATATACATAGGCATCTCTTCAGGCATTGTTGAGTACAAAGGCTATATGGATGGTACTAACAAGTACGAGATGCGATACTTCAGCAACCCTATGGACTTTGGTAACACATCTAACCTGAAGTTCCTGAAGAAGTTTAACTTGACTATCATTGGTGGTCAGAACACACCTACTACTCTGAACTGGGGTTATGACTACACAGCTAACTACACTAAGCAAGCTTTTACATTTGCTTCTAGCAACATAGCTGAGTATGGTATAGCTGAGTACAATACCACAGGCGAGTACACCTCTTCTATTCTCATCAACACTCCAAAGGTTAACACCAGCGGTAGCGGTGAGGTAGTAACCATTGGCATAGAAGCAGAAGTCAACGGTGCTCCATTCTCAATTCAAAAAATCGACATACATGCTCTACTAGGGAGACTTATCTAAATGTCTAATTACACTAAGACAACTAACTTTGCTACAAAGGATTCTCTCCCTTCAGGCAATGCTGCGAAAATTGTGAGAGGAACAGAGATCGACACTGAGTTTAACAACATAGCGACAGCCAGTGCTACTAAGGCTAACTCTGCTGATCCTACATTTACTGGTACTGTAACAGCCGCTACCGTAAACGTAACTGGTACATTGACGGCTGGAACAATTACTGGAGGGTCTTACTAATGGCTATTGATATGTACGGAAACTACACACCCGATGCTAATCCTTTTATATCTCAGCCTTCTAATGCTTTAACAGGTTTTGTACCGCCTTTAGACACAGCGTCTATGGATGCTCAGATAGCTTCAGCAGGTGTTATACCTCAAGCATCAGGCGGCTTTTTAAGTAGTGCCCTTGACTTTTTAGGTAGTGATACTTTTAATCAAGCACTACGTACAGGTGGTCAGTATTACTTAGGCCAAGAAAACATTAAGGGTGCACAACAGCTAGGCCGCGAGACTCAAGCAGGTGCTCAAGCTTTAGCTCAAGAAGCACGGGCAGGTACAGAGTTTAAACCTTACACCGTTACAAGCGGCTTGGCTAACGTAGCTACAGACCCTACTGGCGGGTTTGCTGTAAACCTATCTCCAGAACAACAAGCTCTACAGGCGCAGCTACAGGGCCAAGTAGGTGGTTTGTTTGGTCAGGTAGGTGCAGACCCTGCTACAGCACAAGCTGCTCTCTATGAGCAAATGAGAGCTACACAGCGTCCTGAAGAAGAGCGTCAGCGTCTAGCACTAGAAGAGCGTATGCTGTCACAGGGTCGCCTAGGTTTAGGCTCTGCTGCTTACGGTGGTTCTTCTCCTGAGCTACTGGCACAAGAGACTGCGCGACAGGAAGCGATGGCTCGCGCTAACTTAGGTGCTCGTCAACAAGCAATGGCTGAACAATCTCAAGCTGCTCAACTGGGTGGTATGCTACAGGCTGCGGGCTATCAGCCACAGCAGCAAGCGTTGTCTATGTTGTCTGCTAGTCAAGTACCTGCTGGCTATGCTGATATTGCTCGTAGGACTGGTACTGAACTGGCTACACAGATGGGTCTGGGTGGCTTGGAAGCAAGACTACAAGCGGAAGACTTAGCTAATCGTCTACAGCTACAGCAAGGGGAAGCAATCTTAGGTTCTTTGTTTGGTCAACAAGCCACAACTCAAGAGCAAATACTTAATAGAATACTTAATCCTGACGGTGCTGCTTTAGCAGGTGTAGAAGGGCTGTTAACGGGAGGTATTGATTGGTTAGGTGATAAACTAGGTTTCGGAGGATAAGATAATGGCTAGAACAGATATTGCAGGACTCCTTACGGGCATGCCGAGCAGCCGTCCCGATCCTCTGGGAGCAGGGATTAACTCAGAGCAGCAGCGGTTAGCCTTTGGCGCACAACGTGCCGAAGGTTTACAGCGTGGTATGCGAGGCTTAATGGGCGGAGACACTAGGACTCCAGCAGAGCAACTACAGATGGCTATGGCTCAATTAGACTTAAGCAAGCCAGAGGACTTACGTAAACTGGCAAGCGTTCAACAGGCTACTGGTGACTTAGCTGGTGCTGCTCAGACTGCTGCTAGGATTCAAGCAATGAAGCAGGCAGATATTGAAGAAACAAGAGCAAAAGCGCGAGAAAATAGAGCCGTAGCGTCAGAGCTAAGGGCGCTAGAAACGTATGAGATTGGTAAGCTTGACAGGCTTGATAACAAAGAACGGCAAAAGTTATCAGATAGTATAGCTAAAGAACAATTAGCAATGGCGAAAGCTAGAGAAGCTAGACAAAAAGCAGCATCTGAAAAGGCTCTAAGCGACGAAGTAAAACTAGAAGCTCAACAAGGAGAACTACGCACCCTCTACGTAAACGAGGCTATAGACAAAGGAAAACCTGAGTTAGCTGAGAAGATTAGAATAGGCATGGACTTAGCTACAGCGGGGACTCTCCTTACAAAAACTTCAACGGCTCAGATTAAACCTGTAACCGGAGACGAAAAAGAGGCGTATGATAATATTTTATACACACCTGCTATGCAAAAGCTATTACCAAAAGCACTAACAAAAGGATGGCACAAAGGCCCGTTAAATGATGCAACTGAAAACGCTATCTTCTTAAAGACAAAAGAGATAGCAACGAGAGAACAGCTGAGTACTGAGATTGCAATGGTTAAAGCTATTAACGCCCTAGTTAAACTTCAGGATGTTCCTCCTGATGGGGCAGATCCCAACAAGGAAGAGAGACGTGAGTTAGACAGCAGAGGCAGGCCGTTGCCAGACGAGACTCCATCCCCTCAGGCTGATGACGCTTATACAGATATGGGTAAATAAGCATGGTAGACATGACAGCAGCTTTAGACGTACAGCAAGAAGAAACCGAAGTTAACCCTCTGGCTCAGAGAAGAGCTAGACGGGAAGCTGTGGCTGCGGAAGTAACTGCACAAGAAGTTGCAGAGCAAGCTGCTCAAGAAGCTAGAGAAGCCGAGCTAGGTAAGGCTTTGACTCTTGAAGATATTACAGGAAGTTTTACTCTCCAAAAGCTAGGGGTATTACCGGGAGATCGTGTAAAGGATAATAAACTTGTACGTATCTTTTCTGATGAAGATGATGTCATAGATATTGATCATGTTCTAACACAGGAAGATATAGATAACTCTGCTACTTTACAACGATTAGACGCAGTAGCTGGTGACTTGGTTATTAAGAAAGATGGTAAGCGTGAGTTTCTATCAAGAGGCGCAGAAAACCAAACCAGACAGGCGTTGTTTGAGTTTATTAAAAACCCTAGTTACATAACCAATGCTCTTAATTTTTTAGATGCTCTTAACCCGCTGCCTACATGGGCCAAAGGTTACACCACTCCTTACGGATACAGCCCTGTAGTCGCAGGGACAATGCCTTCAGGTACTACTGTTGAGGAAGAGTTTAAAGAAGACATCAGCAAGCTACCTTTTAACGAAAGACGTTTGGCTATTAAAAGAAGAAACGAAAGAGCCTTACTAAAAACGTCAGGCCCTATGTTTTCTTATGATCCTGAATCCATAGGCTCTACAGTAGGCGCTATCTCTAAGGCAGTAATTGATCCTATCAACCTAGTACCTGCGGCTTCTACAGTAAGGGGAGGTATTCTTTTAGGTACAGCTATTGCAGGCTTCGGCAGTATAGCTGACGATTATGTATACTCAGAAGCTGGAGAGATAGACCCTCTTAAGGCAGGCATATCCGCAGCTGCAGGCGGTGTACTTAGTGGTGCTTTTGTAGGTGGTGCTAAGGTATTAGGAGACAGAGGTGCTAAGAAGCTAGTAAGGAAAGCTCAGATAGAGATGGACAAAGCACTGGCGCGGGGAGCTGATCCGTTAAAAGGAAAAGAGATTTTACAGGAAGCAGGTATAGACCTTAATAAACTTAAGGCAGCACAAACACGCATAGGTGCTAAACTAAACATCTCTCCAGCAAAGGTAGCACAGAAGCAAGCAGATGATGTAGTTGTCAACGATAGTGCTGTAGGACGATATACTAACAGCAAGGTTGATAAGATTCTAGGCGTACTTAGTACCCGTATCAAGGCTATAGATGAGCAGACCTTTGGGCGACTACGTAGGTTTGAGTTTGACTCACATAGGAATACGTCTAAAGCTCTTGGTAACGCACAAAACTGGGTTAAGGGTTTCTCTCAGCTTAACGCTCCTGTCAAGAACAACATTGCGCGGTTGTTATATAATGAAGACTTCGACGCTGCTAGGGCGCTGATGGGTCGTGAGTTGTCTACAGAGTTTGACGGTACTATCGTTCCTATGTTAAAGAAGCTGGGTGATGATCTAAAAGCTTCAGGTCATTCCTTCAAGAAGGTTGATAACTACTTCCCGCGTCTTGTTAAAGATTTAGAAGGTCTACAAAAAAGTTTAAACGTACAGCAGAAAGGTTTGATAGGCGCGGCAAAGAATAGATACGCTGCTAAAAAAGGTATCTCTGCTGAGAAACTAACGCCAGAAGAAAACGCAGAAGTAATTGACATGCTGATGAGAGGTCATACCTTTGGTATTAAAAAAGGTCAGCCGGGTTTTGTTCGTCAGCGTAAGCTAACTTTAAGCGACGATCAGATGAAGTACTATGCTTCTCCTGAAGAATCATTAGCTATCTACTTACGTAGGGCTGTGAACGATATTGAAAAGAGAAAGTTCATGGGCCAGTTTGGAGCCTTTAACAAAGAAGGGATGTTAGACGCTGACAAGTCGATAGGTAACTACGTTGAGGACGCTATAAACAAAGGGCGTATTCGTCCAGAACAAGAAGCTGATATGCTTGAGATGCTTAAGAGTCGTTTCGTAGGAGGAGAACAATCTCCGGGAGCACTGAACGCCACCTTCCGGGACTTGGGGTACATGGGTACTATCGCTAACCCTGTCTCCGCGCTCACTCAGTTAGGTGATCTAGGTACTTCAGGCGCACTTAACGGACTTCGCAACACACTAGCTAGTTTATTCAAAACTAAAAACATTGAGTTAATAGATATTGGACTAGATGAAGTATCTAAAGAACTAGCGGAGGGAAGTTTAAAAGGAACTTCTAAGCTGTTAGAAAAGGTGATGAGGGGTTCTGGCTTTAAAAAACTAGACCGGCTAGGTAAAGAAACCTTTATCAACGCTGCTTATAAGAACGCCCAGAAGATGGTAAAGAAAGACTTAAGTAAGTTTAAGAAGAAGATAGGGTCTACCTACGGAGACGAGACTCAGGCTTTGATTAAAGACCTTGAAGAAGGGAACATGACTGACACAGTTAAGTACTTCTTGTTCAATGAGCTGTCTGACGTTCAGCCTGTGACTTTGAGTGAGTTCCCTCAGGCTTATCTGAACAACCCTAATCATCGTATACTTTACATGCTTAAGTCTTTTACTCTTAAACAGATTGACGTAGTTCGTAGGAATGTAGTGCAAGAGTATGCGAAAGGTAACAAGAAGGAAGCAGTTAAGAACGCAGCACTACTGGCGGCTTACTTATCCACAGCTAACACAGGAACTCAGTACGCTAAAGACCTAGTGTTAGGTAGGGAAGTTAAAGCTGAAGACATACCTGACAGAGCGATGTGGAATCTTCTTAGCGTGTACGGTATTAACAGGTACACCACTGATCGCTACCTGTCTAACGGTGATTGGAAAGGTGCAGTTGTTAATACTATTACGCCAGCAACTCCGCTTATAAGTAATGCGTTTAGTTTAGTAGGGGAGCTTTTTGAGGATGACCCTAACGTAGCAAAGCTGGTCAAGCCCGTGCCTGTAGTAGGCAACCTAGTCTACAACTGGTTCCTCGGCGGTGCTGAAGAGTACGATGAAAAACAAGAAGCTGAAAGAAACAAATAAAAAAGGGGCCATTGCGGCCCCTAAGTTTTACTACACTATCTCACATGCCCCACCTACACATGCTAACTCCTGACTTCCTGTCGTGTTATCCTCTTCCTCGTACTTCTCTAGGTCATCCCAATCCACACCCACTGGCATTGCTGCTACTAGCTCATCATACTTCTCAGCGTCAATGTCCTCATAAGGAGCTTGTTGATATACATGGTCACTATATGGCAACAAACTAATCCCGCTACACAAGTCAAAGTTCTCCCATATCCACTGTGCTACTTGCAGGAACTCGTTATCAGTGTAATAAACAGTGATGCTTGGTTTATGTTCGCACCAGTGGTTCTGATATGCTTTCCAAAGTTCTAGCTGCTGCATAGCACCCACCTGCTTAACCGTCACAGAGGACTCTGGAGCCTTCACAGGGAAGCTAAAGACTGCTGATGAGGGTGACATAACATCCTGCTCTACGGGGAATCCTGACTGTCCCATGAAGATTGCAAGCGGGTCTTTGTTGTCGCTACGTACTCTGCGAATGTAATGCTTAGAGAAGCGAGGATGGATACCACTAGCACTATCAACAAGTTGAGATACAGTGCCGCTAGGCTTAACGCACGTAATAGCCGCAGACTGGTTAATGCCAAGCTTCTCAGCCCACTTCTTATTTGTATCCACAGCAACATCTCGTACTTCCTCCAGCCACTTGCCTAAGTCCTTAGACTCTCCCTTACTCAGCAGGTAGTGATCCATGATGCCTGTCATGCTGACACCCAGTAGTGCTTCCTCTTCAGTGTTCTTCTTCCAGCAGTTACGCAGGTATCTGAAGTCTGTCAAGGTAGCCTGTAGTGTACCAATGATAGCAGCCATCTCTGCCTTACTCTTGAGACTAGCCAGTGTGTCATCAGGACGTACAACAATCTCTGACAGGTTACAGAACTGATTGCTACGTAGGATAATCTCTGAGCATGGGTTAGTACCAAAGTCCTGATCAGGGTCACGCCTACCGTTACGTGCTGCAATCTTCTGAGCTGCTATACGGCTAAAGATTCCACGCTCACCCGCCTTACTCTCGTACATGTTCTGCATCTCGCCTAAGAAGGATTCAAAGTCTGGCTTCTCAGTGTACGCTACGCTGTTGTTAGCAAGCCTACGGTGGCCTTCATGCCTCCACCAGTCACCTGACTTAGCCTTCGCCATACGTGGATCAGACAGGTTAGAGAGGCTGATTAGAGCTGATCTACGCACACCACCTACCACTACAATGTCAGCTATCTTACATACAACATCGTGGCACTCAATAGAGGTTAGCTTGCGTCCTGCTGCCTTCTGGAATATCTCTACACAGAAGTTGAACAGATCAATCAAAGGCTCAGGCCCTGAAGCTCTACCACCAAAGGTCTTCAGTCTAGCTCCTGCTGGACGTATACGGCTCATGTCCCACGCAGGTATCTTACCAGCATACAGCATAGCTATCAGCTCACGGAATGCAGATGCCCAGCCTATCTTGCTGTCAGCTACAACAATGGTGCTGTCAGTCTTGTGAAAGGTCTCTGCAATAACAGGTAGCTTGGTAATGAAGTTGCGCTCTACGCTGAAGCCTACACCTGTACCACACATCAGCACGTACATCAGCTCGTCAAAGCTACGCGGTGAGTCAATGGCTAAGTAACTACAATTAAATCCAGCTACGTTATCCTTTGCCAGAGCATCACCTGCTGTCATCATACAGCGCATGCTAGGCATAACTTCCATGTTGTGTATAGAGTTAAATAACTTTAACGCTGTCTTCTCGTCTATCTGTCCACGGTCTTTCCAGAAGTCTACGTAACGGTTGACTGTCTCGTCCCAACGCTCTCTGCGCTTCTGTTCAGGTAGCCATCGTGCGTAGCGGCTCTTGTGTATAAACTGTTGATACTGATCCATTATGTGTTCTCCTCTGTTACCATTGCTGTTAGCTTCTGTAAGTACCAGCCAGCTTTCTGTAGGTCTTCTACCTGCTTACCTTTGTAGTCATAGCGCCACAAATACTTCATGCAGTTGCCCTTGAGGTAGCCTTTGAATGCCACTGAAGACATAGACTCTTCAATAGCTTCAATACACTCTATGTTGCCAGTGTTGTAGTGGGTGGGTCTGTTAACACTGTCCATAATCTCTTCAGCTTCTTCGTGAGCTGCCTGCATCCAAGCCTCTAGTCCTGTCTTCTGCTTTTCAATAGCAGGTGCTTGCTTTCTCAGGGCATCCCACTGTGCTGGTGTTGCGTCATTAAGTCTCATCATCAAAGTCCTCTGCTATTCTGTCAAAGTTTCTAATTATCCTACGTTCAAATGCTTCCACTAAATCAGTCGGTGTTATAGACAACAGCTCACACAGTAGCTCCTCATCTAACTGTAACACCATCTTTTCTTTTAGTTCCTCTAGTGTCATGGCCATTATACTTTCTTCCTTTTGATGTACCGTGTCATATCCTTGGCTGTCTCTACAGTGTAATGCTGGAACCCTTCCTTGTCACACCACTCTCCCATCGTTATCTTACCGCCCTTGCGTACCTTCTTGTTAGGGTTTGACAACACAAAGATTAACTCCCACTCAGGCATTGAATCTCTAATGGCTGTGTACTTCTGTGTGTCACCTACCCTGAAGAACCCTTTACACTCTATCAGTATTGCCTTGTCCTCGTGTACGAAGTCCGGTAGATACTTCTTGTGTACTGTGTACGGTATGCCATAAGGTTCAAACTTGTACTGTCCATCTAACTTCTCTGATAAGTCCTTCTCAAGTCCTGACCTAAAAGCCCTCTTCATCTGGCATTACCTCCTGTACCTTGGGTTCCTTTACTACGTCTACTAAATACTTAGGCCCATAGGAGTAAGCGAAGACCCTCATGTTGGGGTAGCAGTGTTCTTTAAACTGACAGTAAGAACAGCCCATCGCTAACTTCATGTTGCCTGACTTGCCATCAGGTACTGGATCATAACAGTACTCTGTTGGTTCATCCCCTTCAACCAGCTGCTTGATGTGCTTAACCCTATCAACAATAGGTTCCTTGAGCTTTTCATTCTCTACATTCTCAAGGTCATACTTCAAGTAAGTCAAGTGACCGTTGGCTTTATCCATCGTTAGCCAGCCTACCTGTGTCTCACCACAATCATGGGCGTAGGCTTTGATCTGATCAATATAACCGAAGGGGTCATCGTTGGCCAGTGTGCCGTCCTTAAACTTCTTGAACCCAAAGCTGCTTGCTGACTTGACATCAGTAACAACACCGTCAATCTTGCAGTCCATGTGACCCACAATGCCTTCAACTTTACAAACCCTCTGCTCTTCAGTTACTGTGTGTCCAGCCATACGTGTCAGGAACAACAACATCTCTTCAATCAAGTGACCGTACATAAACTTGACATAGGTATGTGGCTGAAGTTCTTCACCAGCTGTGCCGTTGTAGTGGTTCCAGAGGTAGCGGTCAGTGCGGCCAATATTACTGAGGCGTAGCCTCCGGTTATCCTCTCGCTTCTCCCGACCAAACTCAGTACGCATCAGTGCCTTGACACCTTCTCCGAACTTCTCTATCTCTGCTTCTACATCTACAGATGGGTCAGCATCCTTGCTTTCCATCAGTGCGTAGATGTCCGCTACTACATTGTCCGTTGTTTTATTAGTACTCATGTATCACTTCCAGTATTAGTTCGTTTGCTATCGGGGGTGGCAACCTGAACCACTCGTTGATATTGTCACATTCCTTTGCTAGTCTTACATGTGCTGCTGACTCCGCTGCTCTCCTGTCGTCTACCTCGTAGGTATAAACAATGGTGTAGTCCCTGAAGGGTGAGGATGTCTGGTAGTTCTTGAGCCTATCCGCTGATTCTACTGCCATTCCTACCTTGACCCACTCAGGCCACGCTGGGTTTGTGATGACGTACACCTCGCCTTGTGTACTGTCCTTAAAGTTCTCTAAGGAACTAAAGGCTGCTTCCTCAAATCCTTTGTAGTTGCCTGATTTATATAGAGGATGTTTCTTTGATATGTATTTACCATTAACGAACATCCTATCAGGGTTTGAAAGTTTACAGTTTTTTAAGTTGTGTCTTGTCTGATAACAAAACTTACACGTTGCATTGTTGTTCTTCCTAAAGGAAGGTGCCCAGTTATCCTCAGTAAGTGTTACACTGCAATCTCTACACTTAGTGTGTGTCTGCCCAACTGGTTCCGACTTTGTAATCTCCGGCGAGAGGGCAGTTGAGTTCGTAGTGGAGGCCCGCAGCTTCAACACAGCTTGCTGCCAGTCTTCCGAAAACCTCTGACTTCTCCTGTCTGACTTCTGTCTGGATTTCATCGTGAATGTTCCCTAAAAAGTTAAAGTCTATACCCCATAGTATAGCATATTCGTGCAGTAAACACAAGGCTTTCTTCATAACGATGGCCCCGGCTGACTGCAGTAAGCTATTCAATGCAGCGTGTTCTGATCGTATGGTGATCCTTCGCTTATCCAAGCCATAAACATAGCCTCTTGTAGCCGCCATTCCAACTCGTGTTCGTAACTCTCCAAGAGCTGGCGTATTTGCGAGGAACTTTTCCTTAAGTCGTTGACCGTCCTTTCTAGTTCCACCAACGATGCTTCCGATCTTGGCATCTCCGGCCCCATACAGGAAAGCGTAGATGAAAGTCTTAGCTTGATCTCTAGTGTCAAGGCCCGCAGCCAGCTGATTTGCCGTGTGTATATCTCCNTTGAGTATNTCATTTGTGTATCCTTCATCGTTCATGTAGTGTGCCAACATGCGTAGCTCAAGACCGCTGGCATCCATACCGACTAGCTTGTATCCTTCCTGCACTGTCCACACATCACGACACTGCTTGCCGTAGGGTGAGTAGACTGCCGGAACCTGTCCCATATTGGGGCTAGAGTGCGTCATGCGTCCTGTCACTGCTCCGTTGGTGTTCACATACCCGTGTACTCTACCGTCGTCCTCGACTGCTTCTAGCCAGCTCTGCACCTGTGCGACACGCTTCTGTATCATCAGGTACTCAGCTATCAAAGAAGCCTGTGGTATTCCGTTCACTGTACTCAGCACCGCCTCGTCTACGATGGCTTGTCCTGTCTCAGTAAACTGCTTAGGCTTCCAGCCAAAGTACTGGAGGTATCGCCCTATCTGCTGTCGTGAACCAAGGTTAAACTGAGGGAAGTCGATGCGACTAAACTCGCCACCCACTGTTTCCCAGCCATCTCCTAAAAACTTTAGGCCAACGACAGACATACTACCGTCCTTCTTAATCTTAGGCTTGATCTCCTTGATGTAGGTAGGNAAGGGTTTGAATACCTTCTGTACCTCATCCTCAAGATCAAACTTCTTTTCCTTCAGTTCCGCCAGCAACACGAATGCTTTCTCTTGATCTAAGAGCCAGCCTGTTTTAATTTGCTGTGATACAATGCTTTGTACTTGATGTTCAAGGCTAATGCTTTCAGCTCCAAAATCTGCAAGGTCAAGAAGTAATCTCTTGTACACCAGCACATTAACATTAACGTCTTGCTCGCAATAGTCCACCATATCCTGCGAATAATTATCCCAGTCACTATGATCTCCTTTAGCTTGGTTTAAGTACTTCTCGCCCCAGTTACGTAGCGAGTGACCACCTTCCCGTGAAGGGTTAGCCAGTCTCGACATGACCAATGTGTCGGTCACTTTGCATTTGCTGAAGTCCGTTCCTAACAACTGCTCAAGGACAGGGATGTCATAGTCAATGATGTTGTGACCTATGATCTCACACTCTCCAAGACCTGCGATGTAATCGTTGAACGACAGGAGCGTGTCACCTGAGAACGTATGCGTCTCACGGGTGTCCAGTTCCGTAGCTACAATTACCCAGACCTTTGTAGGCTTAAGGCCGTTGGCTTCAATGTCAAATACAAGCTGCTTCATTTAAAACTCCGCGTTATCTCCTGTAGGACAGGCTGTCTCAATCATGCGACCTGACTCCTTATCGTAGTACAGGTAACACGCGGGGCCAGTCAGACCTACAAACCTATTCTTCAATACACGTACCGTGGTGGTGTTGCGTATCTCCGGGTCAGCGTGTTGTTGGTCACGCTCCAAGCCAATGACAATATCACTGAGCTGGGCGATGGCCGCAGAACCACGCAGCTCACCCAAGCTAATCTTACCACCGTCCTCGTGTGCCTTGGCACCGCTGGNTCTGCGAAGGTGTGATACTAGGAATAGCCCTACACCTGTCTCCTGAACCAGCTTTCGGAGGTTGGTCATAATACTGTCGATAGCCTTACGTTCGTCACCGTTGTCCTGANCGCTGACCACAATACTAAGGTGNTCTAGGATGATCCACTTGCAGTCCAGACCTTTAGCCATGTATCGTATACGGCCTAACAGATCGTCCTCGCTTGTGCTACCCCAATGATCTAACAACTGTAACTTATCTAAACCAAACGTCCTTTCCCAGTAACCACGCTCTTCCTCTATTGATACCCCTGCTCGTACCTCTGGTATGTGAAGTAGCTTGTTAGCCTCCATAGACATAATACCTAACGTAGTCTTAGGTATGTCTTCCTCCAGAGCTAGGATGCCGATGTTGTCTTCCGTGTTCTTCAATAGATANTACTCAAGCTCTCGCATGATCTGNCTCTTACCCATTCCTGACCCTGATGTGATGGTCACTAACTCCTGCGGTCTAAAGCCGTAGGTAAAAGCATTCAAGCAGTCCCAAGGATAGGGTATGGACTTGACATCCCTCTTCTCTTGAAGTAAATCCCAAGTATCTAAACCTGAGACAATACCGTCCGGTCTAAATGTCTTAGCGTTCCACCACTCCTTCACAAACGCCTGCACCTGATTGCTCTTGAGCATATCGCCAGCATCCTTGGCTGGCAGTGTGACGTTCTTGGCCTTGTTGGGGGTGAACAGATTAAGCACCGACTTGGCTGCCTCCTGTCCTGCCTTGTCGTTGTCAAAGCAGATCACCACATTGTCAAAGGTCTCAAGCCACTCTAGGTTCGCTTTGATGTCTTTGGCTGCTCCGGCTGCACCTGATCTGATGGAGACGACTGGCCACTTTCCGTCGAACATCTCGTTGACAGCAAGTGCGTCCGCCTCGCCTTCTGTGATCGTGATGTATTTACCGCCACCTTTGAACGCCTGCTGGCCGAACAACCCTGCCTCATTGAACTCCCCTGTTGCATAGAATGATTTAGTTTCGGTGATCCGCACCTTGGTTCCTGTCACCGTACCTGTGTCCTTGTTATGGTACGGGTAGTGATGCTTGACAATTTGTCCGTCCGTGCCGTACTCAACTGTCACACCGTACCGCTGGCATGTTGACTGTGAGATACGTCTATCAGGGATTGCCGCTATGACACCTGTCATCTCTAATGACCTCATTGGTTTACGTTGTTCTACTTGACCTATCTGGCCGTTGCCGTGTTCGTAATGGTTGCAGCCCCCAGAGAAGCAGACTGCATGTCCATCACTATAGCGAGCCAGATTGTCCGATGAGCCACACGAAGGGCATGGCTCATGTTGGACGAATGTTGACTCTACTGCCACTAGAAGTCCTCTCCGCCTTCCTGCTCTGCGACCTCCAGTACCTTGATCTTGTTAAGGTACGTGCTGGTGCCGTGTACAGGATGTGGCTGGCCTTCTGCGTACATGATACGCACCTTAGAGCCTCGACCAATGCGACCCTTGAACGGGTTACCTTCCGCGTCCATCACCGGGACATCGTACTTGGTGCTGAACTTGCGCTGCTTGACTCCCTCGTACTCGCGGAGCTTGACACCAGCTTCGGACAGAGTGCCCGCTGTTGGTTCATCCAAGCTGAGAACCAGAGAGAACTTCCCGGTGGACTGACCCTGATACATCTCATGCTCGTCTAGGTTTTCAAATGCTACTAAGCCTTCTAATACTGCCATGGTTACTACCTCTATGTTATGACCCCTAAGGATCGTTTGGTTAATACTTTAAAATTAATCTTTAAAATTATCCTTTACTACCTGAGTATTATATCAAGTATTTAAGAGTACGTCAAACTCTTTCTCACTTAATTGTCCTATGCTGTCATACATAGCCTCATCACTATGCGACAGACAGACATTGCACAGGTCTAAGTGTATCCCGGTCTCCTTATCGACCTTCTTTAGTTCATGTTCGTTTAGTATAACGTCACACGCTTTGCATCTACTCATCTGGGAATGCCTCTCTGTATTGTCTAGTCATATCGTCATAGGGATTGCTGTAGTACTCATCACGCATCTGCTTTGTGACCCTCTGTGTTAGCTCTGAGAGCGTCATACAGTATACCTGATACTCGACTAGCTCATCGACCATAACGTGCGCCTGTGGCTCTATCCAGTCGCTCTGAGCGTAGTCATACCCCAGCATCTCTTCTTTAATCCTAC
>JGI26114J46594_1000233_pt1 | contig 14985 bp, 16 predicted proteins | sample AOAMet1_18_M0_10_2_FD_46594 | JGI IMG/M metagenome (IMG submission 46594) | reverse complement strand
TTAAATAGTGCTAGTTATAAAGATTTGGTAGATTAAAAATAATATATGGAACCAAAGAAAAACCCAAAAATAAGTTTAGAAAAGAAAAAAGGACTCTTTTTTCAGATAGGATTAATAATTACACTGCTTGTCATATTTGGAGCTTTTGAGTGGAAAAGTTATGATAAAGTCGCATACAATTTAGGTCAATTGAGCCTTGATGATCTTGAGGAAGAAATTATTCCTATCACTCAGCAGGAAGTAAAACCGCCGCCACCACCACCACCACCACCCGAAGTAATTGAAATTGTTGAGGATGAAGTTGAAATAGAGGATGAGGTTGAGATAGAAGATACTGAATCAGATGAAGATGAGATGATTGAAATTGAAGAGGAGTCTGATGATGAATTTTTTATGGTTGTGGAAAATATGCCAGAATTTCCAGGAGGAGATTTAGGACTTATGAAATACATTCAAAAAAATGTAAAATACCCACCAATAGCTAAGGAATATAATATTACAGGTAAAGTTTATGTCAGTTTTATTGTAGATAAATCAGGAGCTGTTACTAATGTTAAAGTTGTTAGAGGTGTAGATAAGAATCTTGATGCAGAGGCTGTCAGAGTTGTTAAATCATTACCAAAATATAAGCCAGGCCAGCAAAGAGGAAAACCTGTTAGAGTAATGTTTACAATTCCAATAAATTTTACACTTAGCTAATAGTTTGAATTGCTAAATTTTTTTAACTCCCACACATGTCTTCTGGCCGAACCCATAAATCAAATTCTTCTGATGTAAGGTAGCCTAATTTAACACTTTCTTCTTTTAATGTGGTACCATTTGCATGAGCATTCTTGGCAATTTCTGCTGATTTCTCATATCCAATTTTAGTATTTAATGCTGTAACTAGCATTAGTGAATTATCAAGATTTTTTTTCAAATTCGCATTATTTGGCTTAATTCCTATTACACAATTAGTATTAAATGAAAAACATGAATCTGCAAGAAGTCTAGCTGATTGAAGGAAGTTATACGCCATTACAGGCTTGAATACATTTAACTCATATTGTCCTTGCATTCCTGCTACACTTATAGTTGTGTCATTTCCAATGACTTGTGCGCATACCATTGTTAGAGCTTCACACTGAGTAGGATTAACTTTTCCTGGCATGATAGATGATCCTGGTTCATTTGATGGGATTATAATTTCCCCAATTCCACTTCGAGGTCCTGATGCTAACATCCGTATATCATTAGCAATTTTATTTAATGATACTGCTAATTGTTTAAGTGCACCATGAGATTCAACAATTGCGTCATGAGCTGCTAATGCTTCAAATTTATTATTAGCAGTGACAAAAGGAAGTTGTGTGAACTCTGCAATATATTTTGCGACTAATTCTGAATACCCTTTAGGTGTATTTATTCCTGTTCCAACTGCAGTTCCACCAAGTGCTAACTCTGACAAGTGATTAAGAGAATTATTTAACGATTTTATCCCAAAATTTAATTGAGCTTCATAGCCTGAAAAAACTTGACCTAATTTGAGAGGTGTAGCGTCCATTAAATGTGTTCTTCCAATTTTAACTATTCCCATAAAAGCTCTTGCTTTTGATCCTAGTTCTTTCCTTAGGTTTATTAATGAAGGAATTGTTTTTTCTTGAAGTATTTTATAGCTTGCAATATGCATTCCTGTTGGAAATGTATCATTTGAGCTTTGCGACTTATTTACATCATCATTTGGATGAATAAACTTTTTTTCATCTGATAATGACCCTCCATTTATTACATGAGCTCGATTAGCTATTACTTCATTGATATTCATATTGCTTTGAGTTCCACTACCTGTTTGCCAAATAACTAAAGGAAACTGTTCATCATGAATTCCGCTAATAATCTCATCACATACCTTTGAAATTAGATCTCTCTTATCAATCGAAATCACTTCTAAGTCAAAGTTAGTATAAGCTGCCGCTTTTTTTAAATATGCAAATCCATAAATGATTTCTAAAGGCATAGATGCAGTATCTCCAATTTTAAAATTATTGATGCTACGTTGAGTTTGCGCTCCCCAATATTTGTCTGCTGGAACTTTAACTTCTCCCATTGTATCTTTTTCTATTCTATATTTCATCTTAAATTCTTTTGATATTCTTATTTCTTGTTGTTTCTTTGTGTAAAATTACTAATTATGAAATTTATAGGCTTTTTAATATTTGTTTTTGTTTTTTTAATGGCATTTTGGTGTCTACTTTTTTTAGGTGGAGTAGTCCTTATTTTATTTATGTTTGGCTACGAGAGGGGAAATTAGATAAAGATCAGATTCCTAACTAAAAATTTCTTGTACTCTTTCAGCTGGTCTAGCAATCACCCCTAAATTATTATTTATTACAATAGGTCTTTCTAAAATTATTGGATTCTCAATTATTAATTTTATTATTTCTTTCTCTGTCAATTCTATTTTAGAATAGTTTTCTTTCCATACTTTTTCTTTCTTTCGTACAATATTATATGGTTTTAATTTTAAAACTTTTAATATTAATTTTAATTCTTTAATTGTAATTGGTTGTTTAAGGTATTCAATTATTTCAATTTTCATTTTTTTTTCTAGAATTAGCTCAAGTGCTCTTCTACTTTTACTGCAACTAGGGTTGTGATAGATTTTTATTTTATTCATGTCCAAATTCCATTAAATATGATTTTATGAAGGGATTTATATCCCCATTAAGAACAGCGTCAGGGTTTGAACTTTCGTAGCTTGTTCTTAAATCCTTTACCATTTTATAAGGGTGTAATACATAATTTCTTATTTGAGAGCCCCATTCTATCTTTTTCTTTTCTACATTTAGTTTATTTTTTTCTTCTTGAATTTTACGTATTTCTAATTCATAAAGTTGAGATTTTAATAATTGTATTGCTTTTGCCTTATTTTCTAATTGTGACCTTGATTCTGAATTTTCTATTGTAATACCTGTTGGTTCGTGCTTTAGTCTAACTGCAGATTCAGTTTTATTTACCCCTTGCCCACCAGCTCCACTTGCTCTGAAAGTATCCCAGCTAATTTCTGAAGGATCGATAACTATTTGTATTGTGTCATCTGCTAAAGGGTAAACAAATACAGATGCAAAAGATGTGTGTCTCTTAGCGTTTGAATCAAAAGGAGATATTCTTACTAGTCTATGTACTCCATTCTCTCCTTTGAGATGTCCAAAGGAAAATTCGCCTTCAAATTCAAGTGTAACTGATTTAATTCCAACAGGTTCAGCTTTTTGGATATCTAATGTTTTTATTTTGTATTGATTTTTCTCTCCCCACATAAGGTACATGCGCATTATCATTTCTGCCCAGTCTTGACTTTCAGTCCCGCCTGCTCCAGGAGTTATTACCATTACTGCAGATAAGTTGTCTTCTTCAGCACTTAACATATTTTTGAATTCAAGATCTTCTACTGATAGTCTTGTTATGCTAAGCTGACTTTCAAGTTCACTTATATCTGCTTCTAACTCAATTAAAACTTCTAGTTCTACTATGTTTTTTTCAATGATTTCAAAAGATGTTACCCAAAGCTTTAAAGCACTAATTTGTTTTAATATTTTTTGTGCTTCGACTGGATTTTCCCAAAATTTTTCAGATTGAGTAATTTCTTCTAGTTTCATGATTTTAGCTTTTTTAATATCTATATCAAGAAATTTTGATAATTCATCTTTTCTTTTCGAAAGATTTTTTAGATGATCTTTTGTTACCATTTTACAAAAATAATTATTCTTTTAATTCTCTAAGTTTTTCCCAAACTAAGTTGCTTTCATATCCTTTTCCTATTAAGTAATTTGCTATCTTTTTCTTCTTTTCATAGTAGTTTAATGTAGTTATTGATTGTTTTTTTTTATTAAATTGAGTATCTAATTCTTTACTATAATCCATATCGCTAATTTCATTTAAGGAGCTTATTATCGTTGTGGGGTTTATATTTTTTCTTTTTAATTCATTTACGATTTTTATCTTACCCCACTTTTTGATTCTAAATTTTCCTCTGCAAAATGATTTGGAATATCTCTTGTCATTTATGAAATCTTCTTGTATAAGTATTTCTAAAATTTTATTTTGATTTTTATTTGTTATTCGCCATGATTTCATTTTAGTTACTATATCATTACTACACCTTTCCTGAATTGCGCAATAACTTTTTAATTGTTCAATTAAATTTTTTATGTCGTAATTACTTTTATCAACCATAAATCAAATGTAGGGTTTCTGTTTTTAAATAGTACTTTTGTATTTGTGAAAAATAGATACACCATTACCCTTCTTTTCTTGGCAAATATAATATCTGGTTTTGCTCAAGGTATTAGTATGGTAGCTATACCTTGGTATTTTGTTAAGGTAGTTGATAATGCAGAATATTTTGCAAATTCTTATCTTTTAATAACTTTTCTTACACTTTTTTGGGGGATATATGCTGGAACACTTGTTGATAGATATTCAAGAAAAAAACTTTTTATAATATTTAATGCAATATGTGGTATATTGATAGGTGCTATAGCTTTTGTAGGTTTTTATACTGGTACCCTAAATGATATTTTAGTAGTATTTGTATTTGGAGTAACTATTTTTAACTATAACATTCACTATCCTAACTTATATGCTTTTGGTCAAGAAATAACAGAACCAAAATTTTATGGAAAGCTTAACTCTTATATTGAAGTTCAAGGGCAAGTAACTTCAGTTATAGCTGGTGCATTTGCTGCAATTTTACTTACCGGAACATCAAATAATAGTTTGGAAATAGCAGGGTTTTCAATTTATATTCCATTTAATATTAAACCATGGGAGATATATGAAATTTTTTTGATGGATGCTATAACATATTTGTTAGTGATTTTTATTTTTCTTTTAATGAGGTATACTCCAATTTCAAATGAAAATATTAATACCGATGGGTTATTAAGCAGATTAAAAGGAGGATTTGATTATTTATCTAGCCATCTTAATATTTTTATTTTTGGATTAGCATCTTATATGTTGTTTGCATTTACATTAGTAGAAATACATGTTTTACTCCCCTCATACGTTAAGAATTTTCTAAATATGGATGGAAATACCTTTGCCTCAGCTGAAATATACTATTCCTTTGGGGCTATTTTTTCAGGTTTTTTGATATTAAGAATATTTAAAAATATAAATACTGTATTGGCAGTAATAATTTTGATGCTTGTTGTTTCTGTAGCATTCTGCTTAATTGCTGTGTATAAATTAATAGTTATATTTTTTGTTGTTAATTTTCTAATAGGTATTACAAATGCTGGCGTTAGAATTCTCAGAACAACATATATTTTCAATCATGTGCCAAACAATTTGATTGGAAGGACAAACTCTGTTTTTAATATGTTAAATATTATCTTTAGAATGATATTGATTGGTCTTTTTACAATTTCCTATTTCCAAATTGATGATAATATTAGGTATGGATATTTAGTAGGATCGTTAATGATAATATTATCAATTGTACCTCTTTTGATATGGTATAAAAGAATAGTTTTATCAGAAAAAACTTTTATTTCTTAATTATTGAATATTGAAGTAGGTGCAGTCTTTCATCTCCAATAACCGTGATGTTTTTACCAAATCTTTTACTCCAGTTTTTACTTATTGAAGATGAGAACCAACCTTGTTTTTGATTTATATAAGAAGAAACAAATGGATGAGTTGTGATATTTAAATTTTTGTCAAATGTATTACTAAGATTATGGATTTTAGTTTCAATTTGGTCAACAATTAATAAGCTTGAGTCAATCTTGCCGTTTCCAGTACACATTGGACATTTTTCTTGTGTGTCTATGTTCATTTCAGGCTTAACTCTTTGTCTTGTAATTTGAACAAGACCAAATTTTGTAGGAGGAAGCACATTGTGTTTAGCTTTATCAGTACTCATCGCTTCCTTTAATTTTTCAGTAAGGAGAGTTCTATTTTTTTCATGTTTCATATCTATAAAATCTACGACAATGATACCTCCCATATCTCTTAGCCTTAATTGTCTTGCAACTTCATTAGCCGCTTCTAAATTAACAGCAAGTGCATTTTCTTCTTGATCTTTTTTAGCATCAACTTTTTTGCCGCTATTTACATCTATTACGTGTAAGGCTTCTGTATGCTCAATTACAAGGTATATTCCTTTTTTCATAGTTACATTTTTTCCAAATGCACTTTTAATTTGCTTTGTAACATTAAATTCTTGAAAGATTTGGCTTTCTTTTTTATGCAATTTAACTATCTTCTCTTGTTTAGGTGCAATTCTTGTTAAATATTCTTTAAGCTCTTGATGTAGTTGAGAATTATTAACATAGATGCTATTAAATTTCGCACTTAAGAGGTCTCTGAGTATAGTTGATGCTTTGTTTAATTCACCGTGAATTCTTGTATTAGGTTGGGCTCCTATTAATTTTTTACTGATTCCTTGCCACTTTTTATATAGGTTTTTTAAATCTGTATCAAGTTCTGCAACTTTTTTCCCCATTGCAACAGTTCTGATGATAACTCCAAATCCTTGTGGTTTAATACTACGAATTAGTTTTTTCAACCTCTTTTGCTCTTCATTGTCATCAATTTTTTGTGAAATTGATACTTTGTCTGAAAAAGGTAATAACACCATATATCTTCCAGCAAGAGATATTTCTGTTGTAAGTCTAGGTCCTTTTGTCGATATTGGTTCTTTTGATATTTGAGCTAAAATTAAATCACCTCCTTTAAGCGCATCATTAATTGCTCCATCTTTACTTAAATTTGGTTGATTCTTAAAATTTTTAAGAGAAGCAGTGTTAAGCTTTTTCTGAATAGCTTGGTTTGTAAATTTTTTTAATGAGTTAAATTGAGGTCCTAGGTCTAAATAATGTAGAAAACCATCTTTTTCATAGCCTACATTAACGAACGAAGCATTTAATCCAGGAACAGTTTTTCGTACTTTTCCTAAATATATATCACCCACTGAGAAATTGTTGTCGTGCTTTTCCTTATGGAGTTCCACAAGAAGTCCGTCTCGTAAAAGCGCGAGTACTACTTCAGAAGGCCTTGAGTCGATTATTAAGTCGTATTTCATGGCTTTTACTAGAGTTTATAAATTTAAAACTATTTAGTTTTATGTCTATTCTTTCTAGAACGTTTCTTTCGTTTGTGTACGGCGATTTTTACTCTTTTCTTTTTCTTTGCTCCTGACATACTTTATTTTTTTAACTTTTACTAAAAAGTTTATTTTAGATTATTTTTTGTTTCTTCAACAAATACTTTAGCAGGTTTGAATGCAGGAATATGATGTGCGGGAATAATTATTGTTGTATTTTTTTTGATATTTCTGCCTGTCTTTTCAGCTCTTTTCTTAGCTTTAAAAGTCCCAAAACCTCTAAGAAAAACAGATTCGTTTGTACAAATTGAGCTTTTAATTTCATTCATCATTGACTCAATAATAGCTAAGGTTGTTAGTTTTTCAACTCCAGTTTTTTCAGCTATTTTATTTACAAGTTCTGCTTTTGTCATTTTTATGCTTTAGTTTATTAATTGTTGATTATTTTTGAGGCGCAAATATATTCTTTTTTTTTTGCTATAATACTATGACTTTCAATTTTTTAATTTACCTATAATATTATATTTCAAATAGTTATGAATTTTAGTTCCATATTAATTGAATGGTATAAGATTAATAAAAGAGAATTGCCATGGAGAAACACTATTAATCCTTATTTTATTTGGATATCAGAGATTATTCTACAGCAGACCAAGGTTGAACAAGGAATTCCTTACTATAATAAATTTATTAAGCATTTTCCTACTGTACAAAAGTTAGCATCAGCTGATCAAGAACTTGTACTTAAATTATGGCAAGGTTTAGGGTATTATTCTAGAGCACGAAACTTACACTCATCTGCAAAATGTATTATAAAAAATCATCAGGGTAAATTTCCAGATAATTACAACGAAATTTTAGAGCTTAAGGGAGTTGGAACTTATACAGCTGCGGCTGTTGCATCTTTCTCTTTTGGATTGCCTTATGCAGTTGTTGATGGAAATGTTATTAGGGTATTATCGAGAATATATGGCTTGAATTTTCCATTTGATTCCACAATAGGCAAAAAATACTTTATTGAAATAGCTCAAAAACTTTTAGATAAATTAAGGCCAGCTGAAAATAATCAGGCAATTATGGAATTTGGAGCTTTACAGTGCACGCCGAAATCTCCAAAATGTTCTAGATGTCCTTTTACAAATGAATGTGTCGCTTTTAGAACAAATACTATTGATAAATTTCCAATTAAATCAAAAAAATTAAAAGTTAAGAAGCGTTACTTAAATTATTTTTATTTAAAGAAAAGAAAAGAAATTTTTATCGGTAAAAGAAATAATGGAATCTGGAAGGGCCTATATGATTTTCCCTTTTTAGAATTTTTATTTCCTTTTACTGAAACTGAAGTATTGAAATCAAATGAATGGAATACTTATTTTAAAAACATTAATTACAAGATTATAAGTGTTTCAAATGTATCAGTTCATAAATTATCACATCAACATCTATACTCTAGGTTTTGGACTTTAGAAGTGAATAATTTTGAATTAGAAAATTTTTCTTTTAAAAAGTCATCCAAGATTTCTGATCTACCAGTACCAAGACTTTTAGATAAGTTTCTAAAAGACAATGATATTGTATAAATTATGTATATTTGTTATGATTATATAAACTTTTTATGGCGGGCGTAAACAAAGTAATTTTAGTAGGAAATTTAGGTAAAGATCCTGAAGTGAGGTATCTTGATAATGGTGTAGCTGTTGCTAATTTTTCTTTAGCTACAACAGAGAGTTATAAAAACAAACAAGGGGAACGTGTTAGTCAAACTGAATGGCATAATATTGTGCTCTGGAGAGGTCTAGCTGAAGTNGCAGAAAAATATTTGAAAAAAGGCTCTAGTNTCTATGTTGAGGGCAAGATTAAAAATAGAAAGTGGGAAGACAAAGATGGAAANACAAGATATAATACTGAAATATTAGGTGATAANATGACAATGTTAGGCGCTAAACCAAGTTCAGAGGATACATCTATAAAAACAAATACACAAGAAACAAATGATGANCTGCCTTTTTAACTTAAATTAATGTAATTGGAAGAAGTCCCCGTCTTTTTTTTGTTATCTNTTTTTAATGGTTTAGAATTTCATTTCTTTAGTANGGATGTCATTTTGTGTCTAGTAGCTATTTTATTATTACTAATTTCTTCTGCATTCGTTTCAGCATCGGAAGTGGCATACTTTTCATTAACATCCGCAGAGCTTGAAGACATCGATGACAATAAAGTTAATCAATTGCTGAATAAGCCAAATGAGCTTTTAGCAACGATTCTAATTGTTAATAATTTTATTAATGTAGGTATTGTAGTTATTTCAGCCTATACAACTTCTATTGCTATTACATTTCCTAAGGATTCAAATCTTGAGTTTTTATTTCAGATAATAATAATAACTTCTTTACTTGTTTTGTTTGGTGAGATTATGCCTAAAGTTTATGCAAATAATAATGCAATTTCATTTTCTTTGAAAATGAGTAGACCATTATTTTTTCTGAAAAATTTCTTTAATCCATTAAGTTCTTTATTAGTTATTTCAACTAGTTTTATTGATAAAAAATTATCAAAAAAACAAACTGAAGTATCTGCTGAGGAAATCTCAAAAGCACTTGATATCACAGAGCACGAAAGCAAAGAACAAGAGCGCCGAATTATGCGTTCTATTGTTGAGTTTGGTAATACAGATGTAAAAGAAATAATGAGATCTAGAGTTTCAATTTCTGCAATCAATAAACAAACAAAATTTAACGACGTTTTAAGTATTATCATAAGTTCAGGCTATTCTAGAATTCCTGTTTTTGAACAAGAAATTGATAAAGTAATTGGGGTTTTATATACTAAAGACTTACTACCACATCTAAAGGAGAATAATGATTTTAATTGGATTAGTTTATGTAGAAATGCTTATTTTATTCCTGAGACGAAAATGATTAACGACTTACTTAAGGAGTTTCAATCAAAAAAAATTCATCTTGCAATTGTTGTTGATGAATATGGTGGTACTTCTGGGCTTGTAACCCTTGAAGACCTCTTAGAAGAAATTGTTGGAGAAATAAATGATGAATTTGATGTAGATAATCAAATTTATTCCAAATTAGACAACAAGAATTATATTTTTGAAGGTGCTGTATCTTTAAATGATTTTCTTAAAATAACTAAAAATGAAATTCATCTTTTTGATGAAATTAAAGGTGACTCAGATACTTTAGCAGGACTGTTTTTAGAATTAGAAGGTAAGATACCAAAAATAGGAACTATTCGAAAAATATGTAATTTTACTATGGTAGTAGAATCAGCTGATCTCAGAAGAATAAAACGTTTAAAAGTAACTATTGATGAGGTTTAGCCTACTAATAATTTGGGTGCTTTTCTCTTGCAAAGAGAGTTATACTCCAAAACCACGAGCTTTTTTTAAATTTAATTTGCCTAAGAAAATCTACAGTACTACTGACATTAATTGTAATTTTAGTTTTGAAAGACCGGTTTACAGTAAAATATCTCATAAAGAGAGTCATTGTAGCTTTGATTTAGTTTTTCCAAATCAAAATAGTACACTTCATGTAACTTATGTTGCATTAGAAAATGATTTGTTTAAACATATTGAAGCATCAAGAAATCTTGCATACAAACATAATAGAATAGCAGATGCTATTTCTGAAGTTGAGTTTGAAAATAATGAATTTAATGTTTCAGGTTTGATGTACAATTACAATGGTAATACTGCAACATCTACTCAATTTTATTTAACGGATAGCGTTAATCATTTTTTTCGTGGCGCACTATATTTAAATAGTGAAATAACTGATTCTCTATTACCAATTAATAATTTTCTTAAAAAAGATATTGTTCATATAATTGAAACGTTCAGATGGAAAGAACAGTAAAAAATTATTTCTCAGTCGCAATACTTGCTATCATTTGGGGGAGTTCGTTTATATTAATGAAAAAAGGATTGGAAGTATTTAATTATATGCAAGTAGCTAATGCTAGAATTTTTATAGCGTTCATTACTTTAATCCCTCTTCTGCCAAAAGCATTAAAGTCAGTAAAGCGAAGGCATTTTTTTCCTATACTTATAACTGCATTGCTCGGAAATGGAATTCCTGCCATTTTATTTGCAAAGGCTCAAACGTATTTAGATAGTTCATTTGTAGGGATATTAAATTCTTCCGTGCCATTATTTACAATTATTATTGGATTTTTATTTTTTAAAATTAAACCAAATAACGCAAATATTATTGGAGTATTAGTTGGATTGTTAGGAGTGTTGTTTTTAACAATCAATTCAATTAACACAAAAATTATGTTAGATACATATGTATTTATAGTCATTTTAGCTACAATCTTTTATGCAGTGAGTATGAATGTTATAAAAAATTACTTACAAGATTTTAATGCTTCATCAATTACTGCAATTGCATTTCTAATCATTGGTCCATTTTCTTTTGTGTACCTTTCAAATACTGATTTTCTTTACCAATTGAACTCTCATCCTAGTGCTTACAAAGCATTAGGCTATATAGCTTTGTTGTCTATTTTTGGAACATCAATGGCATCTATAATATCAATGGCATCTATAATATTTAATAAATTATTAAATAGATCTACAGCTATTTTTACTTCATCAATTACTTACCTTATACCAATTGTAGCAATTTTTTGGGGTTTTCTTGATGGAGAGATCATTACTATAAATCATATTGTTGGTTTTATAATAATTTTGTGTGGGGTATATTTAGTTAACAGAGAATAATTATTTAACAATAATTTTTTTCTCTACAGTACCGTTATTGTATATGTAAAAATAAGTTGCATTTAAATTAGGGTTATTAGTTTCTTTGCCTAATACATCAACAATTTTTATTAATTCTTTTGTAGTATTTTGATGCTCATAAATATTTGTAGTGCTACTACACAAGTTTTGATTTAACATATTTGGTCTATACTGATTAATTGCCGCAATCATCCTAGCTTTTTGCCCGTTAGTAAAGAGATTCATGCACCCATCATTTGTATAGTCCATATAATTCATAAACATATCACCATTAGGATTTGTTGTGTTGCATGAATTTATATTTAAAGGAAACCCTGGACAAGAATAGTTTTCAGATTCTTGTTTTGGAGTATCACTAACTTGATCATTTCCACAACTACCCCAGCCTCCCCAAACATGATCAAGATTAAGCCAATGACCAATTTCATGAGTTGCTGTTCTACCTTTATTATAAGGTGCTTGAACAACTCCAGTTGACCCAAAATATCTGTAGCCAATTACAAGTCCATCCCCATCGCCAATAAAAAAACTTGGTGGAGTTGCGTAGCCAAGAAGTCCACTGCTAATATCACATACCCAGATATTCAAGTAATCATCATTTGGCCAGTCGTCTGCTCCTCCAGCTGAGCTTGTATGAATATCATTACTCATTCCAAATTGTCCGTGAGTAGTCTGGACACGGTTAATCCCATTTGTTGGCTGACCATTTGGGTCAACAGATGCAAGACAAAATTCTATTTCACTGTCAGCAGCAATTCCTTGCCATACTGATGGTGTGTTTATTTGATCAATATTTGTTCTTCTGTAATCGTTGTTGAGAACATCAATTTGTGATTGTATCTGAGCATCGGAAATGTTTTGAGCATTTGTTTTCCAAACTACATGAACAACTACAGGAATAGTAATAATATTTTGTAATTTATTATCTCCAAATTTATCTATCCATTCTTTAGTTTGCTCATTAACTTGTTCTCTTGCAATTCTATATTCAGGATATAGATTAGACATTTTCTCAGTCACTGCTTCAGTTCCACATCTTTCCTGACTGCTAGCATTTATATTAAAACATATTAATAGAATTGTAAATATTTTCTTAGTCATTTTTTTATTTTCTGTTTTGCAAATTTAAAGTTTTTATGAATAAGTATCTAAAATTTTTTTTAATTCCTTCTATAAGTAAAAAAGAGCTAGATTAGTTTGCTTTTTCTATCATATTGTTTACTTTTGCAAACCATTTTTAAAAATAATAATAATGTACGCAATAGTTGACATAGCAGGGCAACAATTTAAAGTTGAAAAAGATCAGCATATATTTGTACACAGGTTAGAAGCAACAGAAGGTTCAAAAATAAATTTTGATAAAGTTCTATTGACTGATGATTCTGGTAAAGTAAATGTTGGCGCCCCAGTTATAAAAGGAGCTCAAATAACTGCAAAAGTAATTGAGCATTTAAAAGGAGACAAGGTAATAGTTTTCAAAAAGAAAAGAAGAAAAGGATATAAAGTAAAAAATGGTCACAGACAGTACTTGACTAAATTAGAAATCCTTAAAATTGACGAGAAATCAGCTACATCAAAAAAAGTAGTAGCTAAAGAAACAACAAAGAAAGCGCCTGTAAAGAAAGCGCCTGCAAAGAAAGTTGCTTCAAAAAAAGACTAAACAAACAATAAGAATTTTAAAAACTTTATAAAATGGCACATAAAAAAGGAGCAGGAAGTTCTAAAAATGGTAGAGATTCTAAAAGTAAACGCTTAGGAGTTAAAATCTTTGGAGGACAAAACTTAACTGCAGGCAATATTATTGTAAGGCAGCGTGGAACTGTTCATAATCCTGGAGAAAACGTTGGTATCGGTAAAGATCATACATTGTTTGCTTTAACTGATGGTGTAGTTAAATTTACTAAAAAGAAAAACAATAAATCAATCGTATCAGTAATTAACTAAGACGGAATAAAAATTTATAATTTTCACAAAAAACTCTTGATTTTTCAAGAGTTTTTTTATTTATATTTGTTTAGCTTTTAATTAAAAGTATATAATGTTACAAACTAGAAAAATTAGAGAAAATAAAGCGGAGTATATCAAGTTGTTAAAAGTTAAAAACTTTGATGCTAATAACATCTTCAACTTGTTAATTGATTTAGATGATCAAAGAAAAGAAGCTCAAATAAAGTGTGATGAGTTACTCAGTAAATCTAACAATTTATCTAGTCAAATAGGTAAGCTGTATAAAACAGGTGATACTAATAAAGTTGCATCTCTCAAAAAAGAATCTATCATTATTAAAGATGAATCTAAAATTTTTCTAAATAAGCAGAATAAATTAGAAAGAGAGATTAAAGATCTTCTTGTTCAAATTCCTAATATTCCTCATCCATCTGTTCCTGTCGGAAAATCAGATTCAGACAATCTTGTTTTAAAACAGCAAGGAGAGCCTCCTGCGCTATATGATGGGGCAAAACCTCATTGGGACTTGACGGAAAGATATGGGCTAATAGATTTCGGTTTAGGTAATAAAATTACAGGATCAGGATTTCCTGTTTACACAAATAAAGGAGCAAAGCTTCAGAGGGCACTGATATCTTATTTTCTTGATAAAAATATTAATGCAGGATATTTAGAATACTTACCTCCTCTTCTTGTTAATGAAGCATCTGGATTTGGTACCGGATCATTGCCTGATAAGGAAGGGCAGATGTATCATGTTAATGAAGATAATTTATATTTAATTCCTACGGCGGAGGTTCCTGTAACAAATTTTTTCAGGGATATTATTGTAAATGAGTTTCCTGTCAAATGTACGGCTTATACTCCTTGCTTTAGACGTGAAGCTGGTTCATATGGGAAGGATGTTCGTGGTTTAAATAGATTGCATCAATTTGATAAGGTAGAGATTGTTCAAATCGAACGTCCTGAAAATTCCTATGACATTTTAAATGAAATGGTTGAGCATGTTTCTTCAATATTAGATGAACTTGAATTACCCTACAGAATTTTAAAATTGTGTGGAGGCGATTTGTCATTTACTTCTGCACTTACTTTTGATTTTGAAGTGTATTCAGCTGGACAAAAAAAATGGTTAGAAGTGAGTTCTGTTTCAAATTTTGAAGATTATCAATCAAATAGATTAAAA
>JGI26114J46594_1000222_pt1 | contig 15315 bp, 14 predicted proteins | sample AOAMet1_18_M0_10_2_FD_46594 | JGI IMG/M metagenome (IMG submission 46594) | reverse complement strand
TAGGGTGGTTACAACAAAGAGATTTATCAAATCTTCCAATTGCCGATTCNTTAGAAAGTGGTGGATGGTTTTCTAATATGCTTATAAACCTACCCATAAACACCATGTTGTTAATGATTATTATGGTCTGGATGTATACAGGTTTTGCAGCAGTAGTCTTTTCTGCTGGAATCAAAGCAATACCAGGTGAAATCATGGAGGCTGGTCAAATTGACGGTGCATCAGAATTAAGAATATTTAGATCTATAGTTATTCCATATATAAAAAGTACAGTGATAGTTGTTGGAACTTATATGGTTGTGACAGTACTAAAGGCGTTTGATATTATATACGTATCGACAAGGGGAGACCTTGAAACAAATTTACTAGCTGTAAAAATGTTGGATGAATTCTCTAAGTATAGAAACTTTGGTAGGTCATCAGTTGTAGCAGTGTTAATATTTGTGTGTGTTCTTCCTGTGATAGTAGGAACAGCGTTAAGAGAAAGAGAGAACGCTAACTCATGACAAGAAATAATCAAAAATGGTATGACAAACCAGCTACTAAATTAATTCTGATCACTATTGCAATAACATGGATGTTTCCTATCTTCGGATTCCTGTTGAGCTCTTTTAGACCTGGTGAAAGTATAAAAAGAACTTCGTGGTGGGATGCTATTTACACTGGAACAATCTGGTCAGAGCTAAGTTTTGATAATTATGTTGAAGTCTTTAGAGCTGAAAACCTTGATAGGTCATTTTATAATTCATTAGCTGTAACAATTCCTTCCACCATAATTCCCATAACAATTGCTGCTTTTGCGGCATACGCATTTGCTTTTATGGAATTCAAAGGAAAGATATTCTTTTTCTCTTTGTTGTTGGCTCAATGATTATTCCTCTACAAATGTCATTAATACCACTCGTTCAGCTATTTAAAGATGGTATCGAGATTGCGGGAATTCCTATAATTCCAGCACTTGATTTGAATGGTACCTTTGTGGCAACTTGGTTTGCACATACAGGGTTTGGATTACCCTTAGCTACTTTTCTACTTAGAGATTTTATGATGGGTTTACCTAAAAGTGTTATTGAGTCTGCAAAAATAGACGGTGCTAGCCATTTCACTACTTTTTTTAGGTTGGTTCTACCTCTTTCAGTAGCTGGCATTGCAGCTTTTGGAACATTCCAATTTCTTTGGGTGTACAACGATTTTCTAGTTGCAAATGTCTTTTTAGGAATCTACAGACCAGAAAATCTTGTGGTTACCTCGCACATGTCCCAAATTGTTGTGGGTAGGTTTGGAGAAGCATGGCATCTAAGAACTTCTGGCGCTATTATTTCTATCATCGTTCCATTAGCAGTCTTCTTTGGCTTGCAACGATTTTTCATTAGAGGATTAATTGGAGGGGCAGTAAAGGGTTGAGATACCCATACAGACCCTTTTTACTTTTATTAATAGTTTTTTGTTCATCTAGTAGTGCCATTGAATATGAAATAGAGATTGCCGAAAGTTATACAGATTCAGATATTTTAGAGTACGTCGAGTCAAAACTTGTTTACACAATTCAAGAATCAGCTGACGAAGTTACTTTACAAGTTCAAAGCTTTCCAAAGAAGTTTGATATCATACAAAGTTATTCACTCGTTTTTGATTTAAAATTTAGAGAAAATTATGAATCAGATATAGATAGTCTATGCGTTGGTCCAGTTTGGGATGGGTTTGGTCCTGGAGAAGTGACTATAAACCTTCTAAAAAGCAATAATTTTACTAACTCAATTTCAGGAATATATGACGAGAAAAATAATGATGGATGTAATAACTACTATTACTATCTTAGATTTTTGACTCTAAATCTTGAAGATAATACTCAAATTTTTGTCGGAGTTGCTACAGATTATGGAAAAAAGTACCCAGATGCTCCTTTCGTATGGCTTGTTAATAAAAATAATATAATCGAAGAGCTTGGAGCTACTAAAATAGAAAAATATAGCTTAAATTTTGAACTGAGTAATTAATATGAAAATCGGAGTTGACTGGGGCGGCACAAAAATAGAAGCTGTACTTATTGATCCTCAAAATGGNACTGAAGTAANCAGAGTAAGAGTAGATTCTCCACAAGGAGATTATGAAGAAATACTTCTTTGTGTCGTTGATTTAATTAAAGAAATATCAGCACCAGTAGATAATTTTACTGTAGGTATAGGGATGCCTGGATCTTTACACCCAGAGACAGGGCGGGTTCAAGTTTCTAATTCAAAATCACTAGAAGATAAACCTGTTAAAAGTGACTTAGAATCTGCATTGGGATATGAAGTCAAAATTGCTAATGATGCAGATTGTCTTGCTCTATCTGAAGCAGTAGATGGGGCTGGTGCAGGTCACGATAAGGTTTTTGCGGTCATATTAGGGACAGGTGTTGGTGCAGGATATGTTGTAGATAAGAAATTAATAGAAGGTCCCAATAAACTAACTGGTGAATGGGGTCAAAACCCAATTCCTGGACCTATGGATGATTACGAAAAGAGTATAAGAAGACATTGTGGAAGAATCGGAGCAATTGAAGTATTCATCTCAGGTCCTGGACTCGAGCAATACTATGAATTTTTAAGTGGAAATAAAGCTTCATCCAGAGACATAATAACTTTATTCAGAAAACAAGACGAGACAGCTCTCCTTGTGATGAATGATTACTTTGAAAGAGTTGCTAAAAGTTTCAGTACATTTATTAATATATTAGATCCTGAAATAATCATCTGTGGAGGNGGTATGTCCGATATTGATGAACTGTATGANGAAATTCCAAACAGAGTCGTTAAGTATTTAGCATCAAACTTTTTTCTTACACCTATAGTAAAAGCAATACATGGAAACAGCAGTGGAGTTAGAGGTGCAGCTTTTTTATGGGATTAACAAAAAATACTATATTCTTAATAATTTTTTTAGTAACTACCATTATTTTTTCAGTTATTGGTTATAAGCCAGCTGACATAGTGATTGGTGGACCAAATTTCCCACAACTTGATTACTTTTCAGAGGAGTTAGATATAATTTCTGAAGAACTGGGAATCAAAATACAGTATGAACCATTTAGTGATATCGAAACTTATTTAATTGATAATCAAAATAATAATTTAGACATAGCATTAATTCCTAATCCTCAAGGTGTAGTTAACTTAGGTCAACGTGGGATAGCACTCCCTGTTAATCAATATTTAGATAATGATTTTATAGAAGATAATTTTTCCCAGCATTTAATCAACATAACTACTTCCAAAGTAGATAATCAAAATTATGGAGCATGGTTTAGGGTTCTTCCAAATTCATTAGTATGGTATGACTCAACTAAATATGAAAATCTTGGATCACCTGTGTTTCAGTCTTATGATGAAATGGTCCAGTTTACTAAAAATAATTCCTCAAAAGATAATCCATTGTGGTGTTTGGATATAGAGAGTGGAGCATCCACAGGTTGGATTGCTACAAATTGGCTAGAAGATACAATACTCCATAAGTATGGAACAGCTGTTTATGATGACTGGTTCCAACAAAAGAAATCTTCAAGTTCAGACGAGGTAACACTCTCAATGCTTGAAATTGGCAAATTAATTTTCATAGAGGATGCAGTGTACGGTGGTCATAAAAGAATGGTTAGAAAAGAATTTAGAAATAATTATCGCAATTTATTAAATGAAGATAATTCATGTACTTTTAGCTGGTCAGGGCATTTTGCAAGTTACTATTTTCCTGATGATGCTCAATTCGGTATTGATTATAACTTTTTTAAACTTCCCTCAGCAGAAAATAAGAATGCAATGGTTGGCATTGGAGATGTTCTTATTGGTCTAAATAGTAATGAAGAAACTATTAGTGTAATTCAAAAACTTGTATCGGTTGACTTTGGGAAAAGTTGGCTTGGTAAATCTGATTCACAATACATTTCTGCAAATATGAACTCATCTTTAGAATCACTTACTAATCCAATGACGATTAAAGAAACAAATTTGATTAGAGCTTCATTAATTCAAGATCTCTTTAGATATGATGCATCAGAGTTAATGGAAAGAAGAATTGGTTCGGATTCTTTGTGGTATGCAATGATGAAATATATTGAACTCCAAAGCTTATATATAGAAGAGATAACAGAAGAGTTAGACAGTAGCTACTAGTTAAAGAGCTTTGCCTGATTCAGGGTCAAAAAAGTGAAGCTTAGAAGGATCAATTGAGAGCTTAATTTCTTCACCCTCCTTGACAGTAGAGTTGGGGTTTATCCTAGCAATAAACTTAGTTTGATCTCCCAAAACACTGATGTCCTCACCTTCATCAGCAAGGATTTCCTCAATTGCTTCAGTTTGAACTGGCTTTAAATCTTTATAGAAGTGAATGTAAGAGTCTGAGCCCAATTGTTCTAATAGTGTGACTGTAATACTTATTGACTCGGTATACTCACTATCTTTTGCATACGTAGAGTCTTCAAAAGCTTCAGGTCTGATTCCTAAAACAATCTGCTTTCCATCAACCTTTTTAAGTTTATCTAGTGATTCTCCAACACAGGTTATCTCTTCACCTGCAAAAGTAAGCATAGTTTTATCTCCTGAAACCTTTACATCCGCATAAACAAAATTCATTGAAGGGCTACCAATAAAACCAGCGACAAATATATTCTTTGGATAAAGATATATTTCACGTGGGGTATCAATTTGTTGAAGCTCACCTTTTCTAATCACAGCTACACGGTCACCCATAGTCATTGCTTCTACTTGATCATGTGTCACATATAGGGTTGTTGTCTCAAGCTGAGTATGCAATTGACCCAGTTCAGCTCTCATTTGTACTCTCAATTTCGCATCTAGATTTGAAAGAGGCTCATCCATTAAAAATGCTTCAGGGCTTCTAACAATGGCCCTTCCCATAGCGACACGTTGTCTTTGACCACCAGATAGGGCTTTTGGTTTTCTTTCAAGAAGTTCACTAATTTCTAGAGTTCGCGCAGCATCCTTCACCTTTTTATCTATTTCTTCTTTCGGAAGTTTCCTCAGCTTAAGTGAAAAAGCCATATTGTCATACACCGACATATGTGGATATAGAGCATAATTCTGAAAAACCATTGCAATATCTCTATCTTTTGGAGCTACCTCATTTACAATTTTGTCACCAATAAAGATTTCTCCCTCTGTAATGTCTTCTAATCCAGCGACCATACGAAGTAAAGTCGTTTTGCCACAGCCAGATGGTCCTACAAGAACTACAAATTCACCGTCATTAATTTCGATATTTACATCCTCAAGCGCACGAGTACCATTCGGATATATTTTTCCAACACTTGAAATTTTTATTGCACCCATAACTACTACATTTTAAACAGAAACAGTTTATTTTAAAAACCATTTCACCTTTATAATTGAGTAATGAATGATGTACCTCATAATAGAATTACAGTACTTAAGGATATTGAACCTGATTTAGAAAAAGACTATGTTCTGTACTGGGTTATCAACTTTAAACGAACATCGTATAACTTTGCTCTCCAGCGTGCTGTCGAATGGGCAAACAAACTTAATAAACCACTACTCATTTTTGATCCATTAATTCTTGATTATCCAATGTCTAGCGTAAGATTCCATAAATTCTTCCTCGAGGGCATGAGTGATATCGATGAAAATATTTCGAATACTAAAGCTTTTTACTATCCATACGCAGAAGAGACACCAAATGCAAGTGAAGATCTTCTTACAGTTCTATCTTCAAAGGCTGCTGTAGTAGTCACTGATGATTACCCAACCTACTTTGTTCCACAAATGACTGCAAAAGCCAAAGGTGTTATTAACACACGCTATGAAATTGTCGATGCAAACGGACTAATTCCAATTCGTATTGCAGAAAAAGAGTATGTAAGGGCACATGACTTTCGCAGATATATGCACAAAAACCTATTAGATTTTCTGGTGGATGTTCCTGAAGAGAATCCTCTTAACAAATTAGAGATGGAATTTGATGAAAATCTAATCAAAGATGTTGAAAATAAGTGGAATAAAATAAATTTCGANACATTCAATCAAGAAGACTTTTTATTCAATTTGAATATCGATAAAACTGTCAAAGAGAGCCCCATCGTTGGAGGCTATAAAAAAGCAAAAGAGCGTCTAGATTACTTTTTAGAAAATGGATACAACGACTACGCAACATTAAGAAGCCATCCCTCTGAAGATGCAAGTAGTCAACTGTCACCATATTTACATGCTGGCCACATTTCACCATATGAAATTTTTGTTAAAGTTAATGAACTCGAATCTTGGTCTATGGAAAATGTTAACCCTGCTTTTGTTGGAAGAAGACAAGGCTGGTGGGGCGGATCAGAAAATTTAGAAAGTTTCTTTGATGAGCTTATTACCTGGAGAGAACTTGGTTACCATACTTGTGTTACGAGAGCCAATTATGACCAGTATTCCTCACTTCCAGACTGGGCAATTAAAACCCTAGAGGAACATTCAGATGATCCCAGAGAGCATGTCTATTCATTACAACAATTAGTCAATTCAGAAACTCATGACGAAATATGGAATGCAGCTCAAACTCAGTTAAGGGAAGAGGGTATTATTCATAATTATTTGAGAATGCTTTGGGCGAAAAAAATATTAGAGTGGGCACCAAATCCTCAATTAGCGTTGTCATATATGATTGATTTAAATGATAGATTTGCTTTAGATGGTAGAGATCCAAATTCATACTCAGGCGTATTCTGGTCACTAGGCAGGTACGATAGAGCGTGGGGGCCAGAAAGAAAAATTTATGGAAAAATTCGTTATATGACCTCTGAAAATACTGCTAAGAAATTTAAACTTGGCGGTTATCTTGAAAAATACGGCTCNAAAATCTAGATAACCTACAAAGTTAAAAATACCCAAAATCATGTGAATTATTTCACAAGCGTGCTATATTGTGATAATAAGATATTTAAAAGCTATATAAAGGAGAAGCTTAAAAATGGCCGAACTTACATACAGACTTTTTATGGTGGCAACTGCAGGTATGCTTGCAGGAACAGTATATTTACTGATGTCATCAAGAGAAGTTGATCCGAAATTCAGAAGAGGTGTATATATCTCAGCATTAGTGACTGGAATTGCATGGTATCACTACCAAAAAATGACAGTATCTTTTGCATCAGGAGACTTTGACACACCTTTGCGATATGTTGATTGGGTACTAACCGTTCCATTAATGTTCGTAGAAGTTCTTGCAGTAACCTCTAAAGGTGCAGAGTATGCCCAAAAAGTCAGAACTATGGGTGCAGCTGCACTTGTAATGATTGGTGGAGGATATTACGGAGAAGTATCAGCAGAAGCTGGAGATGCACAATACTGGACTGGTTTTGTAGTATCAATGGTTGCTTATGCATTCCTAATGAGAGCACTACAAGCTGAAGGTACATCACTAACAGGTGATGCAGGTGAAGCATTCCAAAAAATCAAGAATCTTATTCTTATTGGTTGGATAATCTATCCATTAGGATTCTTAGCACCAGCAGTGAGTCCAGACTTAATGGACTTGAGAGAGCTTCTATACACAATTGCTGACATTATTAATAAAGTCGGTCTTGGTGTATTAGTTCTTAATATGGCAAAAGTTCAATCAGGAGAAAAAGTCTAACTTTAACTCTTATTAAATTTATAGATAGGCGGCAATGTCCGCCTATCTTTTTTTATAGGTACAATTATGGTCATGGATAAAATTGTTTTCTTCAATACTCTCTTTGGGTTTTTTACTGTCACTGCATGGATAATCTCGGCAGGAATTCTATACCTATATATAACGAAAAAAACTTTTAATAAATTTATAACTGATCAATTTTTATACTTTGCAACAAGTGTCGCTACGTTCTCTGCCATTGGAAGTATTATTTACTCAGAAGTTGTCGGATTTATCCCATGTAAATTTTGCTGGTATCAACGTTATTTAATGTATCCAATAGCATTAGTACTTATTCTTTCACTGTTTAAGAGGGACTTATATAAATTTGGCTTTATTAGTTTAGGTGGTCTTTTTGTTAGTTTGTACCATATTTATCTTCAAAATGGTGGTGGTGGTGGAGGATCTTGCGCTGTAGACATTCCATGTAATCTCAAATATGTGGACATATTCGGTTTTATTAGTATTCCAGTAATGGGCGCAACAGGGTTTTTAACGATATTTATTTCTTTACTCTATTATGACTATGCAAGGAGACAAAACATTGAATAAAAATTTCTTAATAGCCGCAGGTGTTCTCTTAGTGATTGGCTTTGCTGTCGCAGTAGGAGTTACTTTAAGTACTGAACCTTTAACTGCTGGCCTCCCAGAAGGAGAGACGACTGTTACAGGAGACCCACTACCGACTTATTCTGGTGAAAATGATGATAATATTGCAATTGGACTTTCAGCTCCAACATTTTCCGGGCCAAATGAAAATTCTGAAATAATCGCGCTTGAAAAAAATGGTAATGCTAAAGCTATACTTTTTCTTGCCCATTGGTGTTCATACTGCCAAGCAGAAGTTCCATCTGTACAAGAATGGATTGACACTATAGGAGTTCCAGAAGGTATTGATATAATTGCCGTTGCCACATCAATTGACAGATCAAGAGGTAATTATCCTCCTCACGATTGGTTGGAAAGAGAAGGCTGGAGTGAAACTCAGATTTATGACCTAGATAAAAAAATTGGAGATGCATATGGTCTTACATCATTTCCATACTGGGTGTTTCTTGATAATGAATTAAATGTTAAGGCACGAAGAACTGGTAGCTTACCACAAGACGCAGTTGGTCAACTTATAGTTCAGCTAGCTTTAGAAAGCAGATAAAAGCATCTAGCTTTTTTTCAGTACAGATAAATATACAAAACCAAATATTCCCATTCTCTCTAGGGTGTGACTATTGAATCCAGATTCTTTAAGAAATGATTCAGGAGCATCTAGTTTGTCTAAAGACGTGTAAAGAAATCTGTATTGTTTAAAGCTGAATGTTACGAGACCAATCAAATGTAAGGTTATGAATGTGCCCAACTTATGCAATCTTTTGGTGAACACATTTAATGGCCTCGTCATATCAAGCAACACAAAGTTACCGTCATCTTTAAGAACTCTTTTTATTTCTTTAAAAGCTTTATCAGTATCGGAGACATTTCTCCAGACGAATGCACAGTAGATATTATCAAAAGATTTATCATCGAAAGGTAAGGCCTCTGCAGAACCTAAAATCTTATTAGAAAAATTATTTAAAGACAACATTCTTTCATCAGGATCTAATGCCGTCACTTCATAGCCAATAAGTTGTTTTTCAGCGGCACCAGTACCACTACCAAGGTCTAAAACAGTTGAACCGGTAAGTTGTTGGGACGCTTTTTCTCTCCAGGATTTATCAAATCCAAGCGTGAGTAGAGAGTTTATACCATCATAGAATCTGTATATTTTTGAAAAATTAGCAGATTTAGGCAATCTAGAGAATGTAGGCAACAGAAAGTAAAATTCCTGTTAAAAAGTGAATACCTATTGTTGATACATTGACAAGTAAGAGCTCATAAGGAACTTTTTGTCTATCAGCATCAGGATTATTCCATTTAATCATCCACTCATCAGCCATTTTAAAGGCTTTCCAAACGAGTAAGACAGGTAGTAGTGCTGCGAAAGCATACACTGTACCGAAGTCTGTAAACATACCTAAGAAACCAATAGCTGCAACAGATAAAAATGCTTCAACCATGAATTGCTTATAAAGAGAAAGTGGTTTTTCGAGTCTCATCCAGCCATCATCTACTGCTGTTCTTACGACCCATGTGTTTTTACCCACTGCTGCATCTGAGGGAGCATCTTGAAATTGATTAATCCAGACAATAAGCATAACCAAAATTCCAATAGGTACTGAGGCAATTAGAGCTTCTACCCAGTTCCATTGATTTATATCATTATTATGGATTGGAGCGGTCAGCACATAGTGTGCACCCATGACCATAATCGGACCAAATCCAAGTGCGATAGCTATCTCTCCAAATCCTTTATATCCAAGTCTTACAGGATCACCTGTATAACCCAGAGCTAAGAACGTACCAATTATTCCAGTCCAGAGTATTGGAGTATTGCCAAAAAAACTTCCACTTACTTGCTCATTTAGATATAAGCCAATTCCTACAGTACCAATTATGCTCACTAGGGCTGTAATGAGTACTTGACCTGGTGTCATTAAGCCAACTTGAATAACTCTACTTCCACCATTAAAAGGACTAGCTACTTTGTTAATTTCATCAGCATTTGATGTATGGTCAAAAAAGTCGTTTGAGGCATTAGTTGCAATCTGAGCTAAAGATGCACCACCGAGAACCAACCAGAACATTTTCCATGACCAGTTCTCGGCAATACCATTATCTTTGAGATCGCTCCATGCCACAGCTGCACCAATAAATATTGGAGCAAATGTAGCCGTTAGAAAGGGGGCTCTAACTGTTCTCAACCACAAACCAATTCTTTTTAACCCAAGTTTGAATGCCATTTTTAATGCGGAAGTTTTGTTTCCAGGAATAGTTTTCCATTGAAATTGTTCTTCCTCAAAAAAGTTCACATATTTAATAGTCGTAGGTTTTACCCTGTAGTATCCGACGACATCATTATTAATTAAAAATTCATCTTCCATATATTCTTTGAATGCTTCAGTCGTATTTAATACAAGCTCATAAGCTTTCTTTTTTTCATCTTCATCTTTTATTTTGTAGCACTCACCATCAATTTGTAAACCTTCAATGCCTTCTTGACCTTTTGGCCAGATAACAACGTGTACTCTTGGATTTAAACGAATCTGTTCAGCTTTTCTTGTTGGGTTAAATGTGAAGAATACTAAGTCTTCACCATCTCTACTGAAGAAGACAGATGCACCCGAGGAGTTACCGCCAACACTTGTTGCAATAAACATTCTGTCAGCAGAATCTAATACGTTTTCTATTTTGTTATCTAACAATTCATTCATACCTAATAGGGTAATACGCTTGTGAAATAATGCACAAAGTCTTATGGATTTATTTATAAATTTCAAATTCATATAAAATGAAATGATGTTCAATGTCTTCAAAACACCAGAATTTAAAAAAGCCCTTACTTTCTATAAAGAGGGTGTTAAGGAAAATAAAAGAAGCTTTATTGTCTCAATGCTTTCAGCAGTTGTGTGGTGTTTTTTAATAGTTATTCAGCCATACATTATCAAGAGAATAATTGATGAAGGGATTGTTGGCCAAAATCAACAAATATTAATCGTATTAATTTCGTTCATGTTAATTATTGGATACATTCGTGCAACAACAATTGGGGTACGTAGGTTCTATTCAATGCATGTCTCATATAACGTTGAAGCTGGAATTAGAAATAGAATTTTTACACACATGCAAAAGTTAGCATTTAACTTTCACGATAAGGTTCCAACAGGAGAGTTGATGGCTAGAGCCTCAAGTGATGCATCTCAAGTCAGGCTCGCATTTGCTATTGCTCCATTAGCAACGGCTAACATTTTATTGCTGATCATATTAAGTATTACCCTTTTAAGCCTTAGTTTGCCGCTAGGGTCTATGGTTCTACTTTCTATACCAGCAGTGTTGTGGCTCGCATCTAGTTTTTCTGCAAAAGCAATGGGCGTTTCTTTGAGAGTAAAGGAAGCAGAAGCACAAATGACTACCGAGGTAGAGGAACAACTTGGCGGTATAAGAGTTGTGAAAGCATTTGGAAATGAAGAACTAGCATCTTCAAAAGTAGAATCAGCCATATCTAACATATACGATACATCCCTTGAATATCTGAACTTAAGAACAAGATTTGTCCCACTCTTTGAGCTAATACCAATGGTTATTACATTGCTCGTATTATTACTCGGAGGTTATTTATCAATAAATGAATTGATTACTCTTGGAGATTTTATTGCATTTACACAATATGTCTTTTTGTTATTGTGGCCATTAAGAATTACAGCGTGGTTTTTATCTGAGATACCTTCAAGTGTTTCTGCAGGTATAAGAATCCTAGAGCTACTTGATGAAGAACCAACAATCGTTGATGATAATTCAGATACAGCTTTTCCAGTAGAGGGAATAGGAGCTATAAAATTTTCTAACGTTACTTTTAAGTACGGAAAAGAAAAAATATTTGATGACCTCTCTTTTGAAATTGAAGGTAAGAAGACAGTCGCCATTGTAGGTTCAACAGGATCTGGAAAATCAACTTTAGCATACTTACTACCAAGACTTTACGATATTGAGTCCGGAGATATTGAGATTGATGGTGTCAATATAAACAACGTTAAACTCAGCGAATTAAGATCTGAGGTAAGCCTTGCATTTGAAGAAAGCTTTCTTTTTTCAAACTCAGCAAGAGAAAATATTTCTTTAGGTACTGATGAAGCATCAGATGAGCAAATACAAGATGCGGCAAATATTGCTAAAGCGCATGAATTCATCTCTCAATTACCAGAATCATATGAGACTAAAGTTGGTGAGAGGGGTTATGGTCTCTCTGGAGGACAGAGACAGAGAATAGCTTTAGCTCGAGCTATCTTAAGACAGCCTAGGGTACTTATCCTAGACGATGCTTTATCGGCAGTGGATGCCTCAACTGAAGAAGAAATAAGAGCTGAACTTAAAAATGTCATGTCAGATATGACAACACTAATAATTACAAACCGTGTTCCAACAATTGAACTCTGTGATGACGTTGTCTTTATTGAGAATGGTAAGGTTAAGGCCCAAGGAAATCACACAGATTTAATTGAAAATGTTGATAGCTACAAAGCGTTATTTCTTGAAAGCCAATCTTCTGGGCTTGATAAATGAGCAACAATACTTTTTTAAGATCATTTAAGTTAGTACCGGAAATAAGTAGACCGTTCCTCTGGAGCTCTTTAATAGCCCTTACAGGTTCAGGACTAAGAATGATTGGCCCACAATTGATTTCAAGAGGTATTGATAATGGAGTCTTGAAATCTGACTATCAGTATCTACTACAGCAAAGCTTCTTTTACTTCATCACACTAGTTTTGCTTTATTTTGTAGCAAGTAAAGCACTCTTAGCTATTGGTCTCGTTGGAGAATCTTATGTAAGAAGTATTCGAGAAAAACTTTTTAAACACCTTGCTTCTTTAGATATTAATTATTTTGAAAAGAACAAGACAGGTGTTCTTGTTGCAAGAATGACTTCCGACATGCAAAGCCTCAATGAATTCGCTAGAGAGGGTGCAAGCAGCGTGATAACCGCTCTATTAACAATTTTTGGGGCAACTGTTGCTGTATTTCTAGTAGATGTTCAATTAGCATTCCTATCTTTTCTAATCTTACCTCTACTTGGTGTAGCAACTAAAATATTTCGAAACCATGCTGACAAAACATACTGGGCAGTTAGAGAGTGGATTGGTCAGGTATTATCATCACTCCAAGAAGGAATATCCGGAGTCAGAATCATTCAAGCGTATGCTGATGAAAAATCACAATTTAATAGATTTAAAAATGTTAATGACGAACATTTAAAAGCTAATATGCAATCAGCTAAAAATATAGCTATATATTTCCCCTTTCTTGAAATCACACGGGTAACTTCCATAGCAGTAGTAATTTGGTTTGCTTCTTTAAGAATTAATGAAGGAACTTTGTCTGTAGGGGAATTGGTCGCTCTCTTGTTTTATTTAAACTATTTTTTCGATCCATTAATACAACTCTCATTTAATTATGATCTTTTAAGATCAGCAGGGTCTTCAATGAAGAAAGTATTTTCAATTCTAGACGAGGAACCTGTACTAAGCACTATGGGCTCTCAGTCCCCGAATATGGAGTCAAACAATGTAATTGAATTTGAAAATGTATCGTTTTCTTATGGTAGGGAGACGGTATTGCACAATGTTGACTTTTCTATTATGAAGGGAGAGAAAATAGCAATTGTAGGGGAGACCGGTGCAGGTAAGAGCACTATAGCTAAATTAATTCTTAGGTTTTACCTTTCTACAGAAGGAGACGTTAAATTTTACAATGAGTCAGCAAAAGATGTAAGCCAGAGATGGGCTAGAAAAAATATTGCTTATGTTCCCCAGGAAAGTTTTCTATTTAGGGGCACTATCCGAGATAATCTAATATATTCCAATCCAACAAAAATAAAGCTAGAGCAGGAGCTAAGTGAGATAGGTGTATTGGGTTGGTTTGAAAGATATGAAAATGGTCTGGACCAAGAAGTTGGAGAGAGAGGCTCAAATGTATCTGCTGGAGAAAGACAATTTATTGCCCTACTTCGTGCAGTTCTTGCAAAAAGAGAAATCATTGTTTTTGATGAAGCAACAGCCAATCTTGATATAGAATCTGAAAACTCAATCCTTGATGCGACAGATACCCTGCTTGACTATCAAACTTCCATAGTTATTGCTCATAGGTTGGAGACAATCTTAAATGCAGAAAAAATACTAGTAATGAGAGATGGGAAGTTGGTTGGCTTCGATAATCATGAAAATCTTCTAAGCGACAATGAAATATATAAAGATTTATTCTCTGCTTGGAATCTAAGTAGCTAGTGTATTTGACTCTTTAATTCGAGTTTCAGCTAATTCACAATATTCATCATTAATTTCATAACCTACATAGTGTCTATTTAATTTTTGTGCAGCAATCGCTGTTGTTCCACTTCCGATAAATGGATCTAATACTAAATCTTTTTCGTATGAGTACAAGTTAATAAATCTTTCNGCCAGCTCTATAGGAAAGGGTGCTGGATGACCAATCTTTTTTGCTCTTGCAGGATTAATATTCCAGATTGATAAGGTTGAATCCATAAATTCTTCTTTTTCTAAAGTAGATACACCCTTAACACCTTTCGACATACCATCTTTTGAAAAAACTAAACAATATTCATGTATATCCCTGATTACTGGATTAGATGCTGATAACCAGCTTCCCCATGCAAAGTTTGCATTTGCGCCTTTAGACTTTTGCCAAATAATTTCCCCTCTCATGAGGAAACCTAGATCAAGCATGATTTGAGTAAACATGTTTGAAAATGGTATATACGGCTTTCTTCCTAGATTCGCAACATTAATGACCAACCGACCACCTGACTCAGTGACTCTATATACTTCTTTAAAACACTGCTCTATAAGTTTCCAATAATCATCGTCACTCAAATCACTATCGCTTAATTTTCCTACATTGTAAGGAGGTGAAGTAACAGTTAGAGAAACACAATTATCAATAAGGTCATCCATTTTTTCAGCACTTTTATTAAAGATTAAATCCTTATGAGTAGGTTTATTGTTTTTTTTAGTTTCTGTCTTACTTTCATCTTCCTGAAATTTA
>JGI26114J46594_1000216_pt1 | contig 15459 bp, 11 predicted proteins | sample AOAMet1_18_M0_10_2_FD_46594 | JGI IMG/M metagenome (IMG submission 46594) | reverse complement strand
AGAAAGGAGCATTTTTATGATGCTATTATAGAATATCAGAATAGAGAACGAAGATTTGGAAAAACTAGCGATCAGATTACAATTACAGAATAGTATTATTTATAATGCAATTTTTTTTACAATTATACTTGTTTTATTAGCGATCCCCACTAAAGCACAAGATACTAATAGCTCTTCTGCTACAGTAAAAAATGATTCTATTACAGTACAAAAAAATATTGTGTACGAGAAAGGCAAGGAATATATTCTTGGAGGAATCTCAGTAACTGGTTTACAAAAATTCACAGAATCTACAGTTAAAGTTTTTACAGGACTTAAAATAGGACAACCTCTAAAATTACCAGGAGATAAATTAACAAGCGCTATCAAAAAGCTATATGAAAGTAAGCAATTTAGAACGGTAGAGGTTTATCTATTAAGAGTAGATGGCAACACTATTTATTTAGAATTTGACGTAAAGGAACTTCCTCAGCTAAACCAAATTAGTATTGCAGGTATTAAAAAAAATAAGTCAAAAAATTTAAAAACTGAAGCTGAACTGAAAACAGGAGCCATGGTTACAGATAATTTGATTGTAACTACTAAAAATTATATCCGAAAAAAATATACAGATAAAGGATTCTTAAAAACAAAAGTAAATATAAATACTAGACTAGATTCATCAGACATCAACTCTGTAAACATGAGAATTTTTATAGATAAAGGGTCCAAAATAAAGATTAAGAATATTAATTTTAAAGGTAACGAAGCTCTAGAAGATAGTAAATTAAGGACTGCAATGGGCAATACCAAAAGAAAATTCTTAGGAAGGTTTTGGAAAGGGTCTAAATACATAGATGATGAGTTCAAAGAAGATCTTGAAAGCATACTAGACACTTACAGTAGACTAGGGTATAGAGATTCTAGAATATTATCTGATTCTATTTCATGGAATGATGACAATACAATAAATATAGACATAGAACTCGAAGAAGGTAGACAATATATATTTGGAGACATTTTATATGTTGGAAATAAAAGCTACACAGATCAACAACTAAATACTCTTTTAAAGATTGAAAAAGGAGATGTATACAATGGAGCTGTATTAAAAGAAAGAATTACAGGTGATGGAAGCCCAACCTCAGAAGATATTCAAACATTATATCAAAATAATGGATTCTTATTTTCGTCTGTTAATGCTGTAGAAACCAAAGTTGTAAATGACTCTATAACTGTTGAAGTTCGAATTAGAGAAGATGAAAAAGCAACTATAAACAAAGTAAGTATTGTTGGAAATGATAAAACTAATGATTTCGTTATTTTCAGAGAATTAAGAGTAAAACCAGGTTCATTATTCAGTAGAAATGCCATCATCCGTTCTATTCGAGAAATCGGTCAGCTAGGTTTCTTTGATACAAACGTAACACCAGACGTAAAACCAAATTATCAAGATAAAACTGCAGATATAGAATTTTCAGTGATAGAAAAAGGAGGAAGTCAGATAGAACTTCAAGGAGGTTACGGTGGTGGATCTTTTATTGGAACATTAGGATTATCTTTTAATAATTTTTCTGTAAGAAATCTATTTAAAAAAGAAGCATACAAACCTCTTCCTATGGGAGATGGTCAATCATTATCATTAAGGTTGCAAACAAGTAGAACTTTTAACACCTATAGCTTTTCTTTTACTGAGCCATGGTTTGGAGGGAAGAAACCACAATCACTGTCTTTTTCTGTGTACTCTTCTAAACAATTTCAATTAGATCGTCGAACTTTTGATGTAGATAAAAATAGAAGCCTAGGTATTAGAGGTGCTTCTATTGGGCTTGCGAAACGATTAACTTGGCCTAGTGACTACTTTACTTTATCACAAACATTTAGTTACCAAAGTTTTAATTTAGATGACTATCAGTTTAGAGTTGGAACAGATATCCTAAGTGATGGCGACTTGAACAACCTTGCCTATAATATTAGCTTAAGTAGAAATTCTGCTGGTCCTAGTTTAATATTTCCTACCAGTGGATCTACATTTAGTATGAGTGTCAAAGCAACTTTTCCTTATTCACTTTTTAACGATACAGATTACCAAAGTTTAGAACCTTCGGAAAGATTTAAATGGCTAGAGTACTATAAATTATTATTTAAAGGTAAGTGGTATAACGGTTTTACAGACAAATTGGTGTTAATGGCCAATGCAGAAATGGGATACCTCGGATTTTATAACAGTGAATTAGGAAGTACTCCGTTTGAGCGTTTCTTTGTAGGTGGAGATGGTATCGCTCAATTTCAATTAGACGGTAGAGAGAGTGTTGGTTTAAGAGGATATGAAAATAATAGATTGTCTTCAATTGAAGGTGGAACTATTTACAATAAGTTTCAATTAGAATTAAGATATTCTATCACAGACAAGCCTTCAGCTTCAATTTATACATTAGGGTTTTTAGAGGCTGGTAATTCTTATGACAATTTTACTAACTTTAACCCGTTTAATTTAAAAAGGTCTGCTGGTTTAGGTATTCGTATTTTTATGCCAGCATTTGGTCTTTTAGGAATTGATTTTGCCCATGGTTTTGACCCTCTTCCAGGATCTAATATCAAATCTGGATGGCAAACTCACTTTATAATTGGTCAACAATTTTAAAGAATAGAATTTAATATTAATTTAGAGAATGATACTTTTAAAACATAGAAAAATTATATTGAATGTCTTTCTGTATCTATTCCTTTTGAGTGGCTCGCTTTTAACAGCACAAAAAGCTCAAAGAATAGCCTACATAGATATGGAATATATATTAGAAAATGTTCCAGAGTACCTTGAGGCACAAAATACATTGAACTCTAAAGTAACTAAATGGAGAAGCTCTCTAGACAAACTAAGCAGATTCATAGAAAAGTCAAAAACAGATTTAGCTAACGAAAGAGCAATTTTAACAAATGATCTCATTTTGGAAAAAGAAGATGAAATCTTACTAAAACAAGAGGAACTAAGAAGGTTGGAAAGTTTATATTTTGGACCTAATGGCGATATGTTTTTATTGAGAAAACAACTTGTTAAACCTATACAAGATCAAGTTTACAATTCACTCAAAGACATTGTGTCAAAAAGAAAATATGATTTTGTTTTTGATAAATCTAGCGATTTAGTCATGTTATATTCCAATAATAAGTACGATATTAGCGACTTTGTTCTCAACGAAATTGTAAGAGAACGTAAAATTAAGCTTAACAAAGAGAAAAAAGCTAAAAAAAGAGCTCCAAAAAAAGATCTAACAGCCAGACAACAGAAGGCTATTAAAGACCGAGAAGCTGCAGCTAAAAAGAAAGAAGAGCAACGTTTAGCCAAAAAGAAAAAAATTGAAGAAGCTAGAAAGAAAAGGATTGCAGATATAGAAGAAAAAAGAAGAGTATTAAAAGAAAAAAAAGACGCTATCAGAAAGCAAAAAGAAAATAAAGATTAAAATAATAATTAAAATTAACAAAATGAGAAAATTGAAGAGTCTACTATTAGTTGCATTTTTAACTTTAGGGATGAGTGGTGTTGTAAATGCACAAAAGATTGGGCACGTAGTCTATGAAAGAGTAATTGCGAACATGCCTGAAACAAGAGCTTTACAAGCAGAATTGGCTAAGATTACCAAGACTTACAAAGATGATATCGATGGTATGAAGAAAAAACTTGACGATAAAATTAAAAAATATACTGCAGAACAAGCACAACAGACTGAAGATACTAACAAACAAAGAGCTCAAGAAGTTCAAGTTGATAACTCAAGAATACAACAAGCAGAACAAGCTGCTTATCAAGATATTCAAGAGAAACAAAATAATAAGTTAGTTCCAATTATAGCAAAAGCTAGAAAAGCTATTAATGATGTAGCTAAAGCAAAGCAAATTCTTTATGTAATAGATGCTTCTGCTGGAAGAGGACTTTTAGTTTCTGATGGTGAGAACTTATACGATGCTGTAAAAGAAAAACTAGGATTATTGGCAGATGTAAAGCAACCAACTGCTCCAATGAAAAATTAATTAATAACATTGTTTCACAAAAAAATCCTACTTTACTAGTAGGATTTTTTTATTTACAATAACTATGAACTCTACAAAAGACAATCCAATCGGTTTTTTTGACTCTGGTATAGGTGGTACATCTATCTGGAAGGAAGTTCATAAACTTTTACCAAATGAAAATACTATTTACCTGGCTGATAGTAAAAATGCGCCGTACGGTGATAAATCAAAAGATAAAATTATTGAATATTGTGTAAAAAATACAGAAATACTTCTAAATCAAAATGCTAAAATAATTGTTGTTGCGTGTAATACAGCTACAACAAATGCAATTAAAGTCCTTAGATATAAATATACCATTCCTTTTATAGGTATAGAACCCGCAATAAAGCCAGCTAGTTTAGTAACCAAAACAAATAATATTGGTGTTTTAGCAACCAAGGGAACTATACAAAGCGATCTATTTGAAAAAACATCAGCTAACTTAAAAAGTGACATAAAAATTATAGAAAAAGTTGGAGAAGGCTTGGTCGATTTAATTGAAAAAGGTGATATAGAATCAAAAGAAATTGAGTTTTTACTCAAAAAATATTTGAATCCTATGATGGAAAAAAATATAGATGCACTAGTTTTGGGTTGCACACATTATCCATATCTAATACCTTCTATTCGCAGAATAGTACCCAAGGATATAAAAATTATAGACGCCGGTTTTGCTGTTGCTAGACAGACAAAAAAAATATTAGAAAAATTTAATATTACTCAAACAAAAGAAAACTGTAAGACTATCCATAAGTTTTTCAGCAATAAAGACACCAAAGTTTTATCTAAATTATTAAATAATTATAGTGTAGAGATTCTAAGAAAAGAATTTTAAAAAGAAGCGTTTATGTTAGGACAAGCAGCTGCTCTAGGTTTTCTTGTAAATAAATTCACTCCAATGGAAACCTGGTGAAAACCAAAATCAGTAAGAACTATATCATTCATCTGTCTTGTATAAGTATAAGAAAACATCCATTTGTTGTAGTTCACACCAATAATAGGTGTAATATATACCAAATCTTCGATTGGTTTAGCATCAAAACCTCTTCTGTAGGATAACGCACCCCATAATTGTGCTTTATTAAAATCTTTGTATGCCTTTAAGTTAAAATCTACAATTCTTTCACCTGTAGATTCCCTAAGTTGAATCATTACTGAAGGTTCAAATTGAAAATATTGCTTGTCACCAAAATAATACCCTAATGAAAGAACATAATTTCTTAAATCTAAGGGTTCTAAACTATTGTTAAGATTATTTTTTGCGGATAATAATAGATTTTTAACCGTAAAATAAGATGAAAACCCTTTTTTATGGTAGGCTACACTAAAATCTGCATTAAAATAGCCATCACTTCTAATTATTGAAGCTACTGTTGGATCTCCAAAAAACTGTGTTTGATCTACTTGATTCTGAACTGCAGTAAGGGATAGTCCAAACGATATTTGATTGAAAATGGAAGCTCTATTTAAATCTAAGTGATAGGCAAATGTACCCTGAATTCCTTTTTGAGAATGGAACCCATTACTGTCATTAAAAAGAATAAAACCTAATGCAGCTTTTTCTCTAAACCTGTTATGAAAACTTAGTGTTTGTAAAGTAGGTGCATCTTTTACCCCACCCCATTGTTGCCTTGCCGTAAAGCGTAATTTACCTGTATTACCAATACCTGCTGCTGAGGGATGAACTAAATAGACATTGTCAGATAAGTAATCTGAATAAATTGGAAGTGTCTCTTGAGATTTACCTTCAAATATGAAAACGAAGGAAACAATTAATAAAAGTAAACTTTTTTCTATTTTCATAAAAGTTAAAAATCTTAGGGACGTAAATATATTGTTTTATATCAAATACTACAACACCATTTAATATTAAAAATTGCTTAAATTTTATTAAATTTTAGAATTAATTTACAGAATCAAAACTCATTGAATACACCTTTATTANATATTTTCTAAAAAACAACCAAATATAAAAAAGAGAACATTTTAAGGTAAAAAAAGTAATAAAAAAATAAAAAAAATAATAGTTTTAAACTATTTAAATACTATGTAAACTAATTCTAAATAGTAAATTTGAGTATGGAAATTTAATATTTATTAAACAACATTTATAAATAATATTATTTCTACACCCTAAAATAAAACCAAAACAATTAAAATCGTTTTGGTTTTTTCTTTTTAAAATTTAAATTTGCTGAAGTTTATCTAATTTAACTTTGAGTATTTACTCTTTAAATCTCCTATTTTAATCCCAAATCTTTCATTAAATTTCTTGTAAAAATAGGGTCTACTATTAATGCCCACTGCAAACATTACTTCTTTAATTGTAGTATACTTGTTTTTCACTATCAGCTCGTAAGCCTTTAATAATCTAACTTCTAGTATCACGTTAACTAGACTCAAACCTAATTTATATTTTAAAATTTCATTTAATTTTTTCTGACCATACCCACAGGTTTCAGCTAACATATTTACATTTAGTTCTGGATTTGTTATGTTTGAGACAATACACTCTCTAATTTGCTCTACTAACCTATTTGAATTACTATCAAAAGCTGTTGTAATTTTTTCTCCTACTATCTTTTTTCTGTTTAGGGTTCTTTCTAAACAAAATTGAACTCTAGAAATTATTTCATTCTTAGTAAATGGTTTTTCTAAATATTCGTTAATTCCTAAGTCTGTTTTTAATTTATTGGACTTTATCTCTGATACAGAACTCATTAATATGAAAGGAGTCTCTTTATTATAAGAAGTTTTATTAAGTTCTTTTTTGAATTGAAAACCATTCATTTTTGGCATTCTTACATCAGATATAATGAGATCAAAATCAGTATCATTAACCTTAGCTAAGGCTTCTTTTCCATTGAAAGCAAAAGTACAATTTACAAAGTCATAAAAAATTTCTTTAAAATAACTAATCATTTCTGTATTATCATCTACAATAAGAACTTTAGGATAGTTTTCCAAAATATTGGATGTTTCATCAAAAGATTTAAAGTCAGTTAATAATTTAAACTCATTATTAACTGGGGATGTATTTATATTAAAATTAGATAATTTATAGGGAAGCTTTACTGTAAATAGGCTTCCTTTATTTAATTCTGATTCTAAAGCTATAGTACCACCTAATCTTTTTACCAATTCAGAAATTAAAGATAATCCAATCCCAAACCCACCAATTGTTCTATTGTTGCTTGTTTGATAGAAACGATTAAATATCTTTTCTTTATCTTCTTCATCTATACCATATCCTTCGTCTTTAACTAAAATAATTAGATTAGACTCGGAAATATTAAATGTAAAAAAAACTGAAGTATTAGAATTTGAATATTTAATAGCATTAGAAATCAAATTGTTAATAATGGCTTTTAAGCTTTCAATATTAAATGAAATAGTAACTTTATCTTTAAAATTAGCCTTGTAATAAAATTTCATTTTTTTTATTTCAAAATCAGGAATATAATACGTTATCCTATCTAAAATAAAATCATTTAAATTGAATGATGTCTTTTCATTTTGTGCAAGTGATATCTTCTCAGAGCTTACTAAAGTTAAAAAACTATTAAGAGATGAAATCATTTTATTACTATTCTTAATTGCTATGTTTGTGTATTTAGTTCTCTTTTCGCTTACTAAATTCTCTTCGGAAAGTAAATTTAAATAACCTATAATAGAGGTAATAGGTGTTCTAATTTCATGAGATATATTTTCCAAAAACTTTTCTTTAGATTGAAGAATTGTTTTTTGAGATTCTAAAGAAGCTTCAAGTTGATACTGTTTCTTTTTACGTTTTCCATTGATTAATAAAAAAATAACAGCAAAAACAAAAACAATGAAAAAGCCTATAATGAAATATTGATTCCTTTTTGATACTAGTAATTTATCTTTTTCTGAATTAAGTTGTTTCATTTTAGTTAACTCATCATCCAATTGAACGTAATATTGCTCTACATCAAATTTGATTCTTTCCATTTTTATACTTGCAGCATTTTGTAAACTATCTGATTTCTTTAAATAGCTGTATGCTTTCTTATAAGAATTCTTAAAAGCGTAGTAATTACTTATAACCTTTTCTTTAGAAAATTCGGAAGAAGATGAAAGTTTAAAAGTTTGGGTATTATTTAATTTATTAAAATAATGATCGGCTTGCGTCTCATTATCCTTGAAGATTGCATATCGTAATTTTTCTATTGTGTAATTCAAATCTTTAAATAGACCAGGATTTTGTTTATTAGTAGGGTTGTACTTTTTATCTAAGTAGAATTCTCCTAAAGTGTGATTGTTTAACCCATTGTAAACTTTATGATAAACATCATAATACATTACTTTTAATTGATCTCTATCTAGGTTTTTTTCCTTAACTGTTTGCAAAATTGATAAAGATGCATCATAATCCTCTTTGGCTACTGAAATATATACTTTTAGAATCTTGACTAATTCCATTAAATTTATATACCTAGGATGATTAGGTAAATTAATAATTACCTGTTCTAGCTGATTAAGTTTAATTGAAGCTTGTTCTAAAGTACCAATAGTTAGGTGGGTATTAATAAGATTAATTAAATTAGTAATTTGACTATTTTGGCTTTCTGATTTTTTAGAATTTTTAAAATATGAAGAGGCAATTTGATAATCAATAATAGCCTTAGAGAACATATTATTTTTTAAATATGTATATGCAGATTTCCCATAAGATTGACCTATAAGAAGAGAATCACTAGTAATATTAGAAACTTTTGTCTTATATAATTGAATAGAATCTATATTGTTTTTAATAGTACCAAACAACATCAAATCTAAATATGTATGAACCTGTAAAGGAATTAATTGATCAATATCTAATTTAGGTTTTTTTGATATTTTTCGATCATTAAAAGATTTATAAACTTTTCTTTGTATTTCTAATAACTCTAAAAAATCATGAGCATTATCAGTGAATTCAATAGGAGATAATTTTTTAGATAATCTAAAATTTTTCCTGTAAATTATATCTAAAGAATCTATGCTTATGTATTCATTGTTCTGAGAGATTATAGTTTGGAAAATAAATATAAATATTAGGAGGAATCTGACTTTAATCATAAAAATTTAATTTTTTAGATATTGAGGTAGAAATGCATTAGTTTTTTAAAGGTACTAATAATATATATAAAAAGGGAGCGTATTGCTCCCTTAAGTAATCTTCACACTTTCTTTATCACGCTATTATATAGTATTTGATATATTTATTATATTTTAGCAATACAAATAAACAAAATAAAACATACATAAATTAATATCATTGTAATGATATTAATATTTTTACCCCCATTTAAATTAATTTAAAATAAAGTAAGGCACTGTTTATCAAATAAATAAAAATATTTAATTAGTATCATGTCAATGAAATTATTTTTAAGGGTTTTACTTTTTTTACCACTTATTTCATTATCTCAAAATGATAAATCAAATCAAATACCAATTGATATCCTATTAGATTCTATCAATAATCAAATAATATATCAAACCAATACCTCGATACATAGAATTGACATCTCTAGTTTAAAAACTATAAGTTCTATTAAAATAAAGCATCCTAGTCCCTCAGATTATANAATAACACTAAATAAAAATGAATTATTATTCCTAGAAAAAAGAGGTGGAGATATNTNNATTTTAAACTCTAATGATAGCTTAAAGAAAAAAGACAATTCTAATATTGTTAATTTTTTCATAGGAACTAATCGCTTTGTTAGAAAAGACACTATTTTTAAACATGGGGGATATGGATATTGGACTTTGTCTAACTTTTTAACATACTTTGAGGATCTAAGTAATGAATGGCAGATTTATCCAATCTCTGCAAGTACTAGCATACCACCGGGGGTAATAAATCATACAGGTTTTTACACAAATGATTCTTATTATTTTTTTGGCGGAAACTCCATGAACGAAACCGGAACAAGAACTATAACGAAAGAAAATGATGGGGTTTGGAGATTTAATTTTAATACTAAAAAATGGAAATTTTTAGGTACTTTATTAAGAAATTCTTCTATTAAAACTCTTGCAACTTTCAAAAAAAAATCTAATATATTATTACTTGACGATCAAAAAATATTGTATGAAATTGATATTTTAAAGAACACTCTTATAAAATATAAATTAGCACCTATTCTATATGGGTTTATTAGAGGCATTAAACCTATTTATTTTAGAAATTTTGTATACTTTGTTGACGAATCTAAAAACGTAAACAAAGTTGCAATAAGTGAGATTACTAAAGAACCAATCATAGTTAGTAAATTTTATGACACACAAAATATTACTGAAAAAATTATGCTAGCTTCAGGTTTTATTATACTATTAATTGTACTACTTTTCATAGCAAAAAGGTATGCCAACTCAAAAACTTTAAAGCTATTAGATAACGGTGTTAGATATAAAAACAAATTTATAGAGTTAGACAACTTATCAATCTCTATTATTAAAATGGTAGAACCACAAGACATAGAGCTTTCAAAAGTATATAACCTCGTTAAAAAAGATCATTTAAGCAAGATTCAAAATGAACGAATTAAAAATCAATACATAGATCAAATTAATCTACAATTAAGTGTTCTTACAGGAATAAAAGAAGCTTTTTTAATAGTTTCAAAATCTAATTTTGATAAAAGGTATAAAATAATACGACTCAACAGAGCTGTGTATGGGAATCTTCTGTAACCACACCTATGTTCTCTTAACCTTTTTAATCTGTTTTTTTAAATCTTTTAAAAATTTATGAAAATCTACAGTTATTCTGTGCCTACTGGTATTAATTTGTTTCATATGCGGATTTGTAACTTCTCTTTCACATAGAGTTTTAATGTTAGAAGGTCTTTTCCACAGACCTTTTAAAGCTAATGTAGCCAATATACTTTGTTGTTCTGCACCTGGCCAAATACATCCCAAAGGCTGGAACATTCCTATAAAGTATAAATTATCATATTCTGCATGAAACATCTTAAGATAAAGAGGCACAGGACCCTCACTATAATTTAAAAAATTTTTTTTAAAGAAAGGATGCGCCAACTCAAAACCTGTACAGGCTATTACAGAATCAAATTCTTCACAACTACTGTCTTTAAAATAAATTGTTTTGCCTTCAAACCTGACAATTTCTGGCTTGGGTTGTATTTTACCGTGTCTTATTTTATATAATAATTCACTATTAATTGTTGGATGAGTAGCTCCAAATTTATGATCTGGCTCAGGTAAGCCGTATATTTTATTTGAACCATTATTAATGTGAGCTATAAAACCTGCCAATAAATTACGAAGGTAAATGGGTAAAAAAGTCATTCTTGTTGCAAAAACATCGGTAGGCTTTCCCATTAAAAACTTTGGTATGATTCTATACCCTCTCCTCCAACTGATAGAAGTTTTAGCGCTTACTCGACTAGTTTCTACAGCTACATCACATGCAGAATTTCCACCCCCAATTACCAATACTTTTTTATTTACAAAAGGTGCTGCTTTCTTATACTGATGTGAATGTAAAAATTCACCCGAAAAATTACCTGGATAATTTGGATACTTTGGCTCCCAATGATGACCATTACAAACAACTAAGTCTGTAAAAATTTCTACATGTTCTTTTTCATTTTTTATAGTAGTAACTTCCCAATCATTAGAAGGAAGTCTAACACAGGTTTTAACGAGAGTGTTAAATTGTATAAAATCATACAAATTAAAATGCCTAGCATACGATTGAAAATAATTTCTAAGTTCTTGGTGAGATGGATAGTCAGACACNTCGGGCTTAAAAGGAAAATCTTCATATTGAGATAAGGTTTTTGAACTAATAATGTGAGTGGTTTCAAAAACACTTGAATGACTTTCATTTTCATTATAAATCCAATTTCCACCTACATCATGATTATAATCATAAGCCACTACTTGAATTCCGGCATGGCTAATGTTTTTAATTGCTGGTAATCCAGATGGACCGGCACCTATTATACAAACTCGTTTACTCATAAAACCATTTAATTAGTTAAAATAGAACTTTTAATAAAGGTAAATCATGTGAAGAAAACTTAAGATTAAAACAAAGTTAATTTTTGATAAAAACTAAAAGAACCCTCTAATTAGAGAGTTCTTTTAGTTTTATATAATAATGATTTTTTAATTTCTAGGTTTCGAAAACTGATTCATCATNANAATTTTACCATTCTCAAACTGAAAAGATTCCATCCAATTAAAGGAATTAGATGTCCCATCTGCAGATGTTACAGTACCATTGTCCCAAAGCAGAACCCATTCATCACCATTGTTGCCAGTAACTGCTAGATTTACAGCTACATTGTAATCTTCAATTTCAACCGAAGAATATCCTTCAACCATAAACTTCATGCAATTCTCTTTTCCTTCTATTGTAGAACCATCCTCTAGACGAAATTCTACATTGTCTGCAAGAAAACTACCTACTGATTCATAATCCTTTTTAATAATGCTCTCATGCATTTGCTGTACTTTTAATACCAAATCGGGATTACCCATTTTAAAGGTATCTAAATAAGTAGCCTCATATATATAACTAATATCGGCTTTTTTTTCTTCAGGTTGTTTTTCACAACTGATAAATAAGGTAGAAAATAAAAATAATACTAAAATTTGTTTAAGATTCATAATGATAAGTTTTTAATTTATCTAATATAGCAAATTGATTGCAAATCAAAATTAAAAAAACTTCTTAAAAATTTAATTACCAATAATATGGGATTATTTTTTTGATTTTGTGTTAATTATTTTTGAGAGTAAGGAGTAATTAAATTATTGTAAAATAATACATAATATGATGTTACAAGAAAGATAAAAAGTAATACTATGGTTAATTTTTATAGTTCTTAACACTATTTTTTTAGAAAAATTTAAAACTGTTTATAGTATTTTACATGATATTAACTACACAAATAAAAAACAGTATTGAATTTTAATTCAATACTGTTTTAAATTAATTAATCAAAAATAATCTCTTTCATAGAATATTTACCAAACTTAATTAAAGGGAGTATTATAGGGTAAATCTATTATTTACAAAATTAATTTTTATTAACAATTAAATCATGTAATTAACTCTCAAACTTATCTCAAAAACAAAATGAGATATTTTTTTAATATTTTGAGAGAAATCTAGAAAAGATATTTTTTTTGTTTTAAATTGGTTACTCAAATTTAAAACAAAATGTATTTAGTTGAAGGGTCATTGGCTATAATTTGGTTAACCATACTTATTTTTATTTCTAGATTGTTTTATAAATCAGAAACCCTTCACCTTATTTCTAACAGGATACTTCTATTACTATTAGGTCTTATTTCATTTGGAATAGTCAGGCGTCTTTCTATGGACTATTTACTAAATGTATATAATATTAATTTCCCAATTGGATTGATATTTAGCACTTCAATATTTTGNATTCTACCAATTTTGTGTTATTTGTATGTAAAAAAAACATTATATAACGATAACACTATAAATTCCTCGGATACAATTCACATTGTAGTATTTATTATTTTTTATGTACTCTTTGAATTACCTTTCAAACCTGATGTATCTCAATTAGGGACTTTAAGCCAGGATGATATATACTGGGCTAATTATTTCAATGCAAAAAAATTACCAAACTGGTTAACTATTTCAAGAAATTTATTAAACATTATATATTCATTTTTAACTTACAGGTTACTTTATAAAACTTTTAAAGTTAAAACATCACATAAAGCTGAAAGCTTATTAAAAAAGATTTTTAATAAATTCACGCACGTTAAATCATCTTCAAAACAAATAGAACATGTAAGAATATGGTTATATAATTTCACACACTTAAAAGCTATATTGTCTGTTGTTACACTTTTTTTTAGTCTAAAATTAATTACAAACGATGAAGTTTTTTATATTGGCCAACACACTACATCAGGGGTTATATCATTACTGTTTTTAATACTTATATTATTTTTAAATAAAAATAAAACTATTCTTTATAATTTACCTTCTTTCATGAATGAAGATAGTCTTAAAAGAGAGAAAATTAAAAAAGAAATAAAAACAGATGAAGTCTATAAGTATCTAATAAATCAAATTGAAAAACACGAATTATATTTAAATGATCAATTTAAATTAAATTGGTTAGCAAATGAATTAGAGATTAAAGCAGAGTATATTTCAGTTACACTGATCGAAAACAATTTTGATAATTTTAAAATGTTTTCTAATTATTTAAAAATTAAAAAAGCAAAGGAATTGATTAAAAACGGTTACTTGAAAAACTACAATATAGAGGCTTTAGCCGAAGCCTCAGGCTTTAAAGCAACCAATACATTTTATAGATTGTTTAAAGATGATACAGGTATCACACCAAAAATGTTTTCAGATAATTATTAGGATTAGAAATCTCAAAACTTAATCCCAAAAGTAAAGTAAAAATACATCCAAAACCAAAGAAGGGATTATGGTTAATTCAAGATAAACACCAATTAGAGTATACTCAATTTTGAAAAAGTAAAAGCGTATATAATATCATAAAATTAACCAAGGTATTTTTTGAAAACGAAATCAACTCCTAGTAACTATTTCTTTATAAATTTAAGATGATAAAATAAACTTATAAAACATAAAATGATTGCTGCCCACATCACATAAATAAAATGTGATGAAGGAATCCAAACATAACCTACCACAAGATTTGACACTAATAAAACACATAGTACAATTAAAATTCGTTGTCTAACAATGTGAATTTCCATGAATTTTTTAGGTGTAAAAGAAAGTAATAAAAANCCAATTCCTAATACATATAGTCCTAAAAATCGATAAATCTGAGTTAGGTACGCACTTAATGTTGTATTTCCGTCCATAGCAAAAAGATTCTCAAAAGTCATTTGTAATCTTTCTTCATTGGCAACCTGGTCTAACATCCAAGGTTCAGAGCTAATTAACCACCTTATCCCAGAAATACAGAGTGTTATACTTATTACTATGANAGGGTAACTGATATAATTAATTGATTTAGTTTTCATCTGTAATATACTTTTTAAGTAATTTAATTAAAGAATTTCTTTTTCTAATATAATTTTCCATAGAAACAATTTTAACTTCCATATAACTTATTTTTTGAACCATTAATGCTTTAAATAGGTAGTTATTTCTCATGATCTCAAAAACACTACTAGTTAATTTTTCATCTTTTATATTAAACCAGAAATTTTTAGAATAAATTTTTGAATAATTTGTTGCAAAAAATCGATCAGCTTCGTTCGCAATTTCTAATTCTAATTGAATTTTATCCACTATAGATTTATAATTTGTTGCGTAGACTTCATCTATAAGTGATTTAAGAGTTGAAGACTCTATTAAATTGAAGCTCCCGTCATTTATAAGAGAATTGTAAATTGATGTAGATGGAG
>JGI26114J46594_1000213_pt1 | contig 15608 bp, 18 predicted proteins | sample AOAMet1_18_M0_10_2_FD_46594 | JGI IMG/M metagenome (IMG submission 46594) | reverse complement strand
CCAATGTGACAGCTTGCTTTACATTTTTAGCAACACCAAGAGGAACAGCCGCGCCCCCAGCAAACTCAGAGCCGTATGCTTTTATAGGATCTGTCTCCCTAAACTCACCAATTCGCTCACGCTCTCTTTGTAACTCTTGTTGGTAAATATCACCTAAAGACCTATCATCACCACTTACAATTTTTTTAAGGCCAGCAGTTCCGCCTGCAATAATTTCATCACCAAACCCAAAAGTAGCACCTTGGAATAATCCGCGAGCTGTACCCGTTAAATCTCCGCCGACACTTGGCTTATTAGCGTTGTTAAAGCCAACAGTTTGTCCTTGCTTGCCAGCTTCTACAAGAAAATCTGTTACCTGATTTTTTTCTAAATCTAACTGTTTAGCAAAACCAACTAATGGTTTGTCGCTGTAAAACTTTTTATAAACGCCAAACAATAATTGGGCGTCAGTTTTATCTTGGTACTGTGGGTACTTTTGGCGCAGTTTTTCAATAGCTGACATTATTGCTTACCTTATTAATTAAGACCTAGTGGGTCATTATTTTCCGCATCTATTTGTGGGGTACTATTTCCTGTAACACCTAATTTTTCGTAATATTCTTGCTCTGACCCACCCATAACGTAATGCATCAATGTTTCTTGAACAGCTTGTTGCACTTTTGTCTGCTCTTCAATCGCCTCATTTAGCCATATTCTTAAATCTTCTGGTGATAAAGTTGATGATGGCATTGCCGTACTTTTAGCTAAATCCAACTCACCCTTACTTAATGCGCCAAATGTAACAGACCCTATAACATTTAAGGCAAGTTCGTTTCTAATTTGATTGATAGTTGCAGACGCCGCAGTTACATCTGGTAAGAAATTAACAAGGACACCAGTTTGGCCACCCTTATCCAACTGCTCTAATACTCTTTTATATTTATTAATATTGCTGGTAACCATAGTATTAGTTTGCTTGGCTTGGTCTACCATTTTACCTCGTGCAATGCCTCTACTCTCTGCAAACTTTTTATCGCCAGCAAGTTTCACCTCAACTTCGCCTTTGCCTTCTGCTTTAGCTCCAGCAATTGCCTTTTGATTTTCAAAGTTAGTTTCAGTTGCAGTTCTGACAAATTTAATTGCCTCTTCGCCTGATAGAGTTCTGTTATCTGCCGTTCTAACTTCTACTTTGCCATCTTTGTATTTAATCATTACGCCAGATAGATCTGGTAAGTCTGTTACAGACTGCACATTAACATTTCCAGTTAATCCAGCTTTATACAGCTCTAGTGATCTTTTCTTTTCAAATAATCTATCTTGCCCTCTTTCCTCTAACAACAATTTAGTTGCGTCAGATGGCGTTAAAGCTCCAGATTGAACAGCTTCAGCTAAATCATTTCTATTAATAGATTTTAAATATTCTACTGTTTTATTTTTATTACCACCAGCAACTCTTTGTGCGCCACGCTCTCTAATAGCCTCGCCAGCTCTTAGCTCTGGCAATATAAGTGGGTCTAAACTTGCCGCAAAATTCTCTAGCCCAGATAATCCTGTTGTGCCAGATCTTGTGGTAAGTTTATCAAATAATCCAGCCATGCCAGTTCTTGGCTGTGGCTGACCCTGCATCTGGGTTTGACCACCGCCAGTTGCCAGAGGATTAACTTGCTTTTGAATTGCCTGTTGCTGTTGCAATGGGTAGTTTCTTTGCAAATTTGTTTCCTCTAATGGGTTTCTACTTGGAAATCCGATCATTATTTCATACCCCCGATTACATTAGCTCCGAGCTGTAAGTAGTTGAAAAGGCCAGGATTCATGCTGTTTGTTGTGCTAGATTGGTTGGGTGTTGAGCCTAGCGCCGCCAATGGCGCAGATAGTGCTTGCATTGGTGAACCAGTGTATCCTGCATATTGAGCCTTAGCCGCATCGATAAGTGCCTGTTGCATTCCCTGTTGTAGAATACCTTGCTGTGATTGCTGATTTTGGATTGCTTGACCAGTGCCAAATGCCTGCTGACCTAATGCACCCATTTGATTTGCCGCCTGCAACTTAGCTTGGTTTGCATTAGCCAATGCATTCTGATTAGCTATTTGAGCAGACATCGCATTGGTTGCGCCGTATTGATTTGCTTGATTTAGCGCCGCCATGTTTGATAAGGCCATCTGGTTAGATGCACCTGAGCCAAATTGAGCCGCTTGGTTTTGCGCCCCCATGTTTGCCGCCGCCGCTTGATTTGCGGCTGTTGCACCAAATTGTCCAGCCTGATTTAATGCCGCTTGGTTTGCTAAGTTTGACTGTTGACCAAATCCAGCAGTAGTTGTGCCAGCCGCTAGATTTGCATTCTGGTTAGCCAATGCCGCTTGCTGGGCTGTTCCTATATCTTGCATAGCCATCTGCTGTGCTTGCGTGTATCCAGCTTGTCTGAGGCCAGATGCAGTTCTTGCCGCTTGATCAGCGAATGCACGATTTGTTTCAGCCTCGGCAATGCCCTGACGAGATCCGCCAAATGCATTCGCAGATGTTGCCTGAGCGCCTAATTGGTTTTGAGCCATTAGTCTTGATCGCTCGATGTCACCCAATGCCTGATCTACAACTTGGCTTTCAAATGGATTTGTGTATGCGCCTAAGTTAGTGTTTGCCAATTGACCAGCTTGCACGTTTTGAGCTGTGACTGTCGGAGATTGTCCGATGGTGGACGCCCCGTAATTTGCGCTGGTCATTGCGCTTGGGTTGTATCCTGTAGCTGATGCGTTTGCCGCATTATATGCAGTTGGCCTTACAGCCATTGGAGCGTAATTCATCGCCGCCTGAGTGCCTTGCATAGCCTGCTGTAATCCACCAGCCGCCGCTTGGTTAACATTAAAGTTACCTTGTGGGGCTAATGGCTGTGGTTGCGGTCTGCCTCTTGGGTCAGCATACAGGGGCGCAGATGCTATTTGCCCAGCGCCACCCATATCTTGAGGTATGCGTGCGCCATATCCTGCCTGAAATTGCGGCTCAGTGCCACCCCTTCTCATTAAAGGGGGTTGACCACTCAACGACCCAACTTGACCACCCATCGGCCTCATTTGTCCACCACCAGCCATATTAAGCCTCTTTTCTTTTAAAATTTGTCATCTTATTCATTTAATAATAACTATCACGTTCTCTGTCTATTTGCGCTCTTGACTCTGCTTGCCTAGCCATCTCTTTTTTCAAAGCAGAGCTTTGTGATTTACCAGCTCCACTACTTTTTGCTACGGCTTGTTGTGCTGGTGTTGGCATGGCTGGTTGTATCTGTGAAATCGTCGGTAAATTGTTTGCCAATGCTTTTTTGTAGGCTTCATCCGCAAGTTTTTTATTGTATGCAGTTTGGAAATCAACACCTTTTCCAAAGTCTAACGCGCTGACAACTTCTGCACCCATATTGGCGAGTGTACTTGGTATACCTGTCAGATTTGATATATTGCCTTTTATCAAAGAGCCGCCGTAAGAGCCTCCAACATTGTCTGGGCGCGGCAATAAATTTCCGCTTTCATCTTCATAAAACCCCTGCAAGAAACGACCATTTGATGGGTTATTAAAACTTGTTGGCGTAATATTTGTAATGTTTTTTATGCCATCCATCATACCCATATTAGCGACGCCCATCATATTCATGGCTATATCTTCCTGAGCAATTCTTTGAGCTTCTGATAAATTATTTCTTTGCTCAGATGTCATTGTATTGCCGATAGTGTCTGTTCTTGGGTTGTAGTTATCAGAAGATATAACGTCAGCTAAATCTTGCATTTCTTGCACGCCTAGCTTTGCCCCAAATGAATTATTCTTGGACATTTCATCTAATAATCTCTGGTAATTATCATCACTGCGAGATTTGCGCCTCATGGCAACCATATCTTGAACAGCAGGATCTACATTCATTCCACCTAAGTCACCTGACGGGGCTGGCTGTGTCGCCATAATTGGAGATCCATTTGCGTCGTATCCAATTACAACATTTCCAAACCCGCCATTTGGATTATTATAATACGAGCTGTTTGACCCATAATCAGTAGTGTTTGGCCTAAAACTTGGGTTTTGCCCTTGCATCTCCATAGCAACACCGCTTGCTGGGCTTGCTGAATAAGCGCCACTTGGATCAAATCCAGTGTATGGATTTACAAAAAAACTATCCAGTAATGCTTTTTGGTTTGGCCTAAAGTATCCTAATGTGTCCACTGCATCTTGGAACATTGGAGCTGACGAGTAACCTGTCACACCATTTGCGTAAGTTTGTGGCGCACCCATATTCCCCATAATATCTGTCGGGCTTCTCGGTGTAGCCATACCAAATGCGTCTGCTACATCAGCCGTATTTTGAAACGCCGCCTCTTGCAATGGAACAAATGATGCAACATCTGCGCCGTAAAATGGCGTAAAGCCAACCTGAGATATTGCGTCAGCCTTATCTAAGTTGCGACGCGCCGCCCCTTCAATATAGTCTGGTACTCGAATTTCTGATGTGGTTGAACCACCTTTTCCGCCTGACATTATGTTAGCTCCTTAATATACGACGAATGTAGCTGATCCCAGCCATGATCCGATAGTGGTTTTTTCCATCCAGCTCGACCCGTCATCGTCAGGGCTGAACACCCTTGAGCTTTTGCCCAATTAATTACATCAGTGTGCATATCCATTATTTGATCCAACTCGCCGCCGCCAAGAAATATATTTAATTGCTTTAATTTAGGATATACCACAATTTCTGACACGATGCACCCCCTCGGTGTAGGCCAAAGTTGCATTGTGCCAGACTTAATCCCTTCAACTACATGAATAAAATCGTGAGTACCGCCAGAATACTCTAATGCGGCTTCGATCCATTCCCTGCAATTTTCGATTAATTCATCAATTACCATGAACCACCTGTCAATGTTACGCGCTTCCAAATGTGAGCTGACCCATCGTGAGCCGCAGTGCATACATAAATATATGATGCATCCCAAGATATTAATCCAGCCTTATCTCCAGCTACACCCACACTAGATGCAGGAATTGCATTCTTTAATATAATTTCACGAAAAGCGCCTGATCTACTTATAATTGGGTATAGGTTTACCCTGTCCCACATAAGAGTTGCGTCATCTGCCGCATTCTCGTCACCATTTTGTTGAACCAATGCAGATCTAGTTTGTGATAAATGCTGGACAAGCCTTCGACCCCATGTGCGCCAATCATTGCCAATAACGTCTGGAGCTTTTTGTGGCTGTTCGCTCATCTCGCCCCACCAGATGTAACATTAAGTCTATTTATACCGACACGCCAATCACCTAATGAATTTGCGTCTATTCTTAATTTTACTTGCCTGCCTGTAAATCTTAATGAAGTTGGGTTAGACATGGAGAACGCCCCATATGATCTTTCAGTGCCATTCGGGTAAAACCTCGTCTTAAATGTAACTGTCACGTCACCCTGCGTCTTTTCATCTGGGATCATTTCTGTGACTGACATTACGCTCTCGCCAGTGCCTAGCGCAATTGATCCGCTTTCAGCAAATGGCGTAAGTGAGCCATAATCGAAGCCAACCTCATGCTCGTATAGTTTATTGTTTTCTGCGCTTGCCCATATTGGTTGGCGGAATGTACCCATATCATAACCAGCAGTTCTGCCTAGTTCGCCAATATACCAAGTATTCTCAACGTAATTATAAACGCAATATCTGTCATTTTCTACAGATGACCCAGATGGGTAGAACCAGAATATCTCGCCGTAAGTGCTGTTTGTTACTGCAAAAGTTTTTGATATTTGTGCGCGATTTATATCAGAGAATACATAATCTGATATTTCGCTTTCAATTTGCTGTACTGCGCCGCCAGCATACCCATAGAATGAGTGATTGCCCATCCAGAATGCACCCTGATCAACTGAAGCCACAGCCTCGTTTGCAACTAATCCGCAACTCGCTCCGACACGCTCAATACCATAGACATATGGTGCGCCAATATAATTAGCAGTGTGGGCGTCCATACTTGTCAGTATTAGCGTTTGGCCTTGCACTCGTATGCCAGCCATAATTCTGCCACTTGTGTTTAGCTCTAAATCACCAGCTTCATTTGTTGCGGCTGGCGTCCATGTGGAGCTATCTTCCCTGTCACACCATTGCACCTTACGTTGATTTCCGCCAGCGCCTAATGCGAACAAAAATCGCTCCTCAGTCACAACAATACCTTCATTGTTTGTCGGCGCATTTGACAATACTGCGGCTGGTGTAGAGTTATTTATTTGCCACTCGTAAATTTTTCCATCATCTTCATTGCACGCGACAAGGTATTCGCCCCATGTATCTAATGACCAAGTTGTTGCAGGCTGTATTCGCGCTGTATCTGGGCGAGCCACGCCATAAGCATATTGCCCAAAGTAACTGCCACCATACCCTGTAAATGCCTCGGCGTCTTCACGTCCAGAAGTTAATCCAACTGGTGTTATGTCGTGGCGCACACCCTGAGATGTCCAAGTATAAAGTTTGTTATATGTGCCGCCAGCAATGAAACGATCTTGATCATTAGCAATCCAAGTAATTAACCCACGAATTTTAGCATTAGCCGCCGTGTCTGATCTAGTACGCCAACCACCCATCGGGCGCATTGTGCCATCAACCCAGCGAATTAAATTGGCGTCACGCCAGCGCCCAGATGCCTGTAATTCAGTACCATTTCGGTAAATGCCAGCGGGGATGTCTAATGGTATTAGTGGCATATTTACCTCATTGGTCTAAGTTACTGTGACTATAACATATTTTTATGCTTATTAACAATATAGCCTTTAGGTTGGCTTTGTAGGCCAAGTAACTGTGTTAGGAAATCCAGCTTGTGCTGGTAAAATAAGTAAATCAGTTCGGTACTGTGTCCACTCTGCTTGTTTAGCGTCTGTTAGTTCAGCCCAGCGCAGAGGGTTAGTTACTATAGGGTCTACTTCTTCTACCAACTTTTGGTCACGTTCTGCTCTTAAACCAGCCGACAGTTCTGCATCTAGCTCTGCTTGAGTAGGTGCTACATACGCCGCATAGCTTGAACCAATAAGCCCAAGCAATACGTCGTTATCTACAGTAGTGTCTGTATCAACGGGGTCTAGTCCGTAAGGTATCCACCCAAACTCTGGATGGTTAATCTCTACTTCAAATGCTGTATTTTCTGTGTTTAGTGATTGTGCGTTACGCACCTCTGTTATTGTTACTTGTGGCATAACCGCCTCCTATTTTTATTGTTATTCATTAAGATACTCTGCAAAATAGTGTAGTACCAAATCGACTGTTTGCACCAGAACCAATACCCATAGACCGCCATGTTCCTGACAAGGCAGTACCACTGTAGTTATCGCCGTAAGCTTGTCTACTGTAAGGATAAGTACCTGTACCTGTAGCTCTAAGGTCACTTCCCGCGTAGGTTGAACCAAAACTAGTACCGCCGCCAACAGCATTTCTATATGCCCAACAATAACTACCAACAGTATCATGTGTTGTCGATGGTGTACCAGCCGCGCCTGTTGCGCCAGTTGCACCTTGCGAACCAGTTGCCCCCTGTGAACCTGTTGCACCTTGTGAACCTGTTGCACCTTGTGCGCCTGTTGCACCTTGTGCGCCAGCCGCGCCAGCCGCGCCTGTTGCGCCTTGTATCCCCTGTATACCTTGTGCGCCTGTTGCGCCAGTTGCACCTTGCAAAGCCGCGTTGGTAATAGTCTGCTTTTCCCATGTACCAGCCGATGCGTCATAGACGGGGATAAAGTCACCACCAACTGCATCTGTGCCTGTAGCTAATGCAGTTAAAGCCGCCTTTACATTTGTTACATCTGTTACATCTGCACTGGCCTCAATGCCGTTTAGTTTAGAATGGTCTGCATCCGTAAACACATTACTATCACTAGCCGCCTCAACTGCGGCGCGTATTTCTGCATTTGTTTGATCTGCTGTTGCGCCACTTTCAATTCCATCTAACTTAGTGCCATCCGCCGCAACATCACGACTATCAACAGTACCGCCAACTGTAATATTTCCAGTTGCGCTTATTGTTGTCCCTGCAATAGTTGACGCAGAGTTTGCACCAATTGGCGTTCCATCAATTGATCCAGAGTTAATATCAATACCAGTGACAGGCGTTGAGCCATCCAAAAGATTATCGATGTTATCTAAGTTGGTATTTATCTTTGTACCCCAAGTATCCTCGGATGCGCCGACCTCTGGCTTTACCAGACTGTATGTGGTTGTTGTAGTATCTGCCATGTTAAACTCCTATAGTTGGCCTTGCGACCTAATATCATTCAGCGATGTATGTGAAAGACGCAAGTTAGGCGCTGTCTGAATAGTGCCACAAAAATGCTTCAATTGCAACATCATGCGGCTGTCCATATTTCTGTTACTTTTGGTATTGTTTCCCACTTCTCAATTGCATTGCAAGATGTGGAAGACGTATTAATTATTGTGGTATTTAGTAAAAACACCCTATTGCAAGTAGCATCAACATTACTTGAGGTATTTATAATTGCTGATCTAGCAAACGTGCCAAACCCATTTGAGGAAAAACTCGATGTCGTAACTATTTGTGGGCTTAATAATCTAACCCTATCGACTGAGCTTGTGAATGTAGACGCAGGCGTTATGCTTGAGCTTCCTTGAAATATTTTTTCTGATGCACAAGTTATTGAAGATGTTGTGGATATTGCAACACTAACGCTTACAACAAATACGCCAGACGCCGTTGCAGACAACGTAGGCGAAATTGTAGCAGAAGATTGCCTATCTCTCTCACCAGATATCACTACGCCAGATGTGGTTGCCACAATAGAAGACGCAACTCTCACACGCTTGCCAGCCGAGGCAGTAGAAGAAACAGTTGAAACTAAAGTTGATGATGCCCTAACCCTATCTATACCAACGCCAGTAACGCTTACTGTAGATATAGTTGCACTTCTTGCAAATGTAACATTAGGAACAACTGTAGTTGTACTCGCTTGCGGTATAGCTACAGATGTATTTCTTGTTAAATTATAGGCTGAAGAAATAGCTAAATTATTAGATGATGTTGCAGAGCCAACTGCTGTTTTAGCGCCAGCCGCAGAAACACTTGCGGCTGGTGAAATTGTTACTGAGGCGTCCTTGACTGCTCCATCAAAGCCGAATGTATGTTCGCCATATAGACTGTAGCCGTAGCCACCTCGGTAAACTGTCATTTAATTTACTCTAAAGTAATGTCTAAATCACCAGCAGGAACGCGGAATACGTCGCCAGTATCAATTGCCTTAGACGCAGACAAAGCCGCGTATGCAATTAGGTTTCCGCCTGTTGCCGCATCAAATACTCCAACGTGTGAAACTGTTCCATACGATGCAGTCGCAGTAGGGTACTCAACAGCGCCAGAATTTGTAGCTGTATTACCTGACACTGAAAATGCAACTGATTGACGTGCATATGCGCCGCCAGATACTTCAGTACCACCACCAGTATCACTTGGTGCGGCTGTATATAATGCAACGTGCCATGCTGTCGGCCTTGTTACAGATGATGTAGTAAACACATAGTTTAATACTCTTGTTTCAAATTCATTAGAAAAACTCATTTTAATATGCCCTTATTTTTAGACGACGACCAGAGCCGCCGTATTTAGTTTGATCGCTGACAGCGTTTATAGCGTCAACAGCGCTTTGATACAAAGCCGCCCAAGTAGTAATTCGAGCGTCTTCTTTTAAATATGGGGCTGAGTGTACCAAAGCTCCATACAAATAAGCATCTGGATATTCGTCCAGAAGCCAATTAGTTGTATTACTGTCAGATAATGCAGGGATCTTCTGGTAGTAATATAATTCTGCGTTGTATACGCCATCTGGCGCTGGGTGTACTTGCAACTCGCCAGCAGTCATTGCGTAGTATTGTGGATTGCCTGATACATTTCCACGCTTGTATTGTCGATCAAGTAACTCAGCTTGTGATATTAATTCTAGTGGGTTTGTGTTGCCACTCGTAATATGAAATCGAATAGGCTCTAAAAGATCCGCAGGGATTGCGCTGTATTTTGTGTCAATCTCAGCAGTGGATCTTGTTTCCATTTTCCAGTGGCGTAACTTTCGATTTAAATCAGTCTCAGCCAAAGTTATAAATGTGCTAGACACAGAAGTAAGGTCATCACGATTAAGAAAATCTGTGAGTGTCGTTTTTAATTCTGCGTATGTTGTTATTGGCATTACAATAATCCCATATTATTTTTGCGAGTTAACTCTTTATTGTTTAACATATTATACCTTAATAAGCCAGTACCCCTGCGCTAGACATTAGTTCTTTCATTTTATACAAATATCGCTATAGTTATTTTTATTAGAGGAGAATAAAACTATGCATAACGATATAATACTAGATTTTGAAGATATACCAGAAATTGATATGGATCTAGCTAGAGAGCTGATAATACTTAAAGCTAAAGATTTAGGATTAGAAGACGAGGATCTTAACGATCTTGATGAGGTAATCTGCAAAATGCTCAGAATTAAAGACGCAGAGCCGTTCATTTTTCCATCCTAGATAAATAATTTAAAATACCTTCTATTCTTTCTGGCGTCATCATCACTGCTGGCATCTTTGTTTTTATGGCGTGAGTTATGTTTGCTGAAGTTAATGGATAGCCACGTTTATCTAACTTTCCTTCCATTGCATTATATATATCATCAAATATATATTTTTGGGGTACAGGAGGTAATGACCCAAAGTAATCGCCTGCAATTTGTGTATTGTATGTTGAGTGAGGAACACTAGCTACAGGCAAATTGCCTTTTTTTGTGTTTGATAATAAAGGAGATGTTGTGTCTATTTTTGCCGCGCCTAACCCAAACATCCCTGCTGGCATATCTGTTTGCGTCGCATCAGTTACGCTATACCTAGCTAAACCTGAGCTTGGAAAGCCCATCTCTTGAAATGGTTTACTATCTAATAATCTTATAAATGATTTTCTTTTAGGTGACGTTGTCGTTTCTAGCCATTCCCTGATATTAGGCGATAATACACCAACAAAATCAGGATCAATTGATTTCATAATTTCATCAACTTCTTTAGCAGATTTTTTAGTTATTGGGGCAGACTTTATAAGCTCCCCCATTGATGCACCTGTCATAGTTGCAAAGTCGTTAGCGTCTGGAGACATACTTCCAGTAACCCCTAGCACATCCGCACCATCAAATTTTTCAGAGGCTATTTTAGATACATCATCAATTCTTTTAATAATGTTCGAATTTGAAGCCCAAATTGCTTTATCTTTTTGTGCGGCAAGGCCACGCATAAAGTCCACGCCGCCCTCAGTATATACTGGCTTGTCGTATACAATATCGTTAATACCTTCGACAAGAAGCCCACCTGAGCTTCTGTCTCCATAAAATGGTAAAACAACTTTGCCCTCAGTCTCTTCCCACGATTTTGCAACTCTAGGTAATTTTTCTTTAAGGTCTTTAGCTTTAACTTCAGTTTCATCAATGTAAACATCTTTCATCCTTACTTTTTGATAACCAAGTGGGTCTAATTCTCCTTTAACTGCTTTTTCTGCTGGTTTTCTTAATTTAAGATTACCAAACGTAGACCCCAGCGCATTTGGATCAACTTCAACGCGATCAACTACATCAAGTAAGCCTCTTGCAACTTTCTTAATAGGCGCGGCGGCGGCATCGCCAATAAGTGGCACTAAGCCAATTAGAGATGCACCAGCTAAAACAGCAACCAATCCATAGTTAGGCTCTGGCTTTTGTATTTCGTCGTATATTTCCTTAGCCGCCATAGCATCACCAATGATCGGCGTGGCTTCAGCTACAAACTTTGCGGCGTCCATTGCGGTAAAGCTCATTGGCTCTACTGCAAGGCGCTGGCCTTCATTTGCGTAGCCTGCGTAACTTTGTTGATCAAGCAGTCCCATCAAATATTCCATCTAGCATCTGTTGTATTCTAGGTGACATTTCCCTGCTAGGCGTTCTTGCTTCATTTGTTGCGTTATACAGCGCCATTAATTCAGATAGGCCATCTGGGTTAAGCATAACCCTCTTATAATCTTCTGGCTCGTTATTCATCTTATATTCCAGTAGCTCTATAAACCCCTGCTTGTTTGCAAGATTAGATCCTTGAATTATGCGAATTACTTCTGCTGGCAGAATGTTTGACATTTCAATAGGCTGATCTGGCTGGACGCCGTATGGCATTGAATAACCTTCAACCATATCACTGTTTGCCATCATGCTACCATCTGGCATTCTATGATACCCAGCAGATCCGCTAAATGAAAGTGGATCATTGCCAGCAAAATTGGCTTGGCCTAACGTGCCGTAGCTTGTCTTTTCGCCGATACGATCCATTGCAGATGTGCCATCTTGATTGACCAGCAATCCATCACGATATTCAAATTCGTCATTAGGCGTCAAGAAATTTGCAACACGCTCCGCAAAGCTATTGCGCTTGTTACGCTTGCCCTCGTCAATTTGATTGAGGAAATTTAGTATACCTTTATTTACCATAGCCGCCATTCAAGCACATACCTTTGGCCTTGCAGTTAGACTTGGTAGGGCATCCCTTGCATGTTTTCATGATACTGCCTTTATATATATTATGCGACCATATCACAATTCATCTATTGACGCCAGTATGTTACGCATTCTTTCTGAGAGCTTCCACTCGCCAGCTTTCCACCTTGCGGCGTGCTGTGCATCCTGCAAAGATAAACCGCGTTGCACATACTGCCTTATCCATTTAGCCATCAATAAATTTTTCATCTTGGGTGACAAATTTAAAAATTTTTTTTTCATGCAATTCCCTTTAAATTGCGCTTAATAGATTTATTCCAGTTATTATTATTGCCAGACAATGCAGTCGTCGCATCTGAGGCCATTGTCAGGCAGAGTGCATCTGCGAGATCTGGTGATTTTAGGCCACGCTTACGCATTGTGTCTTTGCCCTCAGCCTTCAACTTGCCTGACGACGTGAAGCTATACCTAATGCTGGTTAACTCAGCTAAGAGCTGTTCGTCCTTTGGCAATTTGCAGGATCTATCTTCCAGCCAGCCTTTTGTCTTAAACCACAGCTCGCTACGCAAATTCATGTAAGTCTTGCCCAGCGCTGGAGCTTCGCCAACATTAATGCCACGAACAGGCATACCCAGCTCACGCAGTCTATCAACTACACCGCCGCCAACACCAATGCTATCTACAAGTATTTCGCTTGGGCGTAGACTTGGCTGTAAACTTTCATATTCCGCCATAACTCGACCCACAGTTTGCATAAGATCCAATCCCTGCCACGCCTCAATATCTGTGACGACGTTGCCGTACCTCTTACATAATGCAGTTTTGTCAGTTCCAAATCTGGCAACGTCTAATCCCCAGATTGGCTTTTTGTCTGGCGTTATCTCAATATCTCTATGTATTGCACTTTGTGCCAAGTGAAATGGTATGATCGTATCGTCATCAGCTAATGGAAACTCGCCAAGTACGCGGATGCGAAATGCATTGCTTTCCTCGCCGTATCGCTCACGCATTTCCTCAACAAACTCTTCCGATACAAGTGGGCTGTCGATGCACGACCATCGCCTCGTCCACCAGCTCTTTGATAATCTGGTTTGCGTTTCGTAAAATGTGCCAGAAGATCTTGTTGGGTTTGACAATAATAGCGTGGTTGCGCTGTGACCAGACATTGACCCAGCCGCCGCTTCGAAAACTTTCTCAGGCACACCAGATGCCTCGTCAACTACCAATAGAACATTCTCGGAATGCACACCAGCTAATGCCTCTGGCGTTTCTGCGCGTGACGTTCTGGCAGATATAAATGCCTCGGATGCGGCTGACGTTAATTCTACACGATCTGATTTGGTGGTAATCAATTGCTGTAGATGGGGTGGTAACTCGTTAATCCATCGTTTTAGCTCGGCAAACAATGCGTCAAACAATTGGCTGGACGTGGGCGCTGTGACGACAACCTTATTTGGGAAACGCAGAAGCAAGTACCAAAGCATCGCCCAAGATGCCGAAGTTGATTTTCCTGTACCATGCCCAGACCTGACAGACATTTTACGCTCGCCAGTAGCTATGGCATTGAGAAACTCTTCCTGATAATCGTATGGTGTAGCGCCCAGCACTTCTTTAACAAATAACACTGGATCGTCACGATAGCGCAAAACAAATTCTGTTAACGGGTTATCACTCATCTGATACATCCTCATAATCTGCGTCAATCGTTTTGGCTTCGCGTTCCAGATCTTCTTTATGGATAGCCGCCAAGTCAGAATTAACTTTGCGTAGGGCGTCTAGGTGCATGTCGCCAACTGAGATATTCACGTTTGTCTGTGGCCTCGTGCCATATCTATCTTGGTTGTACGAGCTTGCCATAAATTTACGCCATTGCACCTTCTCTCTCGTGGCGGCTATTTCACTGCTTGTCGAGCCACCATCCAAATCATCTACCATTGTTAAGCCCTGCTCGACTAAAGCATCTGCGGCGTGGCGTCTGGCTTCNTTCATGGCCTTCTCATATTCTGGCACTTTATTCAGTGACGAGCCAAGGTATTGTCTGGAACATCCATATTCTACAGCCATTTTCGTCAAAGTATTACCTGATGCGATTTGCTCAAACAGGTATTCAACTCCGCCTTTCTTCTCGACATCTGAAAGGATCTTCCTGCGTAATGCCTTGCCAGCCATTAATATTCTCCAATTTTTTTTAAATTTTACAATAGGTAAGTGTTATATTGCAAGGGGGTCTAGGGGGTCACTCGTGTGTGTGAAAATGTGTACAAACAACCCCCCGATTTTTCTACACAGGGGGGGGTCAAAAAATATGCTAAATCGGCTAGTTTCGGGTAAATGGAACAACGCATAGCTCATAATAGCCTTATTTTACTGTAAAACAGCCTAACCTATTGTAATCATTAGATAAACTGTAGATTTACCCTATAATGTCCGATAATGTATATTATGTTAACTTTCAGATTATCAGGACGATTGACATATGAAATGCTATCTGCTACGCGCTCACGCGCCTGCAACGACGCTCGTATGCGTTTTGTCACGCTCAATGCTACCAATAATTAATGCAGTAATCTGCTTGTCTCCTCAGCGTGTTGATCATGTAATTCAATGAGAGCCTCTGCTAATGACTGTATGACAACCTCAGCCCCAACTACATGCAACCTATCTGTTATGAAGTCGCATAACATATCCAGCTCTTGATCGTTCTCGTCAGTATTCCTGCAATGAAGATCTAATGTTAGTTTGATGTTAAAGTCTGTCACGTCAATTAACCTTGTTATGTGACCGCGTAGCTAGGAAGAGGAGATGTGCTACGCGGTCTAGTCTAGTGGGAAACATGCTATAAATGCAAAAATAGCACGTTTGTAGGGAGGAGAACCCACTAGATACAGTATGCCTCATGAAAGGCGTTGTTTCAAGCCTATACAACCTCATTTCCCAGCTCGTGAGCCAGCGCGAGGTATCCACACCCATCAATCGAGCTATCAGCGTGAGATCCGTTGCGTAACCTCGCAACCTTCAACAGCGCCATCATGTTTGCCACATCAAACGCCGTGACATCTTTGCCAAGATAAGCGCTCCACATTTGTGCTATACATCCAAAGTTATCAGTCGCACTTCCGTACTGCCTCGCCCTA
>JGI26114J46594_1000210_pt1 | contig 15703 bp, 10 predicted proteins | sample AOAMet1_18_M0_10_2_FD_46594 | JGI IMG/M metagenome (IMG submission 46594) | reverse complement strand
TTCCCTGTTATAGATCCTAGCGGTCTTCATTATACAGATGTTGCACCAAATCAAATTTCTTCAATATCAGCATCATTGATACCGTTTTTAGAACATGATGATGCAAACAGAGCCTTGATGGGATCAAATATGATGCGTCAAGCAGTGCCGTTATTATTGCCGGAATCTCCGATTGTAGGGACTGGGTTAGAGCGTCAAGTTGCCTCAGATTCTCGAGTTTTAGTGAACGCTGCTGGTGATGGTGCTGTAGAATATGTTGATGCTAANGAAATTGTCATCAAATATGATCGTACAGATGAAGAAGCTCTAGTAAGTTTTGATTCTGATACAGTAACCTATCCATTAACAAAATTTAGAAAAACAAATCAGGGAACTTCGGTTAATTTGAAAGCCATTGTTCAAAAAGGNGATAAGGTTGCTAAAGGTCAAGTATTATGTGAAGGTTATGCCACACAGGCGGGAGAATTAGCTCTTGGTAGAAATATGAAGGTTGCTTTTATGCCATGGAAGGGGTATAATTTTGAGGACGCCATAGTGATTTCGGAAAAAGTGGTTAGAAATGATGTATTCACGTCCATTCATATTGATGAGTACTCTTTGGAGGTTCGAGATACAAAACTAGGTAATGAAGAATTAACAAATGATATTCCAAATGTTTCAGAGGAGGCTACAAAAGATCTTGATGAAAATGGAATGATTCGAGTTGGTGCTGAAATTAAACCTGGAGATATATTAATTGGTAAAATAACACCAAAAGGAGAAAGCGATCCAACACCAGAAGAAAAATTACTTCGGGCTATATTTGGAGACAAAGCAGGAGATGTGAAAGATGCATCTTTAAAGGCTTCTCCGTCACTACACGGTGTTGTAATTAATAAAAAATTATTCGCTAGGGCGATTAAAGACAAGCGAAAAAGAGCAAAAGATAAGGAAGATATCATTCAGCTTGAGGATATTTATGACAATAAGTTTGATGACTTAAAAGCAATTCTTGTTGATAAGTTGTTCGCCATTGTAGGTGGTAAAACTGCTCAAGGTATTCAAAATGACTTAGGAGAAGAAGTATTTCCTAAGGGTAAAAAGTTTACACTTAAGATGTTAAATGCCGTTGATGATTATGCGCATTTAGTAGCAGGAAAGTGGACAACAGACAAGCATACTAACAAACTTGTAGCAGATCTTATTCATAATTATAAGATTAAAGAGAACGATTTACAAGGATCTTTGCGTCGTGAAAAATTCACAATTTCGGTCGGGGATGAGTTACCTGCAGGGATTATTAAATTGGCAAAAGTTTACATCGCTAAAAAACGTAAGTTAAAAGTAGGGGATAAAATGGCGGGACGACACGGTAACAAGGGTATTGTTGCAAGAATTGTTCGTCAAGAAGATATGCCATTCTTAGAAGACGGTACGCCAGTTGATATTGTTCTGAATCCTTTAGGAGTTCCTTCGCGAATGAATATTGGTCAAATCTACGAGACTGTTCTAGGATGGGCAGGTCAAAAGTTAAATCGTAAATACGCGACGCCAATTTTTGATGGTGCTACAATTGAACAGATTAACGGATTTACGGATGAAGCAGGTATTCCTAGATATGGTCATACTTATTTGTATGATGGAGGTACTGGTGATCGTTTTGATCAACCAGCGACCGTTGGTGTTATCTACATGTTAAAATTAGGTCACATGGTCGATGATAAAATGCATGCTCGTTCGATAGGACCATACTCACTCATTACGCAACAACCTCTTGGTGGTAAAGCACAATTTGGAGGTCAACGTTTTGGTGAAATGGAGGTTTGGGCTCTAGAAGCATATGGAGCATCCAGTACTCTTCGTGAGATACTAACAGTTAAATCGGATGATGTTATTGGTAGAGCCAAAACATACGAAGCAATTGTTAAGGGAGAGCCGATGCCTGAACCTGGACTACCAGAATCATTCAACGTGTTAATGCACGAATTGAAAGGTCTTGGATTAGACATTAGATTAGAAGAGTAATTAATTCATTATCACAACCATTTATTATGGCAAGAAAACAAGATAAGAATACAGTACAGAGATTTAATAAGATCTCAATTGGTTTAGCATCGCCAGAGTCAATTTTGGCTGCATCTCGTGGAGAGGTTTTAAAACCAGAAACAATTAATTATAGAACTCATAAACCTGAGCGTGATGGTTTATTTTGTGAACGTATATTTGGCCCAGTAAAAGATTATGAGTGTGCCTGCGGAAAATATAAACGTATACGATATAAGGGCATCGTTTGTGATAGATGTGGTGTCGAGGTTACAGAAAAGAAAGTTCGTCGTGACCGTGTTGGTCATATAAATTTAGTTGTGCCAGTGGCTCATATCTGGTATTTTCGTTCATTACCAAACAAGATTGGTTATTTATTAGGTCTGCCTTCTAAGAAATTAGACATGATTATTTATTACGAGCGCTATGTCGTAATCCAGCCTGGTAATGCCAAAAATGCTGAAGGTGAAGAACTCAAGAAAATGGACTTTTTGACTGAGGAGGAATATTTAAATATTTTAGAAGCCCTTCCGCAAGAAAATCAGTACTTGGATGACACGGATCCAGAAAAATTTGTTGCAAAAATGGGTGCTGAGTGTTTAATTGAATTGTTATCAAGAATAAAGCTTGATGAACTTTCATTTGAATTACGTCATAAAGCAAATACTGAAACATCGAAACAAAGAAAAACTGAAGCGTTGAAGCGTTTACAGGTTGTTGAAGCGTTCAGGGAAGCGAATGTTAATCGAGAAAATCATCCTTCATGGATGATTATGAAAGCGGTTCCTGTGATACCACCTGAGTTGCGTCCATTGGTGCCATTGGATGGTGGTCGTTTTGCAACGTCAGATTTAAATGATTTGTACCGACGTGTGATAATACGGAACAATCGTCTAAAGCGATTGGTTGAAATAAAAGCACCAGAAGTAATTTTACGAAATGAAAAACGTATGTTNCAAGAATCTGTAGATTCTTTGTTTGACAACACGCGTAAGTCGTCTGCTGTTAAAACAGACTCGAATAGACCGCTCAAATCGTTGTCAGATTCGTTAAAAGGAAAACAAGGGCGTTTTCGTCAAAACTTATTGGGTAAACGTGTTGATTATTCTGCACGTTCTGTAATTGTTGTCGGTCCTGAGTTAAAATTATTTGAATGTGGATTGCCAAAAAATATGGCAGCTGAACTTTACAAGCCTTTCGTCATACGTAAATTAATTGAAAGAGGTATTGTTAAGACGGTGAAGTCTGCAAAGAAAATTATAGATAAAAAAGAACCTGTAGTTTGGGATATTTTAGAGAATGTTTTAAAAGGACATCCTGTTCTTTTAAATCGTGCTCCTACACTTCACAGACTTGGCATACAAGCATTCCAGCCTAAACTTATTGAAGGAAAAGCAATACAGCTTCACCCTCTAGTGTGTACTGCATTTAATGCTGATTTTGATGGAGATCAAATGGCTGTTCATCTACCGCTGGGACCTGAAGCTATATTAGAGGCGCAGTTGTTAATGTTAGCCTCTCACAATATTTTGAATCCTGCGAACGGTTCTCCGGTAACGGTACCATCTCAGGATATGGTACTTGGTCTTTATTATATGACCAAGTTGCGTAAGTCAACTTCAGACCATAAGGTTGTGGGTGAAGGGCTTACATTTTACTCACCTGAAGAGGTGACTATCGCCTACAATGAGAAGAAAGTAGAGTTAAATGCATCAATTAAGGTAAGAACCGTTGACTTTAATGATGATGGTCAATTAGCTCCACAAATTATTGAAACTACAGTTGGACGTGTTCTTTTTAACGAAAAAGTACCAGAGGCAGCTGGATTTATAAACGAAGTATTAACAAAGAAGTCGTTAAGAGATATCATCCATGGTATTTTAAAAGCAACTAGTGTTCCTGAAACGGCAGCGTTCCTTGACGAAATTAAAACCTTAGGATACAAATTTGCTTTCCAAGGAGGCCTGTCCTTTAGTCTTGGTGATATTATCATTCCACCCGAAAAGCATACGATGATTGATGCGGCTAATAAGGAAGTTGATGGTATCATGGGTAATTATAACATGGGACTCATTACGAACAATGAACGATACAACCAGGTGATTGATATTTGGACCTCTACTAATGCTGAATTGACAGAGTTATCAATGAAGCGTATACGGGAAGATCAACAAGGATTTAATTCAGTGTTTATGATGTTAGATTCTGGAGCCCGTGGATCTAAGGAACAAATTCGTCAGTTAACTGGTATGCGAGGTTTGATGGCAAAGCCAAAGAAATCTAATGCTGGCGGTGGAGAAATTATTGAAAATCCAATTTTATCGAACTTTAAGGAGGGATTATCAATTCTTGAATATTTTATTTCTACCCACGGTGCTCGAAAAGGTCTGGCAGATACGGCGCTTAAAACAGCAGATGCTGGTTACTTGACAAGACGTTTAGTTGATGTCTCTCAAGATGTTATCGTAAACACTGAGGATTGTGGTACGTTAAGAGGTATTACTGTAGAACCATTGAAAAAGAATGAAGAGGTTGTTGAAACTTTGGAGGAGAGAATTGTAGGAAGAACGTCATTACACGATGTGTTTAATCCGCTTACTGAAGAGTTAATAGTTGGNGCTGGCGAACATATTTACGANGATGTTGCAAAACGAATAGAAGATTCTCCNGTAGATGCTGTTGAAGTACGTTCNCCATTAACCTGTGAGGCTAAAAAAGGAATTTGTACAAAATGTTATGGTCGTAATCTTGCAACCGGAAAAATGGTNCAAAGAGGAGAAGCTGTTGGAGTTGTGGCAGCTCAGTCNATTGGTGAACCAGGAACACAGTTAACATTGAGAACCTTCCACGTTGGAGGGATTGCAGGTAACATTTCTGAGGAGAATAAATTAGTTGTGAAATTTGATGGTAAAGCAGAAATAGAAGACTTAAAAACAGTTAAAGGGACTGATAGTGAAGGAAATGACATAGATATCGTCATTTCTAGAACCTCTGAACTTAAATTAGTTGATACCAAAACAGGTATTACTTTAAGTACTAATAATATCCCTTATGGATCTACTATTTATGCGAAAAATGGTTCTAAGTTAAAAACAGGAGATATTGTTTGTCAATGGGATCCTTATAACGGAGTTATTATTTCAGAATTTGCCGGTAAAGTNCGCTACGAAAATATCGAACAAGGAATTACCTATCAAGTCGAAATTGATGAGCAAACTGGATTCCAAGAAAAAGTAATTTCAGAATCAAGAAACAAAAAGCTTATTCCAACGCTTCATATTGAAGATGGTAAGGGTAATGTTATTAGATCTTACAATTTACCAGTAGGAGCTCACTTAATGATCGATGATGGTGAGAAAATTAAAATTGGTAAAATTTTAGTTAAAATACCTCGTAAATCAGCGAAGGCTGGTGATATTACTGGAGGTTTACCTCGAGTGACAGAATTATTTGAAGCGCGTAATCCTTCAAACCCAGCTGTTGTTAGTGCTATTGATGGAGTTGTTTCATTTGGAAAAATAAAACGTGGTAATCGTGAAATCATTGTTGAATCTAAGTTAGGAGATATTAAAAAGTACCTTGTAAAATTATCAAATCAAATTCTTGTGCAAGAGAATGATTTTGTAAAAGCAGGTATGCCGCTATCAGATGGCTCAATTACTCCAAATGATATTTTGAATATCAAAGGACCGTCTGCAGTACAACAATACCTTGTTAACGAGGTTCAAGAAGTTTATAGACTCCAAGGAGTAAAGATTAATGATAAGCATTTTGAGGTTGTTGTAAGACAAATGATGCGTAAAGTTAGAATTCAAGATTCTGGAGATACCATATTCCTTGAAGACCAATTAGTTCATAAATCTGATTTTATTGAAGAAAACGATGAAATTTTTGGTAAGAAAATAGTTGAAGATGCCGGTGACTCTGATAACTTAAAAGCAGGGCAGATGATTACTTCGAGAGAACTAAGAGACGAGAACTCTATTTTACGACGTGAAGATAAAAAGTTAGTTGTTGCTAGAGATGCAAATCCTGCAACTGCAACACCAATTCTTCAAGGGATAACAAGGGCTTCGCTTCAAACAAAGTCATTCATTTCTGCCGCTTCTTTCCAAGAGACGACTAAAGTATTAAACGAAGCCGCTGTAGCNGGTAAAGTTGATTCGTTAGAAGGTCTTAAGGAGAATGTAATCGTTGGACATAAAATCCCAGCGGGGACTGGCTTGAGACGCTATGATGACATAATAGTTGGTTCGAAAGAAGAGTTTGATGAGATGATGCAAGCTAAACAAGAAATGAACTATAACTAAAAAGAGAGGCTTTAAAAAAGCTTTTGATAAATTAAAACCTCCGAGCACTTGTTGTTTGGAGGTTTTTTAATATCAAATAAAAAAGGAAATGCCTATTTTTGTACAATACAATTTATTTAAAAATGGCTGAGGATCAAAAAAATAAAAAAGGGCAAATTAATATTGAGCTCGACGAAAAAGTAGCAGAGGGAACTTACTCTAATCTAGCAATAATTAATCATTCTGTTTCAGAATTTGTTTTAGATTTTGTTAGTATTATGCCAGGAACACCTAAAAGTAAAGTAAAATCAAGGATTATTTTAACACCGCAGCATGCCAAGCGTCTTGTAAAAGCTTTAGGTGACAACGTCCATCGATTTGAAAAAGCACACGGTGAAATTAAAGATTACGAAAAAACACCGATACCANTAAATTTTGGGCCAACAGGACAGGCTTAGTTCTAAAATTACTTTGGATGTNACCATGGTTAATTATCCTNGACATTGCGCATTCAATTTAGGATAAATAATACTCTTGTTTNATAAAAACGAATGAGTTATTAATGGTACTCTGAAGTTAAATGGAAACTTATACTTGGGTATTTTTGTACAGTCATTTGCAAAGTAAAATGAGAGTCAGCCAAGAAAACAAGTTGATCTTGCTTGTCTTTTGCTAAAAAGCGTTGTTTTACACGTAAAAATTCTTTGAATTCTTCATTGTTTTTTTCTTGTGGTTCTACCCAACAAGCTTTGTGTACATTAAGATTTTCATAAGTGCATTTTGCCCCATATTCGTGTTCAAGACGGTATTGAATAACTTCATATTGTAAAGCACCTACAGTACCAATGATTTTCCTTCCATTTAATTCTAAGGTAAAAAGCTGTGCGACACCTTCATCCATAAGCTGATCGATACCCTTGTAAAGTTGTTTAGATTTTAATGGATCAGCATTGTTGATGTATCTAAAATGTTCGGGTGAAAAGCTAGGGATTCCTTTATAATTAATGTGCTCTCCTTCAGTCAGTGTGTCACCAATTTTAAAATTTCCAGTGTCATGCAATCCAACAATATCTCCAGGAAAAGAAATATCTACAATTTGCTTTTTTTCTGCAAAAAAAGCATTTGGACTCGAAAATTTTAATTTTTTTCCATTTCTGACNTGAAGATAAGGTTTGTTGCGTTCAAAAGTTCCTGAAACAATTTTTACAAATGCAAGTCTGTCTCTATGGTTTGGATCCATATTTGCATGTATTTTAAACACAAAACCAGTAAATTTTTCCTCTTTTGGCAATACTAAGCGTTCTTCACTTTGTTTAGGTCTTGGTTGAGGTGCTATTTGCACAAAACAATCCAAAAGTTCACGAACACCAAAATTATTTAATGCTGATCCAAAAAATACTGGTTGCAATTCACCTTGTAGGTAGGCGTTTTTATCAAACGCAGGATATATACCTTGTATGAGTTCTATTTCTTCACGTAATTGTTTTGCTGCTGTTAGACCGACGAGGTTTTCTAGCTCTTTAGAATCTAAATCAGACACTTTAATTGTGTCCTCTATGTTTTTTCGGCTATCTCCGCTAAAGAGATTAATATTTTGCTCCCAAAGATTGTAAATCCCTTTAAAGTCGTATCCCATCCCAATTGGACAACTCAAAGGAACAACTTTTAAGCCCAATTTTTGTTCTACTTCATCTAAAAGGTCAAAAGCATCTTTACCTTCACGGTCTAATTTATTGATAAAAACAATCATTGGAATATTACGCATTCTGCATACTTCAACCAATTTTTCAGTTTGTTCCTCAACCCCTTTGGCGACATCAATTACTACGATGACGCTATCCACTGCTGTCAATGTTCTAAAGGTGTCTTCAGCAAAGTCTTTATGTCCGGGGGTATCAAGAATATTAATTTTAATGCCATCATATTCAAATGCTAATACTGATGTTGCCACAGAAATACCTCTCTGACGTTCAATTTCCATAAAATCACTTGTGGCCCCTTTTTTTATTTTATTACTTTTTACTGCACCAGCCTCTTGAATTGCACCTCCAAAAAGCAATAATTTTTCTGTCAGTGTTGTCTTTCCAGCATCTGGATGAGAGATAATGCCAAATGTGCGTCGGCGTTCTATTTCTTGTAAAAAACTCATAAAAATTATTTGCTAAATGGGTTGCAAATATAGGATTATTCATCATAATAAATATAATTGATGTTGTGCCTTTTTAAATCTATACGGAGATGTGTTTTTTAATAATTATCTCAGTACTTTTACCATATGAGTGAAGAGCAAGTCATTTTAGTAAATGAAAACAATGAGCCCATAGGCTTGATGCCAAAAATGGAGGCACANGAAAAAGGTATACTCCACCGAGCTTTTTCAGTATTCATTTTTAATGATCANAATCAGTTAATGTTACAGCAAAGAGCTCGAAGTAAGTACCATTCTCCTGGCTTATGGACAAATACTTGTTGCAGTCATCAACGAGTTGGTGAGTCAAATATTCAGGCAGGACAGAGGCGTTTACAAGAGGAAATGGGATTTAATACCGAACTTAAGGATTCAATATCATTTATTTATAAAGCATCCTTCGATAATGGATTAACAGAGCATGAACTTGACCACATTTTGATTGGTAATTATAACGATGATCCAGTCATTAACGAGAAAGAGGTTGCTGATTGGAAATGGATTGATATCGAGGTGTTGAAATCACAGTTATCACAATCACCTGATAAATTTACGGCATGGTTTAAAATTATTTTTAGTAAATTTTACGACAACTTAAATGTAATTAATGATGAAAGTAACAGTAAGTAGAAAAGCACATTTTAATGCTGCACACCGTCTGTACAGAGAAGACTGGAGTTATGAAAAGAATAATTCAATTTTTGGTAAATGCAACAACCCCAATTTTCATGGTCATAATTATGAGTTAATTGTGAGTGTTACGGGTGAGATTGATCCAGAAACTGGCTACGTCATAGACATGAAAATTTTAAAGGATATCATCAAGAGTGAAATAGAGGATGTTTTTGATCATAAAAATTTAAATATTGAAGTTCCTGAGTTTAAAACGTTAAATCCAACTGCTGAAAATATGGTGGTGGTCATTTACGATAAGTTAAAGCGTAAAATTAATGATTCACTCGAATTAGAGGTGACTTTGTACGAAACCCCAAGAAACTTTGTTTCTTACTCAGGATTATAAAGGATGGAGATTGCTTTGTATCCGTTAAAATTTCACCCCATTTTAAAAGAAAAAATATGGGGAGGTAGAAAGCTTGATTTGCTACTTAATAAGAATGATAAAAAGCCTAATATCGGCGANAGTTGGGAAATTAGTGATGTCCATGAACAGTCTTCAATTGTTTCAAATGGCCCTCTAAAAGGAACCACACTGAAGAAACTTTTATCAATCTATCAAAACAAACTTATTGGGAATTCTAACTTTAACTTATTTGGTGACACATTTCCTTTACTCATCAAGTTTATTGATGCCAAAGAAGATCTGTCAATTCAATTACACCCCAATGACGAGCTAGCTGCCAAAAGACACGATTCATTTGGAAAAACTGAGATGTGGTATGTGATGCAGGCTGATGATGATGCAAAACTTATTGTAGGGTTTAATCAAAAACTTACTCCTGAAGTTTACCTTAAACATTTAGAAGATAAAACGTTAACTGATATTTTAAATATTGATATAGTAGCTCCAGGAGACACTTATTTTATTGAAGTAGGTCGTGTTCACGCTATTGGAGCAGGAGTTATGCTAGCTGAAATACAGCAGACAAGTGATATCACATATCGGGTCTATGACTGGGATAGAACAGACGTTAACGGACATTTACGTGAATTACATAATGATTTAGCAATTGACGCGATTGATTTTGATATGAAAGATGATTTCAGGGTGTCATATTCTAAGCATGCGAACGAGTCTAATGAAATGGTAACTTGTCCTTACTTCAAAACAAATTTTTTACAGTTATCAAAGACCATACAAAAACTAAATACATTTGATTCTTTCATCATTTATATTTGTTTAGAGGGGCAAGCACAATTTGAATCAAATAATTTCTCTGAAGTTATCGAAAAGGGAGAAACTATTTTAATTCCAGCTATTCTTAAGGAGTTCGTTATTAATTCAAACAATGTAAAACTTTTGGAAGTTTATGTTTAAAATTCCTTAATTTTGCATAAAATAACTTTATAAAAATGGCAAACGTTAGGAACTTAAAAAAAGATATTAATTACGTCCTCGGTGACATCATTGAAGCCGTCTATGTGTGGGAATATAATAACACAGATAAGGACACTAAAAAAAGTGAGTCTATTATTGATGAGGCAATTGAAATTTTTGATGATTTAATTGCGAAAGTAAACGATAAAAGCGTTGAAAATGCGAAGTCGCATTTTAAAACTATCAATAAAGAGCTTGAAGAAAAAGGCAGAGGACTTATTGATAAAATAAATAAATTATAAAATAAAAAAGGCGCTTCAAGCGCCTTTTTTATTTTATCGCATCTTCTTTTTTCCTCTCTTGAATAAATTCATCAAGTTGTAAACCATATTTTGAATTAGCAATATTCGTTGGAAGCGCTTTGTAAATAGTGTCTAAAAATGTGACTTTGGCATTATAAATCTCTGAAAGCGCTATGTAGGGCGCTATTTCACTATCTTTATTATTCATGGCGAAATTAATCGCATATAAATATTTTCTTCTCATTAAGTTTTCTGAATCCTTGTTTACTTGACTTACTAGAATGTCATTACCGCTTTTTTGAGCATCAAACTTTGCTTTAATTAATTCAAGATTCTGATCATTGAATTTGCTGTTAATACTTTTAAATTCCTCTAACTTTTCGTTTAGAGGAGACCCCATGATTTTAGCATCAAATTCAAAACGTTTCAGCGTTGAGTTGATAGTTATCATTCCTGGTACAGCGAAAAATGAAATTCTTGGGATATCATCTCCTGCATTTTTATCAAGAGTCAGATAAAGCATTTCAGGTGCTTTTAAATCGTTTGTTAGTACAAAATCATCTTCCCCATTGTAAATAACAGAGTCTAAAACAACGAGTATGGTATCCTTCAATTGTTGCAAGTACAACGTGCCTTTTTTCAGACCTTTAATTTGACCTGTCACCGTCATGTTTGGTTCTACTTTACTGCAAGAGAAAATAGTCAAAACTAATAAAAATGGAATAAGTTGTTTCATAAACTAAATTGAATGGCAAATATCATATAATAAATGGTGAATTGAAAATATTCGTCTACACAAAAATCTAATTTTCAACTAACCGCAGCTAATTCCANCAGAATGGTACATGCAATTGCCGCTACTGTACCAATAGCATAACCAAAAACAGCCAATAAAACTCCTACAGTCGCTAAAGATGAATGGAATGCTGAGGCTACAATGGGTGCTGATGCTGCTCCTCCAACATTCGCTTGACTTCCAACTGCTAAAAAGAAATAAGGTGCTTTGATTAATTTGGCCATTATGATTAATAACCCAGCATGGATGGTCATCCAAACAACACCTATTGCTATGAGACCAGCATTGTCAAATATGAGCGATAAGTCCATTTTCATACCGATGGTTGCCACTAGAATATAAATAAAAACACTCCCAAATTTACTAGCTCCAGCACCTTCATAGTTTTTGGCTTTAGTAAATGACAGCGCGATGGCAATAATGGTTGCTATACTTATCATCCAGAAAAATTTAGAACCTAAAAAAGTAAAAATATTTCGTGTTGTTGCTGCTTCTATATTGGTAATCATGTCACCGAACAAAGGAGCTAAAAGATTGGAGCATAGGTGCGCCAGACTTACTGTTCCAAATGCAATAGCAGCAATGATCATAAGATCAGTTAATGAGGGATTTCTTTGAACTTTTTTAGAAAACTTAGAGACTTTCTCCTTTAAAGCTTCAATAGACGATGTGTCTGCTTTCAACCAATTATTTATTTTATTTCTCTTGCCAATGCCAATGAGTAAAATAGCCATCCAAATGTTGGCAACAACAATGTCAACAAAAACCATTCCTCCATAAAGCTTTTGGTTATAACCGTAGATTTCTAACATCGCAGTTTGATTAGCACCCCCACCAATCCAACTTCCTGCTAACGTTGAAAGTCCTCTCCATACAGCATCAGGCCCAACGCCTCCTACGGTTTCAGGGGATATCATGGAAATCAACAAAATCGCTATTGGACCACCAATAACGATACCTAAAGTTCCTGTGAAAAACATGATTAAAGCTTTCCAACCTAAATTAAAGACGGCTTTTAAATCGATACTTAAGGTCATCAAAACTAGTGCTGCTGGTAATAAATAGCGACTAGCAACAAAATATAAATTGGAACTGTGCTCAATGATCTCGCCGGTCTCATTACTCGTTTGCCATTCAGGTGCAATAAGTCCGGTTGTTGTCAATACTGCAGGTAACATGTAAGCCATGAATAATCCTGGGACAATTTTGTAAAATTTAAACCAAAACCCAGAGGAACGAGATTCGGTGTAAAAGACGAATCCAAGAGTAAGCATTAATAAACCAAAGATAATCGTGTCATCAGTAAAGACGGGTATGTTATTTTCCATTATTCAAATATTTAACCAGTACGTCAACTTCACATTAAATGAACGTACTCTTGGTGCAAATATATTATCTGTAAAATAATTATCATTGTAAACAATGAATAAATCTGATAAAGGAGCAAATCTCCATTGTATTCTTGAATTGACACTAAAATTTTTACTTTGTGTGCTGTATTGAATGAATGTCGCCCAAAATAAATTTTGATTAAAAGTAATATCTAATTTTGGACCAATAAGCCAAATTTTTGCACTTGAGTATGGTTTGGGTAATTTGATATCATCATAATTGATGTTCATGCTTCCTGTGAAGAAGGGTTGAAGACGCCAAACTAGACGACTCTCAAATGAATATTTTTTCCCATTGTAAAATTCGCCATAAGAAGGCCCAAAACTAAAGTATAGTTGTTTTCTTTGATCTGAATTAAACATGGCCTCTAGGCTCGTGTACCTGTAGTCTCCCGGTGGTAATGCGACTCCATTATCAATTCCCGTTGGATTAAAATTATCGTAGAGACGCGTGAATCGGTTGAACATCTGAAATTCAATTCTCGATGTGTTGCGCATGTTGGTATTCCAACTAGTTACAATCGTGTAATCAGAAATTTTCCATTGTTGCTCTGGTCTCCAAAATATAAAGGGTGATATTGAAAGCGCATGTTTTTGAGCTTTACCTTTAGTTGGCCAAAAAACACGTTCAATTTTTGGACTTATTTTGAAAACATCGGTTCGACGAATAAAGCCTAAATCTGACTTATAATTTTGTCCTACAAAAACAGCGCCAGCTCTGAGATTCCAGTAGCGGCTTCTAAATTGAGTTGACGCGCCAGCAGACATGTCCTTGTTAGTGATATCAGGAGAAAATGATTTATGAACAAAGTATTTGCCGACCCATGTATTGTCTGCAGAGGCTAAATTATAATCAATACCTAAAACACGATTGTAACGATCTTGATTTGCTAAAAATCCATAATCCTTTGTGGCTTGCTTATTGATAAACATGACACTGAGATTTGAACGACTAAAAAGCTTTTGTTGTAAGGTTAAAACAGCGTTGTTTGTTGTAGGGATTTCATTTGGTAAATCTTCAGCCGTTTGCATGTTTAGAAGCCCAATACGTGTAGTGCTATTAATTTTACCACTAAGTCTTACCCCTGCGATGATGTTATTTTCAATATTATTCCCATCCAAATCTTTAGCGATTCCAATGCGCCTTGAAAAAAATGGATTGGCATCTCTATTATTTCCAAAATCTGAAAAAAGATCACTATTTTCAATAAAAAACTGTCTCCTCTCGGGTAGAGAAATTTCAAATCTAGTGAGGTTTGTGACCTGTTGATCAACCTCGACTTGAGAAAAGTCAGGATTTATGGTTACATCTAAATTCAGACTATTGCCAATGGTCATTTTAGCATCAGCACCAAATTTTATGTCAGAGGTAGATGTGTTGGTCTCGTAATTTTTACCCAAAAAGGTGTTCATGAAGGGAATAAATGATATTGGTGTTTTTGAGTTTCCTAAGGGCTTTTCAAATATCATATCACCCATGTAGGCTAAATTAAAAATGTCTTGATTTTGCGGAATATTCATCCATGTATTACGCACATTGTCAATGGTGTCAAATTGATAACTGTTAAAGCGCCATTTAGTTTCACCTTCTCGATATTTAAATGCGGAAAGAGGTATTTTTATTTCAGAAATATAAAAGTTGTCGTAAATTTTGGTTTCACAAACCCATTTAGTATCCCAGGCTAAATTAAATCCGCGTAAATCTGTACCACCTCCAGAAAGAAGAGCTTCCCTTTTTACGCCTAAAGGGTTTGTGCCAAAGAAAAATGCATTAGTCCCGTCATTAAATGTATCGAATAACAAAGTGACATTATCATTTCCTGAGGCTCTGAAATCACGTCTTAAAGATGGCACAATGTAATTGTTCGATGCTGAATTTACTTTTATTCCAATATATAAATTCAAATCATCAAACATCATTTTAATTTCAGTTTGTTGTTTTGCTTGTTTCTTATCTGTAGGGAAATGTTCCCAAAAATTTGTAGCTGGTTTTGTTAATTCCCATGGACCTTCGTCTAAAGAAGCATCAATTTTTATAGTTTCTGTGATATATTTGACATGAACTGTCTTATTGTTTTTTTGAGAAACACATAATGCAGTAACACTGAAAAAAGTTATGAATAAAAATTCCTTCAACACAAAAAATTATACAAAATCAAATGTAACACGAATATTGAATTGAAATAAAAATTTAATCAAAATTTAGCATTGTTTTAAGATTTAGTGAAAATAAACCTAATACTAATAAAGGGTTATTGTTGTAACGTGATTTACATTATTTTAAAATTATCATATCCAACCCTTAAATTTATAATCGGTTATAGATTTCGTAAGAAAATTATTTTAGAGGTATTATATGATTTTCTGGTATGATGATTGATTACTATTAATTGTTATCACGTAGAAATAATTACCGAGGTAGAATTACCTTATTAAATTGTGGTAAAACATTTGTTTAGTTAGTTCAAAAAAGCACTCTCGGGTGCTTTTTTTTATGCCAAGTAATTCTTGTGACCAGCTTTATGACATTTTATGGATGCTATAAGATCTGAAATTTATAAAATAAGTAGCGCATTTCATCGATAAAAAGGCTATTTATATCTTTATTTGTTAAAATTATGTGTATTTCATCGATTATTTAATGTTTTTTAACGATGATTTGAAATTATCTTTTATTTTTGAGGTGTACTAAGATTTAGTTTTTAGTTCAATGGATTAA
>JGI26114J46594_1000205_pt1 | contig 15949 bp, 14 predicted proteins | sample AOAMet1_18_M0_10_2_FD_46594 | JGI IMG/M metagenome (IMG submission 46594) | reverse complement strand
ATAGCCTGTTGCGTACTCTTGTCATTGTCTCCGGTAGCTGGACCGCTAAGTAATCCTAAGTCAATAAGCTTTTCTTGAACCATAATAGTGAAAGAGTCTCTAATTGTATTAGATGCAACAACAGCTTGTTCTTTAAAAGCAGGTAGAGAAAAGACTGTTGGTTCAGAAATTGTAGAGTTTGAAGACGTAACTGCTGGAGGAGGAGCAGTATCATCCGCAAAAACCTTATCGCTGTTAATGCTTAGAAGTAACGTTATAGAAAGTATTGCAGTAATAAATAAGGACCCGTTTTTGAATAAAAATCTAGAACTTTTTTTAAAGCTCGCTCTAATTTTTTGGGCATCATCCGTAGACATAGAAGGATTTGGAAGCTGGACAGGAATATCCAACTCCTTCATTGCCTCAATTATTTGAATAGACGAAACTTCTAGCTCATATGCTAGTTTATAAACCTCCACCACGAATATAAGTATAGTAGAGTGTAATTTTTTATACTGTACTTATGGTGTATAAACATTAAAACGTAAATATCCTGATACAATTCTAAATATGAATAAGATAGTTGACGTTCTAACCACACCCCTAGTAACTTTTCCACTCATACTTATCGGGATGAATGCGATTATTTATCAAATAGCTGGCAAAAAGATCGGAAAAATTTGGGGTGCAACAACAGCTATTTGGCTTATTTCAGCTGCAATTTATGTTTGGTAATCTTATTCTCTGTAGTTATTCCAAGTCATAAAAGAAAAAGGGGCGTGAACCCCTTCTTCAAAGCCAAACTTTTAACAACCGCATTAAAAGTTGACCAGTTAACAATCTAACAATGTAAAAAGCATATGAAAAGAGAAGTTTCTATTTTTATATAAAGTTTAAAACTCTTCAAGAAGATAAACCTACATAGGTTGTATAGTTGTTAACTTATGGACTAACTTACTTGTTCCCACAGAATAGGTAGGTTGATAGATAGGGAGCTTATGCTCCCTTTTCTATAGGATCTTAAGCAAAAAAAATAGAACCAGCTCCTAAAATCCCTTTTTCAAATTTGGTCTTTGCTAGATTTTGGGCTGGTTCTATAAGATAATTTTTACCGTGCTATTTTTACTCAATAGCACTTTTCCTGATAATCCAATTTCCCCCTAAGTAGATACTTCAAGGCTATCAAGAACATTAAGTGGTTTCTCGTATAAGCCCATGTTTTCACAAGGATAAGTTGATTGTGAAAGTCTTATCGATTAAAATGGTATCTTGTGTGACTAAATATTTTTGAAAATATATTTATTAAACACTTTCATTTTTTCAACCCAAGTGTCTTCATAAAAATAATGTACAGATGCAGCAACAGATGATAATAAGGCATTTCCATCTTGTGGGGTGAAACAATAACCTGTTAACTGATTACCTTTTACGTGTAATGAATCAACTGCCACAACACCATGTGAGAGAATTCTTCCATGGTATCCATGGTCTCGACCGAAAGAGAAGACTTTATTGGAGGAGAGTTTCTCAGTAGACATAAGATGCTCACTATTATCTAACTCTTCCAGGGCAGTATTAAGCTCTAGACTATTTTCAAATGTTAAGTTGAACCACAGCGTATGCATGTACTGGGTTGGTAGTTTTATCGCTGAGGAAAATAGATCTAACTCCAGACCATCTTGTTTGAATAATTCATAAACATCTCTTGCATGGTGCGTGCCAAAATCTTGATTGTCATGTTTAGTAATGGTTGGAGATGGGGCGAAAGAGTCATTTTGGGAGACATCATTTGCTCTACGGAGACAAACAAATCTGCCATCACTCAATTCTCGACCGGCATCTTGAGCAAAAGTTTTAACAATAGAGGCCATGTTGTGGGTATTACACGAGGCAACAAGGTATTTATTAATATCAGTGGTCAATAAATCATTATTTATTCCCCAAGCAAAGAAGGGGCCAAAGCCGTGTTCTGATCCCTGAGCAAGATAGCGCTTACTAGGATCTAATTTCGAATACACCCTATCCCAATTGTCATTACCAGTTGGTGTGCAGTCGATAATTACTTGGGAATCTAAATATGCGTTTGCAACATCACCTGCATCAAAACCTAATGTTTTAAAATCTGCAATAGTTTCTGTTTTAGTTACTAACTCAGCACCTTTTCTCTGGAGTGCCTCTACTTTTCCTCTTTCCTCAGTTAAAGGAGTTCTTTTAAAAAAGTAAACGTTGTCAATACCCAGTGCTGGTTTGTGTTCAGCAAGTAAACCAATAAGAGGTTCACCAATTGTTCCAGTTCCGACGACTAAGATGTTTTTACTCAATATAATATAAGAATATCAAAAATTATGAATAACAACTCCATTTTCCAATTTTCCCAAGAGCACACTGATGGTGATGCCTCTTTAACAGATCTGCTTGGCGGCAAGGGTGCAAACTTATCTGAAATGTCCAAGATGGGTATTAAAGTTCCACCAGGTTTTACTATTACTACAGAAGTATGTAATTACTTTATGGACCACGAACAACTTCCTGATGATTTAGAGGACGAGATAAAAAATGCTGTTGGAAAATTAGAAACCTATTCAGGTAAAAGTTTCGGAGGCGATGGTACGCCACTTCTCCTCTCAGTACGTTCAGGTGGTAAGATTTCCATGCCTGGCATGATGGATTCCATTCTTAATATTGGATTAAATGATGACAATGTTAGCAAACTAGCTGAGTCTTTTAATGATGAAAGGTTCGCCTTAGACTCTTATAGGAGACTCATTCAAATGTACTCCAATGTTGTCTTAGGGCTAGAGCATGAGCGATTTGAAGCCGTCTTAGCAAACAAAAAACGAATGGACAATGTTGCTTCTGATGCAGATTTTAATGTTGAACAACTGAACTGGATTATTGATGCTTATAAAAATACAGTAGAGAGATTCTCTAATGCTCCATTTCCACAAGATCCTCAGGAACAGCTAATTGGTGCTGTAGAAGCTGTCTTCAGTAGTTGGCTAAATAATAGAGCTATCACCTATCGAAAAATTAATAATATTCCAGATGCATGGGGCACTGGGGCAACTGTCCAAACTATGGTGTTTGGTAATTTAAATGATAAGTCTGGCACAGGAGTTGCTTTTACTAGAAATCCATCAAATGGAAATAAAGAACTTTATGGGGAGTATTTAATGAATGCTCAAGGAGAGGATGTCGTTGCGGGAATTAGAACTCCATTCCCATTAAATAAAAATGCCTCAGAGGATGGAAACTCTTTGGAAGTGAATCATCCTAGTGTCTACAAAGATATTATTGAGATAAGTAACAAACTAGAGACCCACTTTAAAGAAGTACAAGATATTGAATTCACTATCGAGAATGAAGAGCTTTATTTATTGCAAACAAGAAATGCTAAGAGAACAGCTCAAGCAAGTGTGAAAATAGCAATCGATATGGTAAATGAAGAAGTTGTTACTAAAGCTGAAGCACTTTTAATGGTTGATGCCAATAACATTACAAATCTTTTACATCCACAATTCATAGAGTCACAAGACAAAAAATTCTTTAATAAAGCACTCAATGCATCGCCAGGAGCGGCAGTAGGTGAGATTGTTTTTGATGCAGATAAAGCCGAAGAAGAGGCGCTCAAAGGAAGAGATGTTATTTTAGTCAGAGACGAAACTAGTCCAGAAGATATACATGGGATGCATTCTTCAGTTGGGATTCTTACAACGAAGGGAGGTATGACTAGTCATGCTGCGGTAGTTGCAAGAGGAATGGGCAAACCATGCGTTGTTGGTGCAGAAAATCTAACAATAAATTTAGAAGAAAAGACAGTAACTAACGGTGATATTGAATTAGAAGAAGGAGATCTAATTTCATTAGACGGAACACTCGGTGAGGTTTATATAGGAGAACTAAAGTCTGAGCCACCTAAGCCATCTGAAGAATTCAATACACTCATGGAGTGGTCTGATGAGTTTAGAAGAATGAAGGTCAGGGCCAATGCTGAGACAACTATGGATACAACCAAAGCATTGGAGTTCGGAGCTGAAGGAATAGGCCTGTGTAGAACGGAACATATGTTCTTCGAGGGTGAGAGAATTACACCAATGCGTGAAATGATAATGTCAGATAGTACGCAAGGTAGAAAAAGAGCTTTAAAAAAATTGATTAAGTATCAGATCTCAGACTTTGAATCAATTTTTAAATTACTCAAAGAGAAACCTATTACCGTCCGACTTCTAGATCCTCCTATGCATGAATTTCTTCCAAAAAGTGATATTGAAATGACAGATTTAGCAAATGTTATAGGTGTTACTCCAACTTATGTAAGAGAGATGCTCCTGAGACTCTCAGAGAGTAATCCTATGTTGGGACATCGTGGGGTCAGGCTTGGATTGAGTTATCCAGAAATTTACGAGATGCAAGTAGAGGCAATATTAAAAGCGGCTCATAATTTACATAAGAGTGAGGGGCTAACTATAACACCTGAAATAATGATCCCGCTTGTCATGAATGCGTCTGAGCTAAAACAGATGAAGGAAATTCTACTTCATAAAATTTCAAAATTAGAAAAGAAATTAAAATATGAGTTCTCGTACACCATTGGAACTATGATTGAACTTCCTAGTGCAGCCCTAAGTTCGGGTTCAATTGCTGAGCATGCAGATTTCTTTTCATATGGAACGAATGACTTGACTCAAACTACCCTAGGACTTTCAAGAGATGATGCATCCAAATTTTTAAATGAGTACATAGACAGAGATATTTTCTCTATTGACCCGTTTGTTTCTATTGACGTTGAAACAGTAGGAAAACTTGTTGATATTTCAGTACAAGATGGTCAAAAACAAAATAGTGATATAAAGATTGGAGTCTGTGGAGAGCATGCTGGTGAAGCACGTTCCATTCACTTTCTTAATACTTTAGGCATAGACTATATTTCTTGCTCACCATTTAGAATTCCTACTGCTCGTTTAGCGGCTGCACAGGCTGAAATTCTTAAATAATTATATTTTCTTGATACGAACAGAGAACTTTTAGAGTCTTAATTAGTAGGATACAAATATGATTTTAAAAGATAAAAAAATACTCATTACTGGAATACTCACTGATAAAAGCATTGCTTACGCAACTGCACAAGTAGCTATTGAAAACGGTGCCCAAGTTGTCGCGACAGGTTTTGGAAAAGGTTTACGCATCACAGAGAGGGCAGTAAAAAGACTATCTGGAGATATTCAGGTATATGAAATGGATATCCAAAATGAAGACCAGGTTTCTAATACAGTAAAAAGTATTCAAGAAAATTTTGGGAATCTTGATGGCATACTTCATGCAATTGCTTTTTCTCCGACAGAGGCAATGGGTGGTAATTTTATGAATACAACTATTGAAGATGCCACAACTTCTTTNGAGGTTTCAGCTTTCTCTTTAAANACTTTATCTCAANATTTTGCNCCAATACTCAATAAACCTGCATCAATCGTTGCATTAGATTTTGATAACTCACAAGCTTGGCCNGGTTATGATTGGCAGGGAGTTGCTAAATCAAGTCTTCAATCTATTGTTCGCTACTTAGCTTTTTATATGGGNAAAGAAGGTNTAAGAGTAAATGCAGTGGCAGCCGGTCCTCTTGCTACAACAGCAGCAAAGAATATTCCAGGATTTGCAGATATGGATGATGAGTGGAACCAGAGAGCGCCACTAGGTTGGGATTCAAAGAATGCCATACCAGTCGCTAAAGTGGTTAACTTTTTACTTTCAGAATTTTCAGAGGCAGTATCTGGAGAAATAATTCATGCTGACGGAGGAGCACACTCTGTTGGTGGAACTATGCTGCCTTAATCTTTTTTAAAAACAAGAACTCCATTGTGTCCACCAAATCCAAAAGAATTGGACATTGCTGTAGATAATTCTTTTTTTATTGCAGTATTTGGGGTGTAATTTAAGTCGCATTCTTCATCTGGATTGTGCAAATTAATAGTAGGAGGGATTATTCCATTTTTAAGTGCCAAAATAGACACCATTGATTCAAATGCTCCTCCTCCACCTAGTAAATGACCGGTCATAGATTTTGTAGAGGAAATATCTATTTCATAAGCCTGCTCTCCAAAGACAGTTTTTATTGCTGCAGTTTCATTTTTATCATTTGCTGGTGTTGAGGTGCCATGAGCATTAATGTAGTCAATATCATCAATTGATAAGCCAGCATCATCAATTGCTTTTTGCATAGCAACTACTGCGCCTTTACCACCTTCTGCTGGGGCAGTGATATGAAATGCATCAGTAGTAGCTCCATAACCTGCNACGTATCCGTATATATCAGCACCTCTTTTAATTGCAGACTCTTCACTTTCCATGACTAGAACTGTTGATCCTTCTCCCATCACAAAACCATCTCTATCTTTATCAAAGGGTTTACAAGCTCCTGTTGGATTTTCATTATTTGTTGAGAGTGCCCTAATCTGAGCAAATGCTCCGATTGTCATTGCAGTAGTTCCAGATTCAGTTCCTCCGGTTATTACCATATCTACTATTCCATTNTGAATCATATTCTTTGCCTCACCAACAGCATTCGCAGACGCTGCNCAAGCTGTAGTAATAGTTAATGATGGGCCTTCAATACCAAATTTTATTGCTACCTGACCTGTACTAGAGTTAGGCATCAGTTGTGTTATCGCTAGAGGATTTATTCTTGAAGCTCCTCTTTCATCAAAGGTTCTAACTGCTTGCTCTGTTGAGCCAATCCCACCAATACCCGTTCCAAAAACAATACCTACATTTGGACCCAAGCGTTCATCAGTATTTAAATTTGCATCTTTGAGAGCTTCCTCAGTTGCAAATATTGAGAGCTGTGAGGATTTATCCAATTTACGAGCTTGTTGTTTGCCCATGTACTCATTGGCGTCAAAGTTCTTTACTTCTCCAGCAAAAGAAACTGGGAGTTCGCTTGTATCGAAAGCAGTTATTGTGTCGATACCTGATTCACCATTAATTAAGCTGTTCCAAGTATCGGGAACATTATTAGCTAAAGGATTTATTGACCCTAAGCCAGTGATTACAACACGTCTTTTAGACATGATTCTTTAGAGCTTAGAATGCAGTAAGTTTACGGCCTGACCAACTGTACCAACATCTGTGAGTTCTTCATCATCGATTTCTATTTCAAACTCATCTTCAAATGCCATCACTACTTCAACAATACCTAGAGAGTCAATATCTAAATCCTCTTCAAGTTTTGCCTCCATGGTGACTTTTTCCGCATCTATACCAAGTTCATCGACAAACAGATTTTTTACTTTTTCAAAAACTTCATTTACTTCCATGGTCATCCCCTTTTACTTACGTAGTAAGTCCTCCATCAACTGGAAAAACTTGTCCTGTTATATATTCTGACTCATCTGAACACAAAAACGATACCATATTTGCAATATCTTCTGGTTTACCGACTCTCTTTATTGAAAGTTGGCCTATAATATCTTCCTTTTGTTCATCATTTAAAAATGATGTCATATCAGTATCGATATACCCTGGTGCTATGACATTAGACGTTATGTTTCTTGAACCGAGTTCTTTACTTATTGTTTTTGCTAAACCTATCATGCCGGCTTTAGATGCAGCATAATTTGATTGTCCCATGTTTCCACTAATTCCAGCAACAGATGAAATAAAAACTATTCGTCCCCATTTATTTTTCATCATACCTTTTATAGCTCTTTGCGAGGCTCGAAACGATCCCGTTAAGTTTGTATCTATAACTGAATCCCAGTCATCTTGTTTCAATCTTGGAAAAATATTATCTTTTGTGATTCCTGCATTGTTAACCAAGATCTCAACGGATGAGAGCTCTTTTTCAATCAGTTCAAAACATTTCTCGACTGACTCATTATCTGTGACATCAATCTGAACAGCTATAGCGTTTCCACCATTGGCTTGAATAGAATTTACGACTTCAACTGCCTGTTCCTTAGAGTTGGAGTACCCAACAGCCACATTGGAGGTTTCAGCAAGTTTTTGAGCAATAGCTTTGCCAATGCCTCTTGAACCACCTGTTACAAGAGCTGTTTTCATTATTGAATTTCTTTTTTTCCATGAACAAAATAATCTATAGATTCTTGTATCACATCTACACCCGTTCCATCAAATTCTGGTAGGGCTGCATCTGTTTCACCTAAAGGAGTTACACGTTGACCTAATTTAATTGCTGCGGCACCCCATGCAAGTCCTGCTCCAACAGCGGTAATAACCATTGTTTCTCCACCCTTTATTGAACCATCTTCAATGCCGTCAACAAAAGCTGTAGGGATAGAAGCAGCTGAAGTATTTCCATACTTATGAACATACTTTAAAGTTTTAGCATTAGGGAGTTTTAGATTTCTTTCTAAGCCTTCAACTATTCTTAAATTTGCTTGATGAGGAATTAAAAGATCTATATCTTCTTTAGTGAGACCTGAAGCCGCAATAGCTTCTTCAGATGCATTCCCCATTGCACGTATACCATTTTTAAATATCTCCTGACCATCAAATGTCCAGGTGGTCTCAGCTGCAGCATAGGGAGTGAACCTATTCATAGCTGATCCAAAGTTAGGAACTTCTAGAATTGCTAGTTTGTCAGAACTCAAACCATTTTTGAATGAATAAATTTCTCCTTCAGATTCATCATTACTTTCTTGCACAACCATAGCGCCTGCTCCATCACCAAAAAGAACAGCTGTATTGCGATCTGACCAATCAAGAAGCCATGTTATGTGTTCAGAACCAATGACTACAGCATTCTTATAAATGCCACTCTCGATAAAAGCTTTTGCTTGTTGCATTGCATAAAGAAAACCAGCGCAAGCTGCATTTACATCATAGACAATTGCATTTACACAACCCATTTTCTTTTGTACGTGCGATGCTGCAGATGGAACAATGCTATCTGGTGTACATGTAGCAAGAATTACAACATCTATATCTTCAGGCTGTAATCCAGCTGTAGCAATTGCTCTAAGTCCTGCGACCGATGCCATATCTGAGTTGTTGACGTGTGAAAATCTTCTTTCTTTAATACCGGTTCGTTGTTGGATCCATTCATCGGATGTATCAATGAATGTAGCCATGTCATCATTTGTAACTACATTATCTGGGACGCACTTACCCCAACCTGTTATTGTTGACTTCAAAATTTCTCCCAACTATTTACTTAAAGACTCTAGTGAATTAATTACTCTAATTTCTTTACTAGATATAGACTTCTTAACCATTCCTGCAGTTACATTGCCAGGGCCAATATGTGTCCATTCATCGGGTTTAATTTCAGATTCTATCTTAAGTATTTGGTCGTAAAATAAGACAGAATTATCTATTTGATTAACTAAACGAATCTTTAAGGTATCTATGTTTGCAAGATCTGCATCAACATTCATATAAACCGGTATTGTTCCCTCTTTTAACTCAACCTGTTCAAGGGCTTCAGCAAGTTTTGGTTTTGCCGGGGAAACAATTTTTGTATGAAATGCACCAGCAACTTCAAGTGGAATCACTCTTCTTGCACTTAGTGCTTTAGAGTTAGACTTTAGGTACTCAAGATTTTCATTACTTGAACTAATAACTATTTGCGAAGCATCATTGTAATTTGATATCCATACTTCAATATCTTGAGAGTTTAAAACCTCAATTTCTTTTAACGTAGCATCTAAGTCTGTAGTTAATACTGCTGCCATTCCTGTGTCAGAATTCTCAACAGATTCTTGCATTGCCTCTCCCCGTACAGAGATAATTTTTAACGCATCTACGTAATCAAAAAATCCGCTAATAGCTAGAGCTGTATACTCACCAAGGGAGTGGCCAATTAAAGCATCTGCATTGCCAAACTTCTTAATAGCTTCTAGTCCGTAACAATAAGAAATAGCAAATATATAAGGTTGGGCAATATTAGTTTTTTTAATCAAGTTAGCATCGCCTTCATTGATTACGTCCATAAGAGACCACCCAAGAGATTCATCAAAAATATCGATTAACAGTTCTGGATACTTTTCTAGAAGCTCTTTGCCCATTCCAGGTTCTTGAGAACCCTGACCAGGAAACATACCAATCCAACTCATTACGCTACCTCGGAGACTGCAAAAGCAATAGCCATTTCTTGTTCATGGGATAGAGAGATATGTACATCTTTTATATTCTGATTTGAAGCAAGTTCGGCTGCTTTCCCATGAAGAATTACAGTGGGTTTCCCTCCACCAGTAATTTCTATTTCTTTCCAATTCAGTTGTCGCCATCCTTTTCCTAAAGATTTCATTACGGCTTCTTTACCAGCAAATCTTGCACCTAACCTTTTTGATGGATCATTAAATCTATTTGCATAGAGTATTTCATTCTTTGTAAAACATCTGGTTTCGAATTTAGATTTATTTTTATTTAATAGTTTTCTTACCCTGTCAAGATTAACTTGGTCTACGCCGACACCATAAATACTTGTCATTACAACTCTATTTCGACAAGTACGTCACCTTTATTTACAGGCTGACCTTTTTTTATATTGAATTCTTTAATAGTTCCATTGATTGGAGCTGTAATCACATTTTCCATCTTCATTGCCTCTAAGACAAATAGTGAGTCTCCTTTTTTAACTTTTTTCCCTTTTTTGGTCATAGTGTCCATGATTGTACCCTGCATACCTGCAGTTATTATTCCAGGATTCTTGATACTTCCAGTTAAGTCCATACCTATTTTTTTAGGTGGTTGGGGAGCTAGAGTTGGTGATCCTGTCTCATCTAAGGAGATATTTACTTTACTAGGTCTGTCGGTTGAAATCTCTTCCTCAATTTCTTTAATCTTAAAGTTTTCCTCTAAAAACTTAACATGTATTCTGCCCTCTTTAAATTCTTTAGTTTTAAGGACATCAGACAGCACATTGATTGTTGTAGGTATTCCTCCGACAATATATTCCTCTAAACAACGTTGTCCTTTAGATAAAGCCTCTTCTCTTGAAACACCCCANACAATCAATTTTGCAATTAAGTTGTCATAAAAGTGTGAGATCGCCGTTCCCGTTTTAACCCATCCATCTACACGTACTCCATTACCCATAGGTTCTCTGTACTCAGTAATTGTTCCTGGAGTGGGTAAGAAATTATTATTTGGATCTTCCGCATTAATTCTAAATTCAATACTGTGTCCTCTTGGTTCAACAACAAAATCCTCAAGCGAGTTACCAAGAGCAATCTTTATTTGCTCTTTAACGATATCAATTCCATATCGCATTTCCGTCACAGTATGCTCCACTTGTAATCTTGTATTCATCTCAAGAAAGTAAAAATTTTCATCTGCATCTGCTAAAAACTCAATTGTTCCAGCATTAATATAACTAGAAGTTTTAGCAATTTTCATAGTTGCTTCTCTGAGTTTTTCCTGCCCGTATTCTGAAAGCCAAATTGGAGGACTTTCTTCAATGAGTTTTTGATTTCTTCTTTGCAGAGAGCAATCTCTCTCTCCTAAGTAGATATGATTTCCAAATTTATCACTGAGAATTTGAGTTTCAACATGTCTTGCTGGTTTAATAAATTTCTCAACATAAACCTGGTCTGAACCAAAATATGCTTCGCTCTCTCTTTTTACAATTTCAAAGTTTTCATCCAACTCATCATCATTCTTGACAATTCGTAACCCTTTACCACCACCACCGTGAGCTGCCTTTAAGGCGACTGGATAGCCAAATTTATTAGCATCTTTTAATGCTTCTCTTTTAGTCCTTGATGGTTTTAATTGTCCTGGAACTGGTTGTAATCCTGCTTTGGAAATCAATTTACGTGATTCGATTTTGTCACCCATTGATTTTATTGTTTCTGCGTTGGGACCTATCCATATGACGCCTTTTTTTTGGACTGCTTTTGCAAAATCAGCATTTTCAGCAAGAAATCCATATCCTGGATGTACTAAATCTGCGTTGGTTTCTTCTATAGCCTTCATTAGTGCCTTAATATTTCTGTAGCTTTCTGCTGGGAGAGATCCACCAAGATAATATGATTCATCCGCTCTCTTTACATGAAGTGAGTCAGTATCTACATCTGAATAAACAGCAATTGTATGCAAATCCATTTCTTTAGCAGAACGTATTATACGAAGAGCTATTTCACCTCGGTTTGCAATAAGAAGTCTTTTCTGTGTCATGAGTTATTTTATTTTGTACGCAATCAANACTGCAGCAAACGCTTTTATTAAGTCACCTATTAAAAATGGGATAACCCCAATTGTAAAAGCTTCAATAAATGAGAGATTTAATATGAGCGTAAGACCAAAAACACCACTTAAATATATCATCCCGGTTCCTAGAACTATTGCAAGCAAAGGAGTNTGTGATAGCCTACCTACGATTTGGGCAGCTAAAAAGAAGCCAATGATATAACCAATTGTTGGACTTTTTAAGATTGCGAGACCTGCAACGCTACCTGAAAAAAACGGGAGACCGGCTAAACCTGTAAATAGATACATCAACATACTGAGTGAGCCAAACGTACTCCCTAGTAATAGGCCAGCTAAAATAACAACAAATGTTTGTGCTGTGATTGGAACAGGTGTAATGGGAAGCTCTATTCTGATTTGTGCACTAAGTGCAGTGACTATCGCGAAACCAAAAGAGAGAAATAAGTTTCTCGCAAGAGAGCCTTTTTCAACCCAGGTAATGGCAATATTTTTAGAGGGGAATGTTTCCATGCTTATCTCCTAAGTTAGTTTTATTTACAAGCTCTTTAAAAGCTTCAGTAACAACTTTTCTCGTTTCACTTGGTTTAATTATCTTATCTACTAATCCAAGTTTTGCAGCAATATCTGGGTTNCTAAATTTTTCATTATATTCATTTACAAGCTGCTCTTTTAAGAGATCTTTATCAGCAGCTTCTTTGATTTCTTTTTTATGAATTATATCAACAGCGCCCTCGGCTCCCATCACGGCGATTTCAGCACTTGGCCATGCAAACAACTTATCTGCTCCTAGTCCCATGGAATCCATAACAATATAAGCACCACCATATGCTTTTCTAACGACCACACAGACTCGTGCAACTGTTGCTTCCGAGTATGCGTATAATAATTTTGCACCACTTTTTATAATGCCTCCNTGTTCTTGTTCTACTCCTGGAAGAAAACCTGGTACNTCTACGAGTGTGAGCAGAGGTATGTTGAAAGCATCACAAAAACGTACAAATCGTGCAGCTTTCTCAGATGAATCAATATCTAATACTCCGGCAACTTCTAATGGCTGATTGGCTATAACCCCAATAGTGTTTCCATTCACTCTTGCCAATGTTGTGATAATATTTAATGCATAGTTTGCATGAATTGGATACTGTTCACCATCATCCACAATATTATTAATGATGTCATTCATGTCATATGGTTGATTTCTGTTTTCAGGAATAAAAGAATCTAAGATATCAACATTTTTTTCCGTATCATCTTCAGTAATAAATACTGGGGGTTTTTGTTCAGCAGACTGAGGTAAGAAACTGAGAAGATATCGTACTTCGTCAAATGCTTGTTGTTCGTCTTCACAAATCTGATGGCTCACACCTGAAAGTGTTCCATGGGCTTCTATTCCGCCAAGTTCCTCAAAGCTTACATCTTCACCCGTTACTGTCTTAACAACAGCTGGCCCTGTTACATAAAGTTGACCAATATCTTTTACCTGAAAAATGAAATCAGTAAGAGCGGGGCTGTAGACAGCTCCACCGGCTGAAGGTCCAACAATGACAGAAATCTGTGGAATTTTTCCTGAAGCTTGTACATTCTTTTTAAATATCTGAGCATATCCATACAGAGAAGAAATTCCTTCTTGGATACGTGCACCACCTGAATCTTTTATGCCAATAATTGGAGCTCTTGCTTCTAAAGCCAGATCCATAACTCGAAGAATTTTTTTAGCTACTATCTCGCCTAAGCTTCCTCCCATAATGGAGAAATCTTCAGAATATATATAGACAGGCCTTCCATGAATTGTTCCAGAACCAGTAATGACAGCTTCACCACTGGGATTTGCTTCAGAGGATACATTCTCATCTATTTCACTGAAAGAATTCTCATCTAGTAAAAGATGTATTCTTTCATAGGCTGTTAATTTACCCTTTGGGTGTTGAACCTTTTTAGCTCGTTCATCCCTTATTTCAGCTAAATTTTCGTCTGACATGCCAGTCTTTCCTGTTTATTGTTAGTGTAAGTATTTGACCTATATATATGTAAAGAAGTAACACAATGAAAGCAGTTTTTTTTGATTCTATAGACAATACGCAGGATTACGCGCTAGAGAATTTTGAACAAGAACCCCTCCTTGTAGTTAGTTATTTTCAAGAAAAAGGTAGAGGCACCGATAATAGAGATTGGGAAAATGCTGATCAAGCTCTTGCCTGTTCTTTAGTTTTTAATGAAGTACCTCAACATTTTATAAAAACATTAATTCCCCTTATTTCAGGTTATTCATATCTGGAGACAGTAAGCAATATCGATCTACATCTAAAATGGCCAAATGATATCTTATTCAATGATGCGAAAGTTGGTGGTATTTTAGTTGAGGAGAAAGATAGTAAAATATGTATTGGAATGGGTGTAAATTATTTTTGGGAGAATCCAAAAATACCCAATGCTTCAGGCATTTATACAGAAAAACTTGATGGTCAGATTTTAAATAATCATGCTCTACATTGGGGAGAGTTAACTCTAAATACTATTCAAGAAAATAGTTTTGACCTAAGTGAGTACAAGAAAAAACTTACAACCTTAGGAAAACTTATAGAGTATCCAGAAGGTCGAGGTTGGGCAAGAGACGTAAACATTGATGGTTCGCTATCAGTTGAAACCATTTCAGGTGAGATGATTAATTTGACCTCACCCTTAATATCAGAAGTGAAGTAAGTATCATTATTAAAGGTGATTATTAAATGAAACAGTTGGTCGTTGAAAGAAATAATCCGGTTCCTGTTATTTGGGATACGCCAATTCCACAGCCAGGACCGAATGAAGTTCTTATAAAAAATTATTACTCTGTTGTATCTTCTGGTACTGAGTTAGCTTCAATTGAGTCTGCAAATAAAACTGTTACTGATAAGCTTCAGGATTCTTCAAATATTAGTAAAGGTTTAGACCTATTGAAAAAAGAGGGATTAGGTGCTGTCATTGAGGCTGTATTTCCAAAAAATGTATTGCCGCTACAGCTTGGCTACAGCTCTTGTGGAGAAGTAATTCAAGCAGGTAAAAATGTGAAAGACTTTCATGTTGGAGATAAAGTTGTTTCAAATGGTAGTCATGCAGAATATGTCGCAGTCAATCAAAATTTATGCTCTCGAATCCCAGACGATACTTCTGAAAAGGAAGCTGCCTTTACAGTACTGGGTAGCATTGCCTTACATGGTTTAAGGCTTTCAGATACAACACTTGGATCTAAAATAGTTGTTATTGGTCTTGGGATTGTTGGACAGTTAGTTTGCAGACTAGCAGAAGCTCAAGGGTGTGAAGTCATTGGAGTTGATCCAGATGAAAAAAGAACTCTTGATAGAAATAACTTTTATACCTCTATTGATGATGCAATAAATGATAAATCTATTAATTCAGAAAATGTTGATGCTGTCATTATCACAGCAGCCTCCTCGAGTAACGAACCAATAGAGGTGGCAACACGTATTGCTAGAAATAAAGCAAAAATTGTAGTTGTAGGAGATATTCCACTTAATATCTCAAGAAATGATTTTTACTACAAAGAACTAGAACTAGTTGTCTCTAAGTCATATGGACCCGGTAGATATGATAAGCAGTATGAAGTTCTCGGAAATGACTATCCCATAGAGCATGTTCGATGGACAGAAAACAGGAATTTTTCAGCTTTCTTACAACTTTTACAAACTAATCAGATTTCATTATCAGACATGATTACTGAGGAAATAGATTTTATTGATGCACCTTCTATATATGAAAAATTTGAATCTGATGATAAACCATTATCAATTGTTCTTAGGTATGA
>JGI26114J46594_1000194_pt1 | contig 16323 bp, 16 predicted proteins | sample AOAMet1_18_M0_10_2_FD_46594 | JGI IMG/M metagenome (IMG submission 46594) | reverse complement strand
ATTACAGTTGTTGCAGGAAGTAAGTCAGATAATGATCGTTTTTTATCTTCCCAAAGATTGCTTGAGTATGGATTTAGATTTTTTACAACACAGAAGATGTTAAGTGCAGAAAAAGAATATCAGAATATTACAGTTTGGGGTGGACAAGAAAAGATACTTGGCGTGGGAGTTCTAGAGGATATATCTATTACTCTTCCTAGNACAAGTTTCAAAAATGTTGAAACTGTTTATAAAGTTAATAACAATATCCAGGCTCCTATCGTAGTTGGTCAAAAAGTCGGGACTCTAGAAATAATTAGTAATGATGAGATTGTTCTAGTTACGGATTTGGTTGCTTTAAAAAATATTGAAGCTAAAGGTTTTTTTGGAAGAATATGGTCAAAGTTCGTTCTTTGGATATTTAGCTTATTTGGTCTAACAGATGAAAACACCACTTAAAGGCGTTTTTAATGGGGCTTTTGATACTGTAGATAACATAAAAATATCACCTTTTTCTCGAGCTTATACTTTTTCTGATAGCGTATATGAAGTAGTTCCTTTCTTTAATTCAACTGCAATTGCTTTTGATGATCATATAAAAAGATTAGAATTTTCTGCTAGTCAACTAGCGATGGCCGTAGATTTAAAAGAAGTTATATTTGAAATTAATTCTTTAATAACATCATCTGAATTTAGTAATGGCTATGTCTATTATCAAGTTACTCGAGGCGTTGATCCATTAAGGTCTCATATTCATGAGCCAAATTTAAAAACAGAAACCTTTGGCTATGCAAAGGCGCACTTATTCCAATGGAAACCATTAAGAGTATCAGTATGTGATGATATTAGGTGGGGGAGGTGTGATATTAAATCAACATCATTGCTTGGTAATGTTATGAACATGAATGCAGCAAAACTAGATAATTGTGATGAAGTTATTATGCACAAAGATAATTTGTTGACCGAGGGTGGCGCATCTAATCTTTTTTTTGTAAAAAATGATTTAATCTGCACCCCAGCTCTAAATGGAAATATACTTCCCGGCATAACCAGAGCATTACTAATTAATGAATTAAAAAATTATAGTATAGAGGTCATCGAAGATAATTTCAGGCTAGAAGATTTATCTAATGCTTCTTGCGCGTGGCTCACAAGCGCAACGAAAGGACTGGCCCCCATTTCTGAAATTAGCAACTTAGAATCTCACTTAGATTTATACCATCCTCTTTTCAAAAAGAGTGAAGAAATTTTTAATAAGAAGTTCCTTAGTTAGAAGTCAGTTTAATAACTATATTATCAAGCTCGTACCAAAAATCTTTATCACTAAGACCTTTATTTGCAAGATCAAGCTCAAATACATTTTTTTGGAGCTGTATTAAGTTTTGTAGTTTGTGATTTTTAATAAAATGCATATATTCAGAAGTTTTATTTTTCCAAACCCCAGATTTAATTAGACTATCTACAGGATTTTTACTTTGTCTAGCATTGGCTGCACTGTTAATAATTTTACCAACTATCCAAACTAGAAGAGGTGCATAATGATCTTCCGCTGATTTTATTGAATGGATAATTTTTAAAGCTTGCTTGGTATTATTTGAAATAATTTTATCTTCAAGCTCAAATGGCATAAATTCTGCAGACTCCACAGAAGATTTTCTTTCTTGGCCATCACCATCTTTGTAAGTCAGTCTTAGAAGCTTTACTTCATTCTGTTGGGCAACTAAGTTTCCAGAGTTCATTTCAGATATATTTTGCACTAAAGAGGGCCTATCTTTTTCAGAAATAAAAGATAGTTGATGCTTAAGCCAAATCTTTTCTTCAAAAGATTTAAGTTTTCCACAATCAATGATGAGGGCTATCTCATCCATCTGTTTTACCCACTTAGTTGTGAAATTAAGCTTTTCATTGCTTGAATTAATAATTATTGCAATATTATCCATATGGTTAATATTTTCAATTTGAGATATTTTAATTATTTGGTCAGGGATTTTTCCTTGATCATGATTAATCTCAACTATTATTTTTGAGCCAAATAAAGATCCAGAAGCATTTTCAATAATAGTCTGATCTATTTTATCAAACCCATCTTTATTAATAATTGTTTTTTCTTTGAACCCTTTATTTGATAAATGTTTGAGCAAAAGATCTTTAGAGTTATTTTTTAAGACAACCTCAGATCCAAAAATAAAGAAGATATTTTGTGACTGATCTAAATATTTTTGAGTTGTCATTGCCTCACATTTCAAAAGCATGCACCTCAAAAATTATTTGATCAATTAATTCCTTCTGCATTTCAGACTCAAGAGATTTAATCATTTGATCTTGTGCAAATGGATTAAGTTCATTCGATTTATATCTCTTGTAACTAACAAGCTTTTTACTTATTTGTTTATTTCCAATCATTTTTATATGTATTTCTAAATTAATTTCTCCTTCAAGAGCTTTAGAGAAGAGCCTCCATAGATATCATATTTATTTAAAATATAGTCTTGTATTAGAATCTGATTTTGACGATTCTCAGCTTCTTTTTCTGTATTGAAGAGGATTGCTAACTTTTGCTCAAAAGAATTAGGGACACTACTATCAAACTGAAAATTAAATAGATCTTTTTTATCTAGATCTATATTTAGTTGATTAAATTGGCAGCCAGTTAAAGATATCAACAAGCAAGTGTATAAAAAGAAAGGTCTTAGTTTCATAACCTCATAGTATCTATCTGAAGAATATATATCAAAGATTAATTTTAAATAACAAAATTTATTATTTTTTCTTTAATATAAATAGTTTTTTTAATAGCCGAGTTGTTTATTGTTGATGCCACATTGTCGATAGCCAGTGCTATAGCTTCTATATCTTTTTGCTCAAGGTTTTTATCTATCATTACCTTACCTCTCACCTTTCCATTTACTTGAACTATTAAATTAAATTCAGAAACTTCTAATAACTCCTCTCTAAGAACAGGCCAAGAAGATTCAATTTCTTCTTTTGCAAAGTCAAAGTAAAAATTATTCCATAAATGTTGTGAGATATGAGGCGCAATAGGATTGAGAGTTTTAAGAATAATTATTATTGCTTCATTAAGACAATATTGATTTGAGATCGACGCATTATCTTCTTTAAAAGAATCAGGTATAAAGTTAACTAGCTCCATTATCGAAGCAATGGCTGTATTAAATGAATATCTTGTTTCAAAGTCATTTGTAACCTTTTTAAGAGTATTATGCGATTTTCTTCGGAGCTCTACTTCTTGTTTTGAAGGGTCCTTGGGCTCCTCTAAGTCAATAAATTTTCTATTGCTGACTAAGTTCCATATTTTTTTCATAAATCTTGAGGCACCTTCTACAGATGACTCTGACCATTCTAGACTTTGCTCAGGGGGAGCTGTAAACATCATGTAAAGCCTTACAGTGTCAGCGCCATACTTTTCTATATAAGATTGAGGATCTACAGTATTTCCTTTTGATTTGGACATTTTAGCCCCATCTTTAAGAACCATGCCTTGTGTAAGAAGCTTTTTAAAAGGCTCATTGCCTTCAACTAAATCCATATCTCTAAGCGCCTTATGAAAAAATCTTGAATATAGTAAGTGCAGTATCGCATGCTCAATACCTCCTATATATAAATCAACAGGCAGCCAATATTTTGAATTTTTATCAAACATTTCATCTGCATTGTCAGATGAAGTAAATCTTGCGTAATACCATGATGAGTCCATAAATGTATCAAAAGTATCTGTCTCTCTTTTTAGTCCATCAGAAATATTATAAAAATCTTCATTTTGACTTAAGGGAATAGGTGCCGAGTTCTTTTTTAACTCTGGAAGCACTATAGGCATATCCTTTTCATCAATAACTCTTGGTTCGCCATTTTCATAAACAACCGGAATAGGGCAACCCCAATATCTTTGTCTGCTCACACCCCAGTCTCTTAATCTGAACTGGATTAACTGCTCACCAAGGTTTGCGTCTGCTAAATCTTTAATAATTTCAAGAGATGCCTCATCAGAGTCCATGCCATCATATTTATCAGAGTTTATTAATTTGCCTTTTTGTACAACTGGAAGTTCATTATTATTATCAAAACTAATAACTTGAGGAATCTCTAGATTATATTTAGATGCAAATTCGAAATCTCTTTGATCATGAGCAGGAACACCCATCACTACTCCAGTTCCATAATCAAGAAGTACAAAATTTCCAATCCATACGGGTATTTTCTTCTTTGTAATTGGATGAATTACATGCATTCCACTATTAATTCCAAGTTTTTCAGCTTTAGCCATATCAGCTTCAGCAGCTTTCACTTCTTTGCATTTGTTTAGAAAGTCTTTTATCGATTCATTATTTTTTGACAACCCTATCGATATAGAGTGATTTGGTGATATTGCTAAAAAAGAAACACCAAAAATTGTATCAGGTCGTGTTGAAAATACCTTTAAAGAATCATCGGAATCCTCAATCATGTATTTAATTTCTGCTCCCTGAGATTTCCCAATCCAATTCCTTTGCATTGTTTTAACATTTTCAGGCCAATCCACCTCATCCAAAGATGTTAAAAGTTCGTCAGCGTAGTCTGTAATTTTTATAAACCATTGATCAATTTCTTTTATTTCAACTTGCGCCCCAGACCTCCATCCTTTTCCATCTATAACTTGCTCATTTGCTAAAACTGTCTCATCAACTGGATCCCAGTTCACTAATGATTTTTTCCTATAAACCAAACCTTTATCATAAAACTTTTTAAATATTAACTGCTCCCACTTATAGTATTCCGGTTCACATGTTCTAAGCTCTTTTGACCAATCATACCCAAGGCCCAAAGATATAAGTTGCTGTTTCATATGTTCAATATTTTGATTCGTCCAATCTTTTGGACTAACTTTATTAGCAATCGCTGCGTTTTCAGCAGGAAGTCCAAATGCATCCCAGCCCATAGGCTGAAAAACATTAAAGTTATTCATTCTTTTATATCTAGATATGACATCACCGATCGTATAGTTTCTTACATGGCCCATATGTAATTTACCTGATGGATATGGAAACATTGATAGGCAATAAAATTTTTCTCTACCATCAGGATTAGCTTTGAATTTGTCTTCTTTTAACCATTCATCTTGAATGGTTTTCTCTATTTGACTTGGGTTATATTCAGGATTCATTTTTTTAGGAACTCATTTTCTAAGTAATTAATAGTATGTTTATTTTCTTTAAAGGTATCATCATGCAGAATCCTTTGATGAAGAGGGTGATTTGTTTTAATGCCCTCTATAAAGAACTCATCTAAAGCACTCAGCATTCTCTTAATAGCCGAGCTTCTAGAATTTGCCTGAGTAATGATTTTTGCTAGAAGTGAATCATAGTTAGGGGGGACTCTATATCCTCCATAAATATGTGAGTCATATCTTATGCCAAAACCGCCAGGTGTATGCATTTTTGTAATTGTTCCTGGGGATGGTTGAAAATTATCAGGATCTTCTGCATTAATTCTGCATTCTAGTGAGTGGCCATGAAAATTAATATCATCTTGATTTAGCTCAATTGGCATTTCAAGAGCAATTCTTAGTTGTGCTTTTACTAAATCAAAGCCAGTTATCATTTCTGTTACCGGATGTTCAACCTGAATTCTTGTATTCATTTCTATAAAATAGAATTGATTATCTTCGTATAAAAATTCAATAGTGCCNACCCCTTCGTAATTTATTTCTTCACATAAATTGACACAAGCTATTAGTGTTTTATTAAGAGCTTCTTGATTTATATTAAGTGCTGGAGCTTCCTCAATTATTTTTTGATGTCTCCTCTGCATACTGCAATCCCTGGTACCTAAATGTATCGCCTTTCCTTTACCATCACCAACTATTTGAACTTCAATATGTCTAGGGTTCCCAATAAATTTTTCNAGATAAATGGTTTCATTGCCGAATCCATTTTTAGCTTCCTGCATTGTTATTTCTGCATGTCCAATAAGATCTTCCTCTCTTTCAACAACTCTCATTCCTCTTCCACCGCCACCAGCAGTTGCCTTAATCATAATTGGGTAGCCTATATCTCTAGCAATTTTTTTAAACTCATCATTATCAGATGGAATCTCATCTTTATAACCTGGAACGATTTGAATTCCGGATTTTTCAGCCAGTGTTTTTGCTGTTATTTTGTCGCCCATTTTTTGGATTGTTTCTGAGGTTGGCCCAATAAATTTAAATCCACTTTTTTCACACATTTCTGCAAAATTATGGTCTTCTGCAAGGAACCCATATCCAGGATATATAGCATTAGCACTTGTAAGTTCTGCAGCTGAGAGAATGGCAGGTATATTTAGGTAGCTTTGAGTTGGAGATGCAGGCCCAATACAAACAGTTTCATCAGAGAATCTTAAATGTTTTAGATCTTTATCAGCTTCTGAGTAAACAGATACTGTCTTGATACCAAGCTCTTTACAAGCTCTGATAGCTCGAAGAGCAATCTCACCACGATTGGCAATAAGAACTTTATAACTCATTTTAATTGACAGTTATAATTTTTTGTCCAAATTCAACCGGACTTCCATCTTCCACATCAATACTTGAAATCTTGCCATCAAATTCTGATTTAATTTCATTCATCATTTTCATGGCTTCAACTATACAGAGCACATCACCTACTTTTATATTGTCTCCTACTTTTACAAATGGATCTTTTTCGGGACTTGGGCTTCTATAAAAAGTTCCTACTATTGGAGAGGTAACAACATCCCCTATGGCAGTTTGCTTAGCCTCATCCAATTGATGAGTTGTTGGTGAGATAGCTGGCTCATTTTTGACCATGATTGGTTTTGAAACAAATTCTTGATTAGAGCCGTTATCTCTTGAAATTCTTACTGACTCATCTCCTTGACTTACTTCTATTTCTTTTAAATCAGACTCTTGAAGCATTTCTATAAGTTTTTTTATTTTCCTAATATCCATTTATTTACCCCTGTATTTTAATATGCCCTTAAGCATCGCCTCTTCATAACCCTTAGCACCAATACCAGTTATCACTTCTTCAGCTATATCAGATAGATATGAGACATGTCTAAATTCCTCTCTTGTATATATGTCTGAAAGGTGAACCTCATAGAATGGTATGTTGACACCAAGAAATGCATCCCTTATAGCTATGCTCGTATGAGTATATGCAGCAGGATTTATTATTACAAAGTCTATTTTTTCTTCAATAGTGCTATGTATTGATTCTATTATTTCATGCTCCGCATTACTTTGAAAAGATATTAAATTGCATTGATTTTGATTTGCTAAGACTGATAAATCTTGTTGAATATCTTCAAGTGATTTGCTGCCATATACTTCCTTTTCTCTAGTTCCGAGAAGATTGAGGTTGGGGCCATTAATAAGCAATATATTCATATAATAGATTTTAACAGAAATTTACAGATTTTTTAGGATTTTAAAGATATTTTTATAAGAGTTGATTTTTTTGCATGGGATAGCAAAAACCCGCTTCAGAGCATCCCTGATAGTATATTAAAACCTCCGATAAGTTCAATGAAGAATTTATTTCAATGCTTATAATAAATTCATCTCTAAGAATCTCAGTCTCGCCAAAAAACTCATCCTTATATAGCTCTTTACTTGACTCAAGCGTCTTAAATGGGAGCACTTTATCTTTAAATTTGAGCTCTATACTATCCAAGTACATATAATAACCATCTCTTATTTGCCACGTTATATATGCTGCTTGTTTTTCAACATTGGTTGTTAAAGCAAATACTTCATTGGCTTCTGGGACCCTATTTGAGTTTTCAAAAAGATTCGCTGAATACAATTCACCTGCAATCACATTGGATAGTAGTATAATTATTAAACTTTTGATCATGAAGACTTAAGAATAAACCCCTAAGTACTTAAAATAAAGATTTTATTAAATAACACGGTAGTTAAAAATTTATGTTCCAGACTTTCGCACTAAAAATTTTCTTTTATATGCCTATTTGGCTTTTAAAAATAATTTTTTATAGAAAAAGAACAGTAATAAGAGGGCATCAATTTGATGCTCAATCTGCTGCATTATTGTCTTTGCTTCCAAAGAAAGATTTATCTGAATTATTAGATGGTGAAATTGCAAAAGCTAGAATTACTCTTGAAGAAGCAAGAATTCAAAATAAAGTTTCTTTAACGCCGTCTATACAAGTCAGAAAAGTAGATCATATTTTACCAAAGCATGATTTAATTCTCAGAGAATACAAGCCGCTTCAAGAGAATTTAAAAAAAGTTATTCTCTATTTTCATGGAGGAGGTTATGTCCTTAACTCAGTCAATACACATGATGATATGGTTTCATATATGTCAGATAAAATAGGAGTAAAGTTTTATTCTCTAGACTATAGACTATCGCCTGAGAACAAATATCCTGATTCTCTTGATGATGCTCTAGATGCTTTTTCTTGGCTCATCGGTCAGGGATATGGACCAGGTGATATTTCAGTTTGTGGAGACAGCGCAGGCGCCCATCTAGCTGCTTCTTTGTGCCATTACCTAGCTGAACAAAATAAAGATTTGCCTAGTAGCCAGCTACTAATATATCCAATGTGTGATCCGTCCTGTTCGTCTGAGTCTTATAATTTATTATCTTCAGGATATCTTCTAACTAAAAAAACTATGATTTGGTTTTGGGATAAGTTTAGAACTTCCGAAGTAAACAATAACGATTCGGCCTTCAATCTTTTAAAATTTAATTTTGAAAAAACTTTACCGCCAACAATTATCGTTACAGGTGGCTTTGATCCTCTATGCGATGATGGGGAAAAATATGCATATTTATTACATAAAGGTAAACATAATGTGAAACAATTACATTATCCAACAATGTTTCATGGGTTTGCATCAATGACTAAATTGAAAGCAGCGCAGATAGCCGTTGAAGATTTTTTAAAAGAATATAAGAAAATACTATGAGTAAAATTTTAGAAGTAAGTGACTTAAGCATCAATTTTTCAACAAGGGATGGATTGTTTAATGCAGTGGATAATATAAGTTTTGATATAGAAAAAAATCAAACCTTGGCCTTGGTTGGTGAGTCAGGTTCTGGTAAGTCGGTAACTGCTATGTCAATTCTTCAGCTCCTTCAAAAACCACAAGCATCATATTCCAAAGAGTCTTCTATTAAGTTTAATGGCGATGAGATAATAAATGCTAAGTATGAAAAGTTACTTTCCTTGAGAGGAAATATTATATCTATGATATTTCAAGAGCCGATGACCTCACTAAACCCTTATCACAGAGTAGGTAATCAGATAACTGAATCAATACTACTTCACTCAAAAAGCTCAAAAAAAGATGCAATAGATGAAGCAAAAAAATTAATGGCACTTGTTGAGATTGATGATGTTGAAAGACGGTTCTATGCATACCCTCATGAGCTTTCTGGAGGGCAGCGACAAAGAGTTATGATTGCTATGGCCCTTGTTAATAAGCCTGAGCTATTGATTGCTGACGAGCCAACAACCGCTCTTGATGTAACTATCCAAGCCCAGATATTAGATCTCATGTCTAAGCTTAAAAATGAACTAGGCATGTCAATACTTTTCATTACTCATGATCTAGGCCTTGTTCAAGAATTTTCTGACAATGTTTGTGTTATGAAGAATGGCAAGATAGTTGAACAAGGAAACACTGCTGAGGTATTTGACAACCCCTCTCACGAATATACAAAAAAACTTTTAGATGCGGAACCTCAGCCCAAATTAGATAACCCTGTAAGTGATGAGCCAATAATTGAGATCAATGACTTAAATGTTTACTACTCAATACCTTCAACTAATTTTTTTAAAAAGAATACTTTTCATGCTGTTAAAAATACTTCCTTTAGTATTTACAAAAATACTACAATTGGCCTGGTTGGGGAATCTGGATCTGGAAAGTCAACTTTGGGTAAGGCTATAGCAAACTTAGTTTCTTATAAGGGGAATATTAAATTTGAGGGAAGAGATATCAACTCAAACTCCCAAAAAGAAAATAAAGAATTGAAAAAAAATGTCCAAATTGTTTTTCAAGATCCTTATGGGTCATTATCACCACGAATGACAGTGGGGGAGATAGTTGGTGAAGGTTTAGGTGTTCACTTTAAGCTTACAAAAAAAGAAAGAGACGAAAGGATAGATAAGGTTCTGTCAGATGTCGGTATCGAAATAGTAGCTAAGAATAAATACCCGCATGAGTTTTCTGGAGGCCAAAGGCAGAGAATTGCAATTGCTAGATCTTTAATAATGAATCCTGCTTTTATGATTCTTGATGAGCCAACATCAGCATTAGATAGGTCTATTCAAATTCAGGTAATCGATTTATTGAAAGAGATACAAAATGAATATGGGCTTACTTATCTTTTTATAAGTCATGATTTAAAGGTTATTAGATCGATGTCAGACTTTATTTTTGTTATGAAAAATGGAGAAATCGTAGAGTCAGGGCCTTCTCACAAGGTCTTTGAAAGCCCAGAGCAAGACTATACTAAAAAATTACTATCAGCTGCTTTAAAGTATGCATCTGAATAATTAAATATATTAAATATGGCAAATAGAAAATATTCAAAAGAGCTCGTTGACGGTCCTAATCAGGCTGCTTCTAGATCAATGCTTAGAGGAGTAGGTTTCACATCTGAGGATTTCACAAAACCATTTGTTGGGATTGCTTCCACAGGAGCAAAAGTAACCCCATGCAATATGCACATAAATGCACTTTCAGAGATCGTTGAGAAATCAGTTGATAGTTCAGGAGGAAAGGGTGTTCTTTTTAATACTATTACTGTTTCCGATGGAATTTCTATGGGTACACAGGGTATGAAATATTCTCTTGTTTCTCGAGAGGTAATTGCAGATTCAATAGAAACTGTTGTGGGATGTCTTGGTTATGATGGAGTTATTGCTGTCGGTGGTTGTGATAAAAATATGCCTGGATGCATTATTGGAATGGCAAGATTAAATAGACCATCAATATTTATATATGGCGGTTCTATCAAGCCTAGTAAAGAAAATACCGACTATGTTACTGTTTGTGAGAAAACTGGAGAGTACTCAAAAGGCGATCTTAAAGAATCTGAATTAATTCATGTAGAAAAAATTTCCGTAAAAGGGCCTGGATCTTGCGGGGGAATGTATACGGCAAATACTATGGCTTCTGCGATTGAAGCTCTAGGCATGAGTCTTCCTGGAAGCAGCAGTCAAGATGCAATTTCACACGACAAAGAAGATGATTGTTTTAAGGCTGGCGAAGCGATAATGAATTTATTAGAAAAAGATATTAAGCCTTCAGATATTATGACTAAGAATGCTTTTGAGAATGCTATAACAATGGTAATTGCTCTAGGAGGGTCAACTAATGCAGTTCTGCATTTACTGGCCATGGCGCATTCAATAGGGGTTGATTTAGAGCTAGATGACTTTACAAGAATAGGAAAAAAAACACCCGTTATGGCAGATCTTAAGCCCTTCGGTTCTCATTATATGTCTGAACTCAATGCTAATGGCGGTATTCAGCCACTAATGAAAACTTTGCTTGAGAAGGGATTACTACACGGCAATTGTCTTACCGTTACCGGTCAGACGCTTGCTGAAAATCTTTCTGGAATAAAACCTTACGAGCCTGATCAAGAAATAATAAAATCATTTGATAATCCAATTAAATCAAATAGCCATCTTAGAATTCTGTATGGCAACTTAGCGAAAGATGGTGCAGTTGCAAAAATTACAGGNAANGAAGGAACTTCCTTNGAAGGAAGTGCTCGTGTATTTGATTCAGAAGAAGAAGGGGTTAAAGCAATCCTNTCTAAATCTATAAAAGCTGGAGATGTTGTTGTAATTAGATATGAAGGGCCAAAAGGAGGTCCAGGCATGAGAGAAATGCTAAAACCAACATCTGCCATAATGGGTCAAGGTCTTGGCGATCAGGTAGCTTTTATAACAGACGGTCGTTTTTCAGGAGGCACTCATGGATTTGTTGTTGGGCACATTACTCCAGAGGCTGCAGATGGCGGCTTAATTGCAATAATTAAAGATGGCGACTCTATATTAATTGATGCAGATTCTGATAAGTTAATTCTTAATATTTCTGAGGATGAAATTTCAAATAGACTAAGTAGATGGGTAAACCCAAAAACGCCTCCCAAAAAAGGAGTCTTAGCAAAATTTGCAAAAAGTGTTAAATCAGCTAGTCTTGGAGCGGTAACAGATTAAATATGTATTTTAAAAGAAAATTTCCAAATAGTAGACTAAGAAGAATGCGTCTCAATTCAAACCTTAGAGACTTGCTTGCTGAAGTTAGGTTGTCTACAAATGATCTAATTCAGCCATTATTTATAAAAGAAGGCTTGAGTGGAAAAGAGGCTATTGAAAGCATGCCCAATATTAATAGATATGGACAAGATTCAATTTTTTCAGAAATAGAAGAGCTACTAGAGCATGATATAAATACGATTGCCCTATTTCCAGTTATTAATGATTCCAAGAAAAACAGCACTGGAGATGAGGCTATCAATGCATCTAATTTGATGTGTGAAACTATCAGTAACATAAAGAAACGATTCCCTGAAATAATCTTAATATCTGATGTTGCTCTAGATCCATATACCGATCATGGGCATGACGGTATTTTAAAAAATGATTATGTTGATAATGATGAGACTTTAGCTGTTTTAAGGAAGCAATCACTAACATTAGCTCAGGCTGGGACAGACATAATTGCACCATCAGATATGATGGATGGAAGAATAGGCTCTATAAGAGAGGCATTGGACGAAATGGATTATAAAAATACAATCCTACTATCATATGCAGCAAAATATAATTCAAAGTTTTATGGTCCATTTAGAGATGCTGTTAATTCAGCTTCAAGTCTAGGCAAGTCTTCAAAATCCAGTTATCAAATGTCACCAAAAAATATAAATGAAGCTCTNCATGAAGTTGCTATGGATATTAATGAAGGTGCAGACATAGTCATGGTTAAGCCAGGTATGCCTTATCTAGATATAATTTCAAAAGTAAAAGAAACCTTCAAAGTACCTACCTTTGCATACCAGGTTAGTGGTGAATACAGCATGCTTAAACTGGCGATTGATAAAGGATGGCTTGAAAGCGATGTTATGTTAGAATCATTAATAAGTTTTAAAAGAGCGGGAGCTGATGCAATTCTAACGTACGCAGCTAAAGAAATTTCCAAGGAGATAACTAACAAATGAGCAATGTGATAGAAATTCGTGATGAAGAAAGCTTTAATAGCGACGTCTTAAATTCAGAAAAACCTGTATTGGTTGATTTTTGGGCTGAGTGGTGTGGACCTTGNAAACAGCTTGCACCAACTGTTGAAACAGTTGCAGCAGAAAAATCAGAAACATTAAAGGTTTGCAAAATGGATGTTGATTCAAATAGAGAGATTGCTGCTAAATATGGAATAAGATCAATCCCTTCATTAATTATATTTAAAAACGGAGAGCCTGCAGGAGTTGAAGTAGGNGCTCTAACCAAACAACAATTAGAGGACTTTATAAGTACAGTAGTTTAACTTTGCAAAGACTTCTTTGCATATTGCAAGAAATAGGATTATCATTTCGACTTCTTAGGCTTAAAGCCACTCAAAACAAAAACCCACCTTTTCAATCATAAAAACAACAACTAGAACGGAAATAACTAAATGAACCTTACTGAAATNAAAATAAAACCAATAAATGAACTTGTAGATATAGCTACTGAGCTTGGGCTTGAGGATGTTGGAAGGCTGAAAAAGCAAGAGATAATATTTAGAATATTTAAGCATAAGGCTTCTGAAGGTGTTGATATCTATGGTGGCGGAGTTCTTGAGATTTTAAATGATGGTTTTGGGTTTTTGCGATCCCCAGAAGGCTCTTATTGCGCTGGCGAAGATGATATCTATGTTTCACCAAGCCAAATAAGAAAGTTTAGCCTCAGGAAGGGAGACTCAGTTGCTGGGAAGATAAGGACCCCTAAAGATAAAGAGCGCTATTTTGCATTAATNCAAGTTGATACTATTAATGGTGAAGAGCCAAGAAAGACTAAAAACAAGATTCTTTTTGAAAATTTAACTCCTCTCTTTCCCAATGAAAGACTAATCCTTGAACAAGGAACAGGGTCTAATGAAGATCTTTCATCTCGAATAATTGATTTGATTGCTCCAATAGGAAAAGGTCAGCGTGGACTTATCGTTTCTCCACCCAAGGCTGGTAAAACCTTAATGCTTCAAAGCATAGCTCATTCTATTAAAAGCAATAATCCAGAAGTAGAGCTTATAGTTCTTTTGATTGATGAAAGACCTGAAGAGGTAACAGAGATGTCAAGAACTGTAAAAGGAGAGGTTGTAGCTAGTACTTTTGACGAGCCACCTACTCGACACGTTCAAGTAGCAAATATGGTTATTGAAAAAGCAAAAAGACTTGTAGAACATAAGAAAGATGTAGTTATCTTATTAGATTCTATTACTCGTCTTGGAAGAGCATATAACTCAGTTCAGCCTGCATCAGGAAAGATATTGAGTGGTGGAGTTGACTCCAATGCTCTTGAAAGGCCAAAAAGGTTTTTTGGTGCTGCTAGAAATCTTGAAGAGGGTGGAAGTCTCACCATTCTTGCTACTGCTCTAGTTGAAACAGGTTCAAAGATGGATGAAGTTATTTATGAGGAATTCAAAGGTACGGGTAATATGGAGATTCACCTTGAAAGAAAAATAGCCGAAAAAAGAATATATCCTGCTATTAATATTAGAAGATCGGGAACAAGAAGAGAAGATTTACTTACTGCTGAAGATGAATTACAAAGAATGTGGGTCTTAAGGAAAATTTTAGACGATATGGAAGATGCTCAGTCAATTCAGTTCCTAATAGATAGATTGAAATCTCATAAAACAAACGATGAGTTCTTTACTTCAATGAAAGGGGGTAATGGCAAGAAGACTAGATAAAGTTTTTTGCCATATCGATCATCATCTTATCAGTTGGGCTTTGCGATACGTGAATTTCTAATTCTTTAAACTCATTTTGACATCTATCCTTTATATTTTCTGAAGCAACAATAAATATTTTTTTTCTTAAAACTGCATCGTCCAGATTTGTTATTAAGAATTTAAGAGTACTAAAATTATAGATTAAAAAAATTTCATTATTATTGTAACTTTTGGTATTTGCTCCAGCAAATAGATTACTTCATAGCAAACTATCTCATCTAGACTAGCCTTAAGTTTTTGTTGAAGAAAACCATTTGAATTTTCGCCGCAAAATAAAAGACTCTTTCCTAGAAAATTTTCTCTATTAACTTAAGAATTCCTTCAGATGAATGGCTTTGTGGAAAATGAGATTTTATGCCACTTTCAAGAAGTTTATTGGAAGTTGCGGGCCCAACAGACAAAAAATTGTGTGGAAGATCATCTAAATCGAAAAAAGATTTTAAAATATCAAGTCCGTACGAAGCAGCAGCTTGGCTAGTAAAAATTAAGTTTGAATATGAATGAATATTTTTAATTTTATCGATAGCGATTTTTGAAGGGTCGATTGAATTAATTTTAGAAAGATAAATATTTTAAGAGCTATTTCTTGAGCTTCACATAAAGATATTAGGTTTCCTGATAAATTTTTGGGCCTCGTATTAATTATCATTTTTTAAAATTAAAGATTTCGCTCCTTCCAAAATAAACTCATCAGCAAATAACATAATATCTATTGCAATATCTTGAAAGGAAGATATCTTTTCTTTATAAATTTTTTCGTTGCCTTCATAAGATAATATTTTCCCTGATATTTTTATTTGGCCATTTTTATCTTCACATAAAATAGCTATTGGAGACAGGCAAGTACCTTCCATGGCAGCAACAAAAGATCGCTCTGCACTGGCAAGAATTAATTCTTTAGGGTCACCAATATTTTCTAAAAGCTCAATAATATCTTTTTTATCAGACAGACATTCAATTGCTATATATCCCTGGGATGCAGAAGGTAACATTTCTTCAATTGAGAATTCATATGAATTTTGTTTTAAACCAAGCCTTTTTATAGCAGCCTTAGCAACTACCAGNCCATCAAACAGACCATCATTGAGTTTCTTTATNCTAGTAGCTATGTTGCCTCTTACTGGAATAGTTTTTATATCAGGTCTTAAGTTATTAATTTGTGCTTTTCTTCTTGGATAGAAGCAGGTCTTCTGGAGATTCCCTGCTAAAAACACTTATTATTTTAAACTTAGGGTCAAGCTTTGCAGGAACATCTTTTAAGCTATGCACTGCAATATCTGCCTCACCAGCCTCTAGAGAGGACTCAAGTGTAGAAATGAATAGGCCCTTTCCACCAATTTCATGAAGAGGTTTATCTGTTTGGTCTC
>JGI26114J46594_1000191_pt1 | contig 16467 bp, 17 predicted proteins | sample AOAMet1_18_M0_10_2_FD_46594 | JGI IMG/M metagenome (IMG submission 46594) | reverse complement strand
TCACTATTTGGAGCCTTAACTATTGGGGGGACCGTCATACAAACTATGGGGGTTAGTAGTTATATTGCAGATGTTATCCAGGCCACAACATTATTTGGNGCACTTATCTCTCAATTCTTTTTTACCTATAAAATAATGAAGGTTTCNGAAGATGTTTGATATTCAATTAATGGGCCTTTTAAATGCTACTCTGCAAGCAGCAACATTGCTCTTCATTGCAGCTCTTGGAGAGTTAATAACAGAAAAATCAGGAATTCTTAACCTTGGTGTTGAAGGGATGATTTCAGTTGGTGCAGTAAGCGGTTTCATGGTTGCAGTAAATACTGGAAATTTATTCCTTTCAGTATTGATTGGAATTTTTTCTGCTGCCTTATTTTCATCTTTACACGCTTTTGTAACAGTTATCTTAAAACAAGACCAAACTGTTTCTGGGTTGATCTTGACAATATTAGGACTTTCTTTATCAGCCCTAATGGGTAAGAAGTATGTAGGTAAAAAATTGCCTGTAAAAATAGAAAGTCTGATAGANATTGACGAACCAAGCAACATTTATGAAGTTTTAATAAGCCAAAATTATATTTTCTATTTAGCCATTTTCCTTATGGTTGCCACATCATTCATTCTTAAAAAAACTATGTTTGGGAGGAGACTTGAAGCTGTTGGCGAAGACTCTAGAGCAGCTGACTCAATGGGTTTAAATGTAAATAAAACACAATTTATTGCAACTTGTGTCGGAGGTGGATTTTCAGGTTTAGCAGGTGTTTATCTTACATTAAGTTACGTACCATATTGGACTGATAATATGACTTCAGGTCGTGGATGGATTGCTTTAGCATTAGTTATTTTTGGGGGTTGGAAACCCTATAGAACAGCCATTGGTGCAGTGTTATTTGGATTTCTTGAGGCTTTAGTTCCCAGATTGCAGACTTATGGATTTGAATTAAGTCCATACCTTGTCAAAATTACTCCTTATGCAATCACAATTATAATTCTTGTGGTCTTAACTATATACAAAGGTGGTCGGACCGGAGCACCTAATAATATTGGTATTCCATTTTTTAGAGAGAATAGATAACTAAGCATTTACTTCATAAATTTGATACTATAAAGAAGACTTTAAATGATACCTGTGAGTATCGAAAGGAATGTCATGGACATAAACAAAACTCTTTATAGAGTGAGTAAAGAAATTATAGAAACAGATATTGTTAACCCCCTTCTAATTGGTATTCCAAGAAGAGGTGATCATTTAGCTAAAAGGATATCTAGTAATCTTGAAAGCTTTAACTACTCTCATGATTTAGATACCGTGAACTATAAGCCTTTTAGAGATGACCTTGAAAAAGAAGGTGNTAAATCTTCCTTAAGTATAAACCCTNCAGATCGGGATGTTGTACTTATTGATGATGTAGTTTTTACCGGGAGGACCCTAAGAGCTTCTTTGGAAGCTGTTATCTTCTCTGGAAGAGCAAAATCTATTTCTGTAGCCTGTTTGATAGATAGAGGTCATAGGGAACTTCCTATCTCTCCAAAGTTTGTCGGCAAAAATATACCCACTAGTGAAAGTGAATATGTTTTTGTGTACTTAGAAGAAGTTGACGGTAAAGATGAAGTTGTAGTGAATTAATGAATCACTTACTAGATTTTAAAAACATTGATAAAACTAAAGCTTTAACAATTCTTGAAACAACATTAAAAATCCAAAATGGTGAAAAATATAATATAAACGGACATTCAGTCATAAAATTTGATGAACCGTCGACTAGAACCAAAATCTCTTTTACAATAGCCGCACAAAAACTTGGCCTAGACTTGATTATGTTAGATGACATTACGTCTTCTAAAACTAAAGGGGAATCACTTGATCATGAAATTCAAACACTTCTTTCGCTTGGAGTAGAATCGCTTGTTATCCGCACAAGTAAAAATAATATTGAAGAATATAGAAATTTCAAAAACATTGCAATTATAAGTGCTGGTTTTGGTAAAAGTTCACACCCAACACAATCAATTTTGGATGTAGCGACATTATTGAAGTACAAAAAGTTAGATGTTGATATTCCAATAGTTTTTATTGGAGATGTTAAACATTCACGGGTATATTCGTCCACTAAAGAACTTCTTAATTTACTTGGATTTAAAGTTGGAATCTTTACTTCCGAATTTTTTATGCCTCAGGAAATAGAAGGATGTTACATCTTTAGTGATTGGGAGGAAGTAATCTCTTCAAAATCAACTATTAATCTCCTTCGAGTACAAAGTGAAAGGATTGATAATATCGGGGATTATGACCTAAATGAATACATACAGTCTTACCAACTAACAAGTAAAATAATAGATAGAACTTCGTCTGACTTTATGTTCCTGCATCCCATGCCAATGAATATTGGGGTCGAAATTTCCAAAGAAGCGTCTGAAAATATTAAATTTAAATATATTGAGCAGCTTGCCCTTGGTGTTCCCGCAAGAATAGCAAGTTTCTTGTATGCTTTAGGAAAAATTTAATGCAAATAAATAGTTTCTTAGATCTTCATACCCATACAAGATATCCTGGNAGTAAATTTATCAAACAAGAAGACATTGAACAGGCTGCTAAGAATGGGGGTTATAGTGAAATCCTTGCAATGCCTAATTCATCAAAGATAATAGACAATTTAGAGGTATTAGAGGAGGCTCGTAAACTAGACAGTTCTTTAAGTATAGAAGTTCATAGAACAGCATCACTTACTAAAGGACTGGCAGGACAAGAGCCTATTGATTACAAGAAATTAACTGAACATGGTGTGTTTATATTTACTGATGATGGATTATCTGTTGTAGATGATAATCTAGCTGAGACTATTTTTAGATCTATAAATGAAGTAGGGGCAGCAGTATTTCAACATTGTGAAAAAAGTTGTCATACGATGCCAGGTGATATTGCTCCTCCTAATGATAATTCTCATTTAAAGGCAATTCACATATCCGAAGAGACAGAAATACTAAACAGAGACCTGAAATTAGTTGAGAAATATGGAACTAGATACCACGCTCAACATCTCTCAACGATCGAAAGTGTGGAATTAATTAGAGAAGCAAAGATAAATAATCTCCCGGTAACAGCAGAAGTTACACCGCATCATTTGCTTGCTAACAATGAAAATTTGGATACAAGTGATGGAAAGTATAAAATGTATCCACCAATCAGAACTGAAAATGATAGACTTGCACTAATTGCAGGTCTGAAAGATGGAACCATTGATGTAATTTCAACAGATCATGCACCGCATCCAAAAAATGATAAAGTAGTAAATTTTAAAGAAGCTTCGCGAGGTGTAGTTGGATTAGAGTCGTCCTTTCCCATGCTTTACTCGTCAAAAATATTTAACTTAGATGATTTAGTAATGTTTTTAGATATAAATCCAAGAAAAATACTTACAGACATTGGTTACAAAATAAATCAAATGAGAACTTTTGAGTGGAAAATTTGTGATAAAGAATTTTATACAATTTCAGAACCAAAAAATTCATTATTTGAAGGCAATACAACATTAATTGAAACTGACGGTATTTATGTATAAAAAAGCTTTATTAATAAATCAAGAAGGAAAAGAGTTTACAGGTTGGACAACAGAAGACTTTCATCCATCAACTGGAGAGCTTATATTTAATACTGCAATGACTGGATTTGTTGAAATTTTAAGTGATCCCTCTTATGTGAATCAAATAATNACTTTCACATCATCCCATATTGGGAATTATGGACTATCTAAAACTGACTTTGAATCTGAAAGACCAAGAGTCAATGGTGCGATTGGAACTAGTTTCACAACTAGCCCGTCATCCTGGAGAGCTGAGCAATCAATAACTTCCTGGCTTAAAGAATATGAGATACCATATTCAGGGGGNTTTGATGTTAGGTCGATAACTTCTTACCTTAGGGATGTAGGTTCTAGTATGTTTGCATTTGGTACTGGCCTAAATTCTTCTGAACTAAAAGAATTACTTGAGAAATCAACAAACATTATCGGGGACAACTCCGCACTTACAGCTGGCAGAAGTAAATATGATACGAATTCAACAAGAAATAAAATAGGAATTTTAGACCTAGGAGCTAAACAAAGTATTATCAATGTAATTAAAAACTTTGGGTTTGAATGTATATTTGTAGATCCAAAAACCACTGCTCAAGATATTATCTCACTTGAATTAAGTGGCTTGATTATCTCAAATGGTCCCGGTGATCCGCGATCTTTAATCAATGTAGTCGACACAGTAAGAGAGCTTATTGGAAAATTACCTTTATTTGGTATTTGCCTAGGACACCAAATCCTGAGTCTTGCGTGCGGATTAAATGTAAAAAAACTTAATTTTGGTCATCATGGTTCAAATCACCCGGTAATGGTAAGTGGCATTAAGAATGCTCTTATTACTTCACAGAACCATGGGTTCACAGTTGAATTCCCAGAGAATGAATTTGAGCATTCAAATTTTGGAAAGATCACTGAATATGCAGTAAACCTAAATGATAGGAGTAATGAAGGAATCTCTATATGGGAATCAAATGCTTACTCTGTACAATTTCATCCTGAATCTGGTCCTGGAACAACTGATGGCTTAAAACTATTTGATCCTTTTTTCCAAATGTTAGGAAGTAAAGTTGGCAATTGATAAAAGTATAAAAAGTATTTTAATTATAGGTGCTGGACCAATCGTCATTGGCCAAGCATGTGAATTTGATTATTCAGGATCTCAAGCTGCTAAAGCATTGAAGAGTGAGGGCTATAAAGTAATTTTAGTTAACTCTAACCCAGCAACAATAATGACAGATCCTTCTATGGCAGATGCAACATATATAGAACCTCTTACTACAAAGTTTCTAGAAAGGATTATTGAGAAAGAAAGACCGGATGCAATACTTCCAACCTTAGGTGGTCAAACAGCACTAAATCTAGCAATGGCCTTGTACGAAGATGGTGTGTTCGAAAAATTTAACGTAAAAATTTTAGGTGCTTCGGCTTCCTCAATTGAAATAGCTGAAAATAGATGGAAATTTAAAGAAGCAATGGAGAAAGTAGGAATCGCAACTCTAAAGGCGCATTATGTAAAAACAGTTGATGAGGGAATCGTTGCAGGCGCACAAATTGGTTATCCACTCATGCTTCGACCATCATATATTTTAGGAGGTGGTGGAACGGGTTTGGTCTATGGAGATGAAGAACTAGTGGAGAAACTTGAAAATGCATTTAAGGCTTCTCCTACTCAGGAAGTATTAATTGAAGAATCAATCTACGGGTGGAAAGAATTCGAACTTGAAGTGATGAGGGACAATGATGGAAATGGTGTAATAATATGTGGGATTGAGAACATAGACCCAATGGGTATACATACTGGAGACTCAATAACTGTTGCTCCTATCCAAACTCTCTCTGATAAAGAATATCAACTTATGAGAGATGAAGCACTTTTGTGTCTTGAAACAATTGGAATCGCTACTGGGGGAAGCAATGTTCAATTCGCAGTGAATCCTCAAAATGGTGAAAGACGTGTGATTGAGATGAATCCGAGGGTTTCAAGATCTTCTGCACTAGCTTCAAAAGCAACAGGTTTTCCAATTGCCAAATTTGCAGCACTGCTTGCAGTTGGATATAACCTAACAGAGCTAACTAATGATATAACAGGTTCTACACCAGCTAGTTTCGAGCCAGTTCAAGACTACGTTGTAGTAAAGATTCCGCGTTTTGATTTCCCTAAATTTCCATCAACGGACGATGTGCTGGGCACTTCAATGCAAAGTGTAGGTGAAGTTATGTCTATGGCTTCTACTTTTACCGAAAGTTTAACAAAAGCAATAAGATCCCTTGAGATAGGTAAAACAGGGATAAGAAATATAGATAATCGCTTTATAAACTTAGACAGGTTAGAACTTGAAAAAGAGATAGCTGTACCTCGACCGAGACGAATTTTTGCAGTACTAGAAGCTTTAAGAAGAAACTGGAGTGTTTCCAAGATTTCTAATCTCAGTTATATTGACGAATGGTTTTTATTTGAAATTGAAAAAAGTTTTAACGTTAATCAAGAAACAACACCAACGACAATTTTAAAAATGCTTGGTTGGACTGAAGACGATATAGATATCAAAGATATTAAAGATGAACTTTCAAAAAATAGAGTTTATAAACTTGTAGACACTTGTTCAGCTGAATTTTCATCAATTACACCATACCTTTACTCAACAACCGGAACAGAAGATGATGATACTTCTAGTAATAAAGAAAAAGTAGTGGTAATCGGCTCAGGGCCAAACAGAATAGGACAGGGTATAGAGTTTGATTATTGCTGTGTACATGGTGTTGATGCTCTCAAAGAAAATGGATATGAGGCAATAATGATAAATTCAAATCCAGAAACTGTCTCGACTGATTATGACACAGCCGATAAATTGTACTTTGAGCCATTGAATTGGCAGGAAGTTGAAGCTGTCTTATTGAGGGAAAATCCAAAGTCCGTAATCATCCAACTAGGCGGACAGACACCTCTTAAATTAGCAGAAAAGATTGTTGAAAAAGGATACACTATTGCTGGCTCCAGTATTGAAGTTATAGATTCAACTGAGGATAGAGAGTTATTCCAAAAACTTTGTACCAAAGAAAATATAAAACAACCAATCTCAAATATTGCAGCAAATGTAAAAGAATTATCAGATTCAGTTACTCAGATAGGATATCCTGTCTTACTTCGGCCGAGTTATGTTTTAGGGGGTAGAGCTATGAGGGTCGTTAATAACGAAACTGAACTTAGTAACTACTTAGATGTACTTTCAAAAAGTGATGAAGATGGGAATCCGTTCAATTCAGGCCCTCTGTTAGTGGATGAATACCTTACCAATGCCATAGAAATTGACGTTGATTTAATTAGCGATGGTACTGATGTAGTTATTGCTGGAATACTTGAGCATCTTGAGCCAGCTGGTGTTCATAGTGGTGACTCTACTGCGGTACTGCCTCCTTATAGTATTGAAGAAAATATGCTAGCTGAGATTCGAGATAAAAGTATAAAACTTGCTCTGAGTCTGAATGTAAGAGGCTTGCTTAACATCCAGTTTGCAATAAAAGAAAATGAACTATACATATTAGAGGCTAACCCAAGAGCTTCAAGAACAATGCCTTTTGTTGCAAAAGTAACAAAAAATCAAATTATTAAAGCAGGAACACTCATTATGTTGGGGCATAAAATAAAAGATATCCTCAAAGATACAGATTATTTAAGTTCAAAAACTAACAAAATAGCAGTAAAAAAAGCAATCTTTCCCTGGTCCAGGTTTCCTGCGGAAGATACTATGCTTGGCCCCGAAATGAAGGCAACTGGGGAAGTTTTAGGAATTGGAAGTAAATTAGGCATTGCTTTGAATAAAGCTTATGCAGCAGCAGGAGTAGAAATTGGAGTAAAGCAACAAGGGATTTTTATTACCTTGAGCGATGAAGATAAGAATAAATTCTTAAAAACAATTAGAAAATATAAAGATTTAGAATTTAAGATTTATGCAACTGAAGGAACCTCTGAGTTTCTGTCAAAAAACAACATTGAATCAATAAAAGTTGGGAGGGCAGATGATGAAGCGCCTACTTCTCTAACAATCATGGAGAAAGATCTTATATCTGTGGTTATAAATACTCCAACTTTTGCAAATGAATATACCGATGGGTGGAAAATTAGGAGGCTAGCTCACGATTCGGGAGTAGCAGTTGTATCTTCAGTAAGAGAAGCTGAAGCTTTTATTGAAGCATATGTTGAAAATAATAATGCATTAGTTGATATAGGGGCGATCCAAGATGTCAGTTAAACCAATCTTCTTTGCCTTAGATGGGAAACATTTAGATAATTTCTCAAGAGAGCTAGAAATCTTAAAAGGAAATATATATGGAGTAAAAGTAGGCTTAGAGATGTTTACTTCAGAAGGTCCATCTTCAGTTGAAAAGTTAAAAAAAGATGGATGGACTGTTTTTCTAGATTTAAAATTACATGATATTCCAAATACAGTTCAAGCTGCAGCGATAAGTGCTGGAAATATAGGTGCTGACTATTTAACTATTCATATAGCGTCCGGAAAAGAAGCATTACTTGCAGCCAAAGAAAGTAAACCTGAAAATCTAAAACTGCTTGGTGTTAGCACTGCGCTTACCAGCAAAGCTTATAGTCCTCAAATAAGCCAAAGAGTATATGAAGAATTCCTACTTGCGAAAGAGTCAAAAATAGATGGTGTCATTTGCCCTCCTTCTGAACTATTTAAAACTAAAGAATTATTTGAGCTTATTGTTACTCCCGGAATACGTTTAAAGAATGATGACAGTCATGATCAGAAAAATATTACTACTCCTGAAAAAGCCATAAGAGATGGTGCAAGTTATTTAGTGATGGGAAGGTCTATAAGGCAAAATATTAATTATGTAGTCGAAAAACTTAAACTATGAAAAAGTTCATTTCTGCCCCATTTGGTAATTACATCAAAACAAAAAAAACTATTTCGGTTTCAGGAAGTTGGACAATTGAAAAAAGAACTGGTCGTATTGTGCAGATTGCAAAAACTCTAAGATACACAAAACGTGGCTGGGTTAATAAAATTGGCCTTAGAAATCCAGGAATTGAAAAAGGCATTCCTCAACATGAAGATGGGCACGTATTGTCGATAGCTGGAATCGAAAAAGATGACTGGATTAAATTTTCAGATAAAATCCCAGATAATTTTAATTTAGAAATTAATATGTCATGTCCTAATATTGATGAACACTACACAGGTGGGATAGAAACCTTTGATCCTACTTCAAGAGAATGGTTTATAGGTAAAATCTCACCACTTACTACTTTTAAAGAACTTGAATATTTTATTAATGTACTTAAATTTAAACAAATCCATGCTTGTAATACCTTGCCGGTTGAAAAAGGAGGGTTGAGTGGGAAAGAACTTATTCCATATACAACAAAATTCATAACGCATATTAAAAATAACTATCCAGAGATATCAATAATTGCAGGTGGAGGAATTTATACTAAAAAAGACATAGAGTACTATCAAGATATCGGTGCAGATCATATAAGTCTGGGAACTGTTTGCTTTAATCCGCTAAAATTAAGAAAGTTGTTATGAACTTATTTATTAAAGAAGATTTTATTTCTCATGCAGGATTGCCTCTAACATGGAAAGTTGAATGTGATGCATTAAGTGATAGTGATTATGAGGCTTTAGCAAAGATTGTTAGTGAGAAAATTACTTTTAGAGCTGTAAGAGGTATTCCTAGAGGAGGAATCCCCTTTGAAAAGGCACTTAAACAATACTGTACCAATGATCCTGCCGATCCTCTTTTAATTGCAGATGATGTTTATACCACTGGAACATCAATGAGAGAAGTCTACGAAGATGGTGCGATAGGAATAGTGGTTTTTGCCAGAAATGAAATAAAAGATGACTGGATTAGAGCTATTTGGCAGATATCTATTTGATATGACAATAAATAAATATACAACTTCTCTAGATGGACTAATCATAGAAAATCCTGTTAAGAGTTTTTTTGATTACTGTATAGAAAGAGAGAATATTCGTCTAAAGAGAGAAAAGGGAGAAATCTTCCCTTGGAGTGATGATGAAATTTTTCAAAAAGGAAGATTTTTAAATGTTTTTAGAGAAGATGATAAAGTCAGTAAATCTATAATATCATTTGCCGAACCCCTGAAAAATGATCTCCCAAGACTAATTCAAGCATTATTTTTTGGAAGATGGTGCAATCGTCAAGAGACACTGGATCAATTAAATCATCAAGACTTAGAAAGTACTGATGCTCTTAGAGTGAAACTTTCAAAGTCAACACAATGGGAAAACTTTAATGCCTACCCCGTCCAAGATGTAATGTGGATGGGAAAAACCTACAACAGATTAGATACTGCTACTTATCTTTTTAATGAGATCAAGGAAGATCTTGTAGATATTATTTTAAATTCAGAATTAGATGTTATCAAAGCAACAAACAATATAAATGAGTTATTTAAAATGGAGAATGACTTCCCTATTTTCATGGCCTTAATAGATATTGCCTGGTTTAGAGAGGATGTGATTCCAATTACCTCCGAAGTTCCAACAGGGATAGGTGCACAGCCCTACTTAGACAGACTAGAAGATTATTTAGGCTTAGATAACCATCAAGATGTTGCAACTAAGATGATTTCATTACAACAAGAATACTGGCCAACCGCAAAAAGAGAATTCTATCCTATAGATATTGAATACCAATCCTGTGAATGTAGAAAATATTTTAGTTATGTAAATGGTACAAAGAAATTTGAAGGTAAAAATCTTTTAATAATTGATTAGTTAGATAGCTTATTAATCCGTCTTAAATATCTTTCCTCTTTTGTAAACATTGCTTCAAGAAAAGCTGAAATTATATCCATTGCATCTTCACTGTTAATGTTATTAGATCCAAGTGAAAGAACATTTACATTGTTATGTTCAACACTCTGTATAGCTGTTGCTTTGTCGTTTACATTTGCAGCACGTATCCCAGCAAACTTATTTGCAGCTATTGACATACCGACTCCACTACCGCAAATCAATATACCTCTGTAGTCTTGATTTTCAAGGATATACTCACAAACTTTGGATGCATAATCAGGAAAGTCACAACTTTCAATAGAGTTAGTACCAAAATCATTTACAACAATATTGCTGTCTAATTTATTAAGGATGTAATTTTTTAACTCATATCCAGCATGGTCTGAGGCAATAGCAACTTTTGTAAACATTAAATAAGTTTTTCGATATCCAAAAGATTATCTATTTCATCTTCTGACAGTAGAGCTTTCTCTAGAAGTACTTTTTTAATAGTATTATTTGTTGCGACAGCTTCTTTTGCAATTTCAGCTGCAGTGTCATATCCAAGTTTGGGAACTAAAGCCGTAACTAGAATGGAATTCTTTTGTATATTTTCATCTAATTTTTCTGTGTTTGCTTCTAACCCAACTATTAATTTTTCTGTAAATGTTTTTGTACCTGTAGTAAGAATGGAAATACTCTCTAAAATATTATGGGCCATAACTGGCAACATTGTATTTAATTCAAAATTGCCATTTGCTGATGAAAATGTAATTGTAGAATCATTACCAATTACTTGTGCTGAAACCTGCATCATCATTTCAGGAATAACGGGATTTACCTTACCGGGCATAATGGATGAACCTGGTTGAAGTGCTGGTATTTTCAATTCACCTAATCCTGATACTGGACCACTTCCCATCCATCTAATATCATTTGCTATTTTAAACAAAGATACAGCTAAAGACTTTAGTGAACCTGAAAGTTGTACAATTTCTTCTCTAGCTCCCTGCCTTGTAAAATGATTTTCTACCTCTTGAAAGGAAGTTTGTAGAGATTCTTCTAATTCTTTTGAGACGTCGCTACCAAAATTTTCTGGAGCATTAATGCCAGTTCCAACCGCAGTTCCACCTATTGCAAGTTTTCGTACATTATCTAATGCATTTTGTATATCGTTAGTTCTCTCTTTAATTAAAGATGCATAACCTGAGAATTCTTGGCCAAGTGTAACTGGGGTAGCATCCATTAAATGGGTACGTCCATTTTTATAGATTTTCTCCCAGTTTTTTGCTTTATCTGTGAGTGACTCACTTAAATTTTCTAATTCAGGTATTAATCTTTGCGAGACTTCTAAAACAGACGCCACATTTGTAGCTGTTGGAATAATGTCATTTGAAGACTGGCTCATGTTTACGTGATCATTTGGGTGGATGGTGATACCACTCATTTCAGATGCTAAATTTGCAATTACCTCATTGGCATTCATATTTGTAGAGGTTCCTGAACCAGTTTGAAAAATATCTAAGATAAAGTCTTCATCATGATCCCCATCAATAACCTCTTGGGCACTTTTGATAATTGCATCAGCCATGTTCTCATCAAGTAGCCCGTTTTTTTGATTTACAACTGCGCAAGCTTTCTTGATTTCAGCTAAGGATTTGATAAAAGTTCTTGAAAATCTTAATTCTGATATTGGAAAGTTATCAACAGCTCTAGCGGTTGATGCACCATATTTAGCTGACTCTGGAACTTCAAATTCACCCATTGAGTCTTTTTCTATTCTCATATTTTCTTTGTTCAAATCTTATTCCTGGTATTGAGTGTATCCATTCGAATCGACTTCTTCAATCAATTCTTCTCCACCAGATTTGATTACATTACCCTGAACTACTATATGAACCTGATCAACATTTAAATATTTTAAAATTCTACTGTAATGAGTAACCAAAATATAAGATGTTTCTTTGTTTCTATTTTCATTTATTAACTCTGATACGGACTTGATAGCATCAATATCCAATCCTGAATCAATCTCATCAAGTAAAGCAACTTTTGGTTTTTTTATTGCTAATTGGAATAATTCTGATCTTTTCTTCTCCCCGCCAGATAAATCTACATTTACATCCCTTGAGAGAAACTGTTCAACATTGAACTTTCTAGATAGTTCTAATATTTCATCATCGCTTAACTCTGGATTTATTGCATTAACNTATTCATTTAGAGTTACACCTGGAAGACCAACTGGATATTGAAATGATTGGAAAATACCAGCACTTGATCTTTCATATTGGGGTAGTTTTGAAACATCCGTATCTCCAATTTGTATCGACCCAGATTGCTCGTAATCTGGATTACCCATTACAGCATGGCAAAATGTTGATTTACCTGATCCATTTGGACCCATAATTGCNTGAAGTTCTCCAGAAGGTACTTCCATATCAATACCTTTTAATATTTGCACTTCTCCTATGGAGACTTTTAAATTTTGAACGCTAAGCATCTTTTTCAACTTCGATATATATTGAATTTTCATCGGTTGTTGTTTTATAGCAAGTAACTCCTTTAGATGCAGGCGGAGTGAGGGCCTCACCTGTTTTTAAGTCAAATTCAGCTCCGTGAGCAGGACATTCAACTTTACAGTCATAAACTTCTCCTTCTGATAAAGATTCATCTGNATGAGAGCATTTGTCATCTATCGCAAAGAATTCCCCATCTACATTAAAAACTGCTATCTCTTTATCTTCCACATTTATTACCTTGGACTGATTGTTGTCTAAATCGTCTATATTTAAAACTTTGATTTTACCCATTATTTGACCTCTCCAAAACATTGTCATATTTTTTTATTAATTGTGCGGCAACTTCACTATTAATAATGTCCCAACTNTCTTTGTTTATTACTTCATTAAAAAATCCCTTAATAAGTAGTTTTTCAGCTTTTTCTTTATTTATTCCTCTAGACATGACATAGTGATAAAGATTTTCATCAATAGGTCCCACTGATGAACCGTGTCCACAAATAACATCGTCACACAAAATTTCCATATTAGGAACGGATTGAGCGCTTGATTTTTCACTTAAAAGAATATTTCTATTTTCCTGATGAGATTCTGTTTTAGTTGCTCCTTCAGCAATATGAATAGTTCCTGTAAATATAGAGGTGCTTTCATCACCAAGTACACCTTTAGTTTGCATGTTCGAGGTTGTATTTTGTCCTAAATGATTGACAAATACTCTGTTGTCATGAACCTGTTTATTTTCACCAAAATACACACCGTCAATATTAAAATTTGAACCATTCCCAATTAAATCTATATCCATTCGGGACCGTGAGAATGCCCCACCAGTACTTACAGTGTGAATAGAGAGACCAGAGTCTTTTTCAAGCTTTGCATAAAGTGAATTAATTAAATTGATTTCATGGGAGGAAGTAGCTTGAATNATTANCTCTAAATTTGAATTTACATCTAAGTAAAGCTCTATCAANGGGTATATATTACTNTTAACAAGATCACTGAAATTCATAAAGAATTTTGCAGATTTATTTTTATTAACATTAATTCCGATATACGGAATAGTGTTTTTCTCAGATTCAAAATTAATTTTGAAATAATCGACGACGTCATCATTCACATCTACTCTAAAACCACCAGTTGCNCTGGTTATCTGCTGAAAGAGAAATTTATCAACAGGTCTTTTTATTGACTCATCAATTACAGGTGTTGCAATGTCATTTAAATCTGTAAGAACTACCCCNTCTACTTCCTGATTGATATTAAAAGTGTTTCCATTTGTATTTACATGNAATCCATCTGTAGTTTCTAAATTCGTATTTTCACCTAACTCAAGATTATTAATATCTGGTTGAAGTGGGACATATTTCCAGTCCTCATTTTTTGTTGTTAAATCAACAAAGTCCTTGTTTTCTTTAGCACGAACTTTTTTATCAATTATATTCTTGTTCAATATCAACCTATTAATCTAATTTAACCGACAGCGCCGGCTTCAATCATATTTATTTCAATTAGTTTGTTAAATTCCATTGCATATTCCATTGGAAGGGTTTTAGTAAACTCTTCAACAAAACCTGCAACAATCATAGAGGTTGCTTCTTCTTCTGAGAGTCCTCTACTCATCAGATAAAATAACTGATCTTCTCCTACTTTTGAAACAGTAGCCTCGTGACCAATTTCAGCTGTAGATTCTTCTATTTCCATATATGGATAAGTGTCAGATCTTGAATTATCGTCGAGTATGAGCGCATCACACCTAACAAAACTTTTCGCTGTTTCAGCACCTTCCTCTACTCTTACAAGACCTCTATAAGCACCTCTTCCTCCACCTTTAGAAATTGATTTTGAAGTTATTAAAGAAGTTGTGTCTGGTGCTAAGTGAACCATCTTTGCTCCCGTATCTTGGTGTTGTCCTGAATTTGCAAAAGCAACGGATAATACTTCTCCGTGTGCGCCTGGTTCCATTAAGTGAACTGATGGATACTTAACAGTTAAAGAAGATCCTAAGTTTGCATCAATCCATTCCATTGTTGCATTTCCGTAAGCTTGAGCTCTTTTAGTTACCAGATTATAAACATCGTTGGACCAGTTTTGAATAGTTGTGTATCTACAAGTCCCTGAAGCTTTAACTACTATTTCAACAACAGCAGAATGTAAGGCATCTGTTGTATAAACAGGAGCAGAACATCCTTCTATGTAATGAACTGAAGCTCCTTCATCTACAAGAATTAATGTTCTTTCGAACTGACCCATATTTTCAGCATTAATCCTGAAATATGCTTGTAATGGATCTTCTACATGGACTCCTTTAGGCACATAAATGAATGAACCTCCAGACCATACAGCTGAATTTAATGCAGCAAATTTATTATCTCCGGATGGAATCACTGTTCCAAAATATTCTTGAACTAATTCTGGATACTCTCTAACGGCGGTGTCCATATCACAAAATAATACACCTAGCTTTTCTAAGTCTTCTCTGTTTTTATGATAGACAACTTCACTATCGTATTGTGCAGTTACACCTGCTAGATAACTTCTTTCAGCTTGCGGAATACCTAATTTTTCATAGGTTTCTTTTATATCATCAGGAACCATATCCCAAGAGTCTGTTTGTTCTTCAGCTGGTTTGACATAGTAATAAATATCATCAAAATCTAAAGCTGCAAGCTTTTCTTTTGCAACCCATTCAGGCATAGGTTTTTTTAAGAATTTTTTATAGGCGTCTAACCTATAATCAAGCATCCATTGTGGTTCTTCTTTAATTTCAGACATTTTTCTAATAATGTCTTCGTTTAAACCTTTTTCGGGTTTAAATGCGTTTTTTTCTGGATCGGACCANCCCAGTGAATACTTACCTAAATCTATATCTATATTTGCCATAATATCATTCTAGTTGTGTCCTGTTTAAATAATAAAATCTAAGGGTTATAGATTTAGAAATTTTGGAAGTATAATTTTTTATATTATGCCAGTTATATGTATAAATCCTGTTGATGAAATGGATGCAACGTTACTTGAAAAGTTAAATCTTCAGAACCAAGATATTCGATTATTCATATCTGATAATGTTCAAAAAAAGACAGTAGATAAGTTTGTTGGTAAAAAAGCTATCGGAGATCTAAAAGATGACTCTCATATCTCTACCGCAAGTAGCGGAGCATACTGTGGAGTTTTCCTTGAGTCCGATGAGACCACCCAAAGATCAGTTTTTTTAGAAGCCATAGGTAATAGCTCTCTTCAACGAATTATCTGGACTTCACCATTTGAACCTTCAGAAGAAATTCTGTCTACAGAAAGTCTCGTCTATATCATTTGTAAAGATAAACAATTAGCACATGACGTCATACTTGATTTCGAAGGTAGGGCTGAAGTTGAAACTGAAGTTATTAACTTAATTAATTAGAAGAGCAATCGTATTTTTTGGAAACAGCTTACCCTTTTCATAATTTTTCCATGATTGCAGTACAAACTCATATATGTCTTGCGATGTGCCTAAGTATTGAATTTCAAAATGCAGATGTGGTACTGTTCCCTCCGCATTACCTGAGTTGCCCACAAACCCTATTACTTCACCCTTTCTTACAAAATCTCCTTTTTTAAAATCTTTTG